>Ga0182738_1007817_pt1 | contig 10766 bp, 13 predicted proteins | sample eDN5th30CBELigMG_FD_128876 | JGI IMG/M metagenome (GOLD analysis project Ga0182738, IMG submission 128876) | Enriched Miracle-Growth compost microbial communities from Emeryville, California, USA - eDNA 5th pass 30_C BE-Lig MG (version 2)... ... | reverse complement strand
TATATGAAATGATTTTTATTTGTTATTTTTATTTTTATTCAATTCTTCTCCTCCCTCTTTTTTTATTTTTTCTTTTTTTTTTTTTTTTTTTTTTCTAAACTTTTTTTTTCTTTTCCCTTTTTTTTTTTTTTTTTTTTTTTTTTTCAATTTGGCAATAAAAGAAAGAGGTGTGAGAATTGATCTTACCACTAGGAAAGGATAATCTTCAAAAAGGACCGCCCGACGATGAAGGAACTCATGGATATCACGATTGTTTGTTACTAATTAGGGAACGTTCCAATATTTCATTGTGCTTGGCTGAAATTGGGGGGTTTTTTCTTCAAAGCAAGATAAAAAGAGAGGGGAAATTAATCGAATTAAAATTCTCAGCAACTCTTGATTTAAACGAGTCCAAACAGTGAATCAAGCTAAATTTAAATGAGTATTGGGACTCAATTAATTGTTGCAAAATGATTTAGAGGAATTAAAATCATGGAATTCGAGAGAAAAGAATTTTCTGAAGTTCACCTCGTATCTTTTTCTATCTTTTTCCATCACAAAGATGCTTTAGGATTTTAGAAAATCTTCGTCTTGCTCGCGTAAGAAGAAACTAGAGGGACTTGGAAATTATCTATTCTCTCAAAGAAATGAAGATCAATCAAATAATGTCAAGATGATTGTCAAGTGATGAAATTCTTTGGGTGTTGTCTTCCTCTCATCAGAATAGTCCGACAATCAGACATGATATGTCTTTTGAAAAATGTAAAAAATTCAGACACTTGCATTTTAAACAACTATTTGATTTCTAAAATTGGTTTTAATTCTCAAACCAAGAAAAGTTTATTTTTTGCTAAAATATTCTAAATTCTAAAATGACGTCCTCCAAATATGGTTTGATCATTTCACCACTCGTTTTTGAAGGCTTCTCAAAAAGGGAATTAATTTTTTTTCTCAATAAAGTGGTTAAGGATTTTGTTGGCAGATGAATAAAACAAAGACTTGGCTAATTTTACTGACTAGCGCTCTTCCCCCTCGAAAAAGGGGAGTCTTATGCTTGTGAAGACACTCTTTGCCTTATGATACGCGTTTTTGAAGGAAAAATGAGATATTTGTCCATATTCATATAAACTTAACAGACATGGTTGAAATTTTAATATTTTTCTTTTCCTTTTGTACTTAAATAAGAGAAGAGTTATTGAATTAGAATCTAAAAGATTTTTTTTTTCCCCCTCAGCAAATGCTTTGTCACACTCTAATATTTTCATTGCTCTTGCTACTCGTCAATTCTTTATGCACCCAAGCTTCTTCAGCCGAAAAAGATTTTTATGTTAGTGGCCAAAGGGGAAATTGGAAAGCTTTGAAGTCAGTTGTAAAAGCAATAACTTGTTCTTTTTCCCGGATTCCGAGGTTGCATGAATCAATTCTCCTGTTGCTTTCTATAGATTTGATGATGCACCGCCTCAAACGATAGAAATTCCGAATTACCAACCATTTTTCTCGTGCTATGGTAAAGATAACGGTGGTGGTTGTGGTACTACCTGTCCATCCAATGCATCTCCTGGGGAATGCTTAGAAAATTCTGATGGATCTAATTCATTCTGCTATGGCTATTATTTAGCTTCAACTTTGAAATATCTTGCATATTCATTCACATTTGTTGATGCTCCAGCGGTTACCAATTTCCAAAGCACTTTTTCTAAGTTAAAACCCCGCCCCTCTAATTTCTTTGGAGAACCTGATTATGCAACCGTTCGATATCCAAAGCTTTTTATGGATGAAAGCGCCATGGTGATTAACTTTACATCCATAAATAATAATGACAACGTGACCAATAATTATTATCTTCCAACGCTCAATTTACTCATCAATAAGAACCGATTAGCCGAATTGAAGATGAACAAACCTACAATTTCCTTAGGAAATCAACTTGGATTTAACTGCAAAACCCAAATCCCTCAAGTGCAACTTGACACAAGCTACTTCAACATTAAAAATTGGCCGAAGGCTCCTTTCAATTGGATTGGAGTGACTCAACCAGCAAAAAAATCCTATACAGTTGAAGACTTTGTCACCACGAACCTCCTCTTTTTCACAGCAAATGGTGTAAATTCAGCCTTGTTTGAACAAGCTGACATCATATGGGACCCATGTCATCAAGATCACTTTAGTTTACGAATAATAGCTCTTCAACCGATAGATTTCGATTTTGAGATTGGTGTTGATTCTTCTTGGAATTATGACACAGTTTGCATTATTCTACAAGAAGTTGGAAGTAATCATTTCTCCTTGGCTCAATTCAATGTCCCAAATGGCTTATTTGTCCCATCCGATAAATGGACAGGATTAGTTTCGGATAATATAATTGACACCTACAAAATTAGGTTTACGAGATCTCCTCCCGACAACACTCTTCTACCGCCTACATCAATTACAACCCTCACTTTTAAGTTCTCAGACCAAGGGACACCACCAAAAGTTGCTGTTTCATCTGACAAGGTTACGACTTGTGACATAGGATTGAGTTATAATTGCAAAATTTCAGATGTTATTAGCGACTACACTGTGAACTTTCCGAAAGACCTGACGAATTGCAGACCGCTTCATCCAGTAACATTTTTTGCTTGTGAAGTTTATTCTGGATTAATTGTAAATCCAGTAGATCTGGTTTTCAAGGCGAATGTAGCTGTGTCCTCTAGTGATGAAGAGGAAGTTGAACAGGCTGCTCCTTCCCTAAAACCCATCGACAATAATGAAGATCTCGGGGAAGTTGAGCTTATGTCGCTAAAAGGTTACTTTACAGATTTATCTTCTGCTGCAAATATCTACCGAGCGATTCTTATCCTCTCCTCGGCATTTGTTGTCATATTTATCTTCTTTCTGAGCTGTTCCATAATTAAGAGAATTCGGAGACGAAAAAATAGGTATAAGATCCATGCACAAATCCAATGGAAGAAGGTGTAATGTATAAAATCCATAAAGAGAAATGAAATTATGGAGAAAACCCCCTACCCCTTTGAATATAGAAGTATTATTCATGTTCAGAAAATGGAATATCCATCAAATATATATGTTTCAGGTTTCCGAGAAAACAAGGATCATTACGTTGTTTAATCGTTAGCTCATTCCTAACTTTTCATATTTAATGTATGGTTGGTTGTATATCTTTTACACGCTCATATGGAAGAAGAACTTTTGTATGGATTATAAGAAAAAATTTCCACATATTTTGTCCTCTCGAGTGACCGAAGTTCAAAATACAGAGAGTTTAATTACAAGAGATTTTTCCTCTTATTTAGTGTTTATATTTGAGAGACGAAAAGGGATATATATATCTCTAGAACTATGCAAATTTAGAGACCCCAGGCAAATTGAGCCTCAGCTTGCTTACAATAAAAAGAATCAGCTCTACAAAGCTACCTTTTCTGACGATTATCAAAAATCATTTGATCAGCCCCACAAAGTCGAGATTGGCAAACCCATCGTTGAAGATCACTGGAGTAAATCATATTTCCTTGTTCACATGAAGCATCTTGACAAATCCAGATATTTTTCTCGCGATTCAGCACAAGCTTTCCAGTACAAGTCGGGGATTCACAATATAAGGTGCTAAAAATGAATTGCATTGTATTAACACCAGGAGGGCAACCTTTCATGACATCACAATATTTTGTGATGCCGCCTGGGCATGTAGGGACAAGCTTTCCCATATCTTGCCAAGTTCTCCCAAAATCACGAGTGCCTTGGTAAAGATCAGTGAAAGTATTATCCATAGCTGCATTATTACAATTATAAGTGGAACATTCGCTGGCACAACAGACTAGAGTACGGTCATCATTGGGCACTGTTTGCCAAGTCTTATTTGGGCAACCTGGATCAACGCATAATCTATATCCAGTTGTTGTTGACACAATTTCATTCGTACAGTTAAATTTACGGCCAGTTCCATATTCCGCATGTACATCCTCATCGCAATGAAAAGCGAAGCCCCTGCTTATCTTGATACCACATTTCACATTAACAAGGAGCAATCCCAAAAGAGAGGGAAGAAGCGCGTTGAAAAGTCTCATAAAATTTTTAAACAATAAAAAGCAAATTAATTCCAAGATTTAGGACAAATCCCCCTCCTTTATGTCTATGTTTTCGAAAACCAACCCATTTCCATATAAAAGAGGTGTTTGGTTAGATTTTCAAACATCAGAGTCAACCATTCAACTATCATCGGCTTTAGAATCCGAAAAAGATATTTCCACTTTTAAATTTCAACTTTACGATTATGGACCGGACCTTATGAACTTTTCAGTGCTTATTAGAAAAAATTTGTTGAACCTTATTCTCGATCAAATTGGGATCAATAAATTTTTATTGATGATCAGAAAAGCAAAGAGGACTTATTTTCATTTAATGTTTCTTCAAATTGGAGGCTTTAACCTGTATGATATGGAGACACCAGCTTTTAGTTTGTACACAACCGAATCTATAGGCAAGAATTTGCGCAATGCATTCATTTATCAACAAAAATTAATTCAAGCCAGACTTCCCAAACCCCAACCCCTACGTACTAAATCGGTTTCTTCAGTTGAGATGCTCAAGTTACTCCTTCATTCTTTTTCCTTTGACTTAGCTGTTGAGTTATGGAGTTGTTTCAAATCCATTCGATGGACTGTTCCCAATTCTCAACTTCAGAAATTTTCCCTTTCAAAAGATTTTCCAAAATTTGAAATAGAACAAAGAAGAGGAGGAAAAGCTTCTTTTCAAAGTAATCAGATTTATCTACTTTTTTTACTCGTTAATCGATGAAGAAAGTGTTTTACAATGCCTCTTCTCTACCTCATTCCAAGATTGGGAAAGTGATTTCTTGATCACAATATGCCTGGAAAATAAACAGCCAGAAATTAAATTCAATGAAACTTATAATTTATATCATAAATTTTATTGGGTTCTATTTGTAAAATTTAATTGCCTGGCTTTCTAATATTCGTATTTCTTTAATTAGTAGTCAAAAATTTTCCAACAAAAATTTTAGCTTTGATTTAAAAAAAAATTTCTTTTAAAATATTTAAAAAAATGCAACCCATCTCCTCCAACGAATTCTTAAATTCATTTCCTGAAACTCAATCCATTCAAATTTCTTCGGTGATAAAAGAAGAGAAGAAACCAAATTCAATGCTTCAATTAGAAGTACCATCTTCGATCTTTGACAAATCCGATTTCAAATTCTCAAACACTTTTCAAATTCTTTCTCATCTGGATGTTCCTTCGGTCTTCGATCACCCCAACTTTTTAATCCCAGAAAGAAGATCATTGGGACCTCAAATTTTCGCATGGTCTAATTTGCAAAGTGATCCCAATGATTTGCTGTCCTCATTCATATTAGCCTATCAATTTGAAGGGGAAAATTATTTTTCCCGTTTTAAGAGTGAGCTCTCGCAGTTAGTCAATAGACAAATACGCTCTGTTGAAGAAAATAGTCACAATTTTCATAATCCGTATTTTGATGTGACTATGACTGATAAAGAGGTTCTTAATGAAACAATGAAACCATATTCACGGAATTTAGACTACATATGCAGTTCTTACTTTGCGGAGATCGACTTCTTTAAAAAAAGTGAGGTTTACCTCCTTTATCGATTAAGAATCTACATCGAGATCAAGCATCCGAAGCTTTGTCTTTTCATTCGTTATTCTCCTCAGAATAAAGACAGAACAAGATTATGCAGTTTTAATGAAGCGAAAGAGATTGTAGCTTACATATTTGTATTTTATTTGCTTTTAACTCGTAATAAAATCTTGCTTGAAAATTGCACGCAAAAATGGTTTGAAGGAGAAGATATAACTGTTCGGACAATTTATAAATGGTATGTATATGTCATGAATACTTGTTGTCATACTATGAGAAAAATCATAAAAGCCTTTTAAGGAACAGGAGCAGTAGCTTTGTTATAAACTTGGACTTTAAATGCTAAGATCTTGTCTTCTAAATGAAGTTTCGCTTCAGGATTGAGATCGGTTACGATTTCATAAAGCTGCTCTTTAATTAAAGTTTCTTCAGAATCATTCAATTCATCTAAATTAATTTCTTTATTGCTTTCTTCCATGGCAGAATTGAGCAACATTTCCATTTTTATCTTCATCTCGCTGATAGCTTTCTTCTTCTCCGGTGTCAAGGTGTTTTCAGGAATTTTATTAATTCCTGAAAAACAATTTTGTGCCATAACTCTGATAACATTATCTTTGATATCTTCAATTTTACATACGGAAACAACCATCGTTAAAGAAACAACATGTTCCATTCTTGAGCTCCATGTTTCATCTGAAAATGAGTACTTGACAAATCTATAATCCATCCTTTCAACTCCTCCCAATAAACCTATACTTATTGAGTAGCCTTCTTCAGTTGTGTAGTTGAGTTCTTTCTTACCAAAGAGAGCAGTTCGTGAGGCTCCCAAGACACTGGCAACAACTCCACTAACGCTACTACTGCTTGCTCTATTGATGACTTTTTCTAACTCGGCGTTGATCATTTTCTGATCATCTACAGCGGAAACAATAGATAGTTCAGCGTACTTATAAAGCACATTGTTTATTGGAATCATTTTAGAATAAACCAAGGTCGAATGAATGACTTGATTATAGAAGTTATCAGGGTCAAAATCGCACTCTCTTTGAATTGAAGAGAGCTGTTCCTTCATTTACTGTTTCATTTTATCGCCTCCTTTCTCTTTTAAATTGTCAACGATTTTTTTTGCTGAATTTCCCATAACCTTTTGGTCTTTGCGAATTTTTGTTTTTGTTTTTAATTTATTTGGTTTTTAAAAATTATTATCGATATTTAATGTTAAAAGGATTGCGAATGGCAAAGATTTCATATAAAAATGTTTACGGTGGAAAATTTTGATTTCTTAATTCTCTAATTAAATCAGCTTCGAATCCTTTTTTCAATAGCCTCAAATAAGGTTTTAAAAGATCACTTTCTGGATTCAATTTCTGTAAATTCAAGAGGAATTGTGAGGCTTCTCTTTGGGAAAAGGTACGATTTGTAAACTTCCGAAGTTCATCTAGAAGGTATTAATTTAAAGAAAGGGAAGGTTTACCTTGGGGTATTTGGAAACTTTGTGTTTGTGTTTGATCAGGCTGAGTCTTTTCATCATGAATTGTAGTTTCTTCTTTGTTACTCTGAAGGGTTGGAACCGTTTTTACTTCTATTACATCCTGCTTAGTTTCCTCTATCATCCTTGCTTCTGGAGAGGTAGGTTTGATGTTTTCAACGAGAATATTTGGTCGAATGGCCCTTGCCTTTTTGACTTGTTCTTGCTTTTCATTTGCAGCTTGTTTTTTTTTTCATCAGCGTCCAATAGATTGGGCAATTCCGCGTAGATCTTGTAGATTCGTTGTTTTTCTTGGTAAATTACTCGTCTCAATGAGCAATAATTTCCTGATGGCAATTTGAACTGCGGCTCCGTTTCCTTTAAAACAATTTTGAATGAGAACTGAAGCATCATTTTTCTTGAGAGACTGGATATCGACGGATGATACAATAATACAACCCGAAACTACATCCTGAAGGCTCTGTTTCCATGTCTCCGAAACGAAAGATCTTGATGCTAACAAATAGTCCACTCTTTGCACTCCTCCTAAAACTAACGAGATACAATAGCCAATTTTTCTGGTATAAGAACTTACAGCATTATCTAACATGGCTTGAGCTGCTAGTGTCAAGCTCTCAGCAATAGCACTTCCAATACTGGAATTTTCCAAGGTGTCATCAATTAAATGTTGAATCTTCTTGGAGAATCCTTCAACAGATTCAGTCTGTTTCTGATCTACAAAGGTCTTGTATTTTACCATTGCTGTCATTGGAAGAAACTTCTGTCCTTCTGTACCCGAATTCAGGACAAACTGTTTAAAATTCTCATTCTCGCTCTCGATTTCACGATGAAGAGATCGAACTGCATCTTGTAGTTTCTGATAATCAGCATTATCCTTCTTAAGTTGATCTTTTAAAAGGGAAGAAGCATCTTGGCCCATAATTTATGTTTAAGAAATCCTTATTGATATTTATTCGAAAGAAAAGACGAACTCAGATTCTTTTTTAATTAGAGATTAAAGTTCTTGGTGGATATATTGGAAAAATCATAATAGATTTTAATAATTGGATAGATGGAAAAGAAAAATGAGCCATACGAATAAATATTGCATTCTTTTATTTCATTTCACCTTTTTCTTGCTTTTGAGCAGTTCGAAGTGATCAAATTCTTTCGTAACATAAGATATCAAATTTTGGTCCATTTTTTTTGTTAGATTCTGTTGTGCTATGTTCTTTTTATCAGAATCATGTTCTTCTTTCTTCCGAGCTTGGGGGCTAGCAAATTCCCTGCAACTCTATAATCTGCAATGTCTGTGAATAAGTCAAGATCCGTTCGGGAGACATGATTCAGGATAATATCTGGCATCTCACTTAGATGTCCAAAAAATATCCTTTTAAAAGCATTGAGTCCATGCATTCCAAACCATGATTAGCACAGTATGTCTAAATGATTTTGAGAAAAATGGTTAAAAGCACGAAAGCAATAATCACACGGTTTCCTGGTTGAATTTAGGAAAATGATAATTTCTGCGAGGGCATTATTTTGGAAAGGAAGGTTTGGACGATTCACTTGGTTAGTTGCCCAGTCAAACATCCAGGTTTGTTCGGTATGGGAACTATGGAATTTAAAATCAGTGTACATAAGGAAATTCTCTCCTGTAATACGTCGCCATTCATCTGATAAGGACAGTTGTACAAATTGCAATTGAACCCAATCAGTATCAACAATATTTTGGGTTTGTTTATATTGATAATAAGTGGAAGCTACTCGACCAGAAGTGGTATAACCATGGGTATTATTTATCTCATGAACCCATCCGCACATATAAGTTGTTGACCAATCATATTGGACCCACTCAATATTTCCAACATGATTTCTAACTCCAAAAAGGAACGATACAGTTAGAAGGTTCTTGTCCTCACCAATAGACTTTGCTTGATTCATCTGTTCGCTCACCTCTACTCTTTTCACTTCATATGTCCCAAAGAATAGGCCCTAATTGATCTGGTAGGGGATGGAGTGTTACTAAACTTTCTCGGTTTAAAGTTGGAAAATCAGTCTGGCGAGTTATCATAAAAATCGAAAATTAAAAAATATTTTATAAATCTAAAACAAAAAAATTCTGGTATTTGGCATAAATGAGCGATAAAATGCGTGAGTTGTGTATTAAAGGCCAAAAAGGTAATTTTCAAGATTTTGAGAAGAATTTTATCTCTATTCTTGAAACTAAGGATTCATTGGACAGACAGCTCCTCCCATTTCTAGCTGACTTGTATCTTCCATATGTGGTGAAGGTTGGTGATGTGGACAAGATTACCTTTGCTACATGGCATCTATATCGAATTCGTGTTGGCAGTCAAGAATTGAAGAATATGATGCTTAATATTGGCTGCCCCATGCCCAATTCTATACTGACTTTGGCGTGTTATGTTCAAAACTCTATTTCCTTCATAAAAAAATAATTAAATTTCCCTTTAAAAAAATCATTTGATAAAAAAATCCTTTTTAATCTGAAAAATCAACAAAATCTTTCCTCAATGGAAGGAAGCAACAATAATATGACTAATACTATGCTTTTCCAGCGAAACAAAATAGCCAAAAATATTGGTTTGGAGCTTTTTCAAGCAAAAAACACCTCTGATGTAATTTTTTCTGCACTGAAAAATGCACGAGACGATGTCATCGCAAAAAGGTCAGTCAGAAAACCTGAAGCTCTGTTTGAGTTGAGTAACTTTCTAAACAAAGATCTCGATTCGTGGTTGACTTATTCTTCCAAAAACCTTTTTACATTTAGAGATTATGCCAAGTCTTGGTATACAACACAAGAGATTTTTGCTGATGCAGATGCTCGGGCAAAAGCTCCTACAGAAGAGTATACGAATGTCATGACATATGATGTTTGCACACTCATTTGCTACGCTTATTATCGATACAATGAACTTTATCTTGAAAAGCCATTTGAAGACATGATGAGAAATTCTACTCCACCTGATTATACCAGACCTCATGGATGGGCAACAGAACACTATTACAGTATCGGAGAGGTGTTGACAGCTCTGAGTGATAATAATGCTTACTCTGTTAACATCATTGAATCTTTTGGCAAACAATTTTGGACTGTTCATAAGATGGAAGACGTCAGTATCACATATGAACGCTATAGCGCTGCCTGGGATGATGCTCATTCAGTATCACAAATCAAACCTTGGTCCATTGAGCATTGTGTCTATTATGTCCAACAACAAAATTTGCCCATTAAATACATATTCGCAGAAAAGGCACCTGAAAAAAGGCTTAAATCGGAGCTTGGGCCCAGTTTCAAATTTTATCTTTGTCCAAATTTCAAATATTTTGATGTCTGGAGTTTGATGCGATTCTTATGTGTTTGGGACTTTTGGATTGAGATTTTTAATGATGTAAAATATATCAATATCTGGAGACCAAATGATTTTATTGTTCACTGTTCAGAAAAATATTTCTTTCATGAAGGAACCAAATCACCTGGACTTAACATTTCAAATGGCTCATTTTGTTGGAGCGGGATTGAACCAAAAGATGATTGTGATTCTTTCCAAGATCTATTTGAACATTGGGTCTCATCGATAAAGTTTTTTCGGAATAGAAAATTGGTTTTTCCTTAATAGGTTCATTTTTTTCCGAATAACCAAAGTTTTTTCCGAATAATAGAACTTTATTCATAAT
>Ga0182738_1007816_pt1 | contig 10766 bp, 2 predicted proteins | sample eDN5th30CBELigMG_FD_128876 | JGI IMG/M metagenome (GOLD analysis project Ga0182738, IMG submission 128876) | Enriched Miracle-Growth compost microbial communities from Emeryville, California, USA - eDNA 5th pass 30_C BE-Lig MG (version 2)... ... | reverse complement strand
AAGATATCATTCAGGTGACCAGCGCTGAACCTGACATCTGTCTCGAGGTCTTTTATGCTCTTTATCATACCCTTTGGCCCCAAATTGAGAAGCAATCTGATATTTCTTTGAAAAATGCTTGGACAAGGTCTATTGGTGGATCTGTTTTCAAAGGAATTCTCTGTCCTCCAGAAAAGCTCATAACAGAGAGAAGGGTCAGAGATATAACGAGAAGCTTTTCTGAAGCCGCTGAGGGAGAAAATCAGATTTTTCAGGATCTTGATGGGGTGATTAATTCTATATTGGCTTTGAAACACCAAGTTGATGGTTATTCAGCAGAAGAGATTGCTTACAAGAAAGAAATCCTCGCATCATTAAGCCTTGTTTATGAGTTCTATTTGGGGTTTCGTGATAAAATGAAGGCATTGGTTCAAGATATAATTGAAAAAGAACAGATGGGTGCTTCATCAAGACAACAATGTGATGCGTTGGAAGATCTTTTAGAGCCCAAAGCCATCATGATGAGTGGTATATGGACGAATCATTGGGCCTATCGTATTTCGCGAAACCAAGCCAGAAAGCTGCTATCTCTGGATTCATCTGGTCGAAATATAAAAAATAATCCAGGCGATCCATCCAATCATCGTGTGATAGCCTTGCCTGAGAAGCCTGCAGAGCCTCTTGTGTTCTTTAAAGCTAATGGAAACCCACCAATCCAGCCTGAAAGAGAGTTTATGCTCTATAGTTTATATAGACATTTCCAGATTCCTGTACCAGAAACTGGCCTTTTGATCCTAACAGACGTCTTTGAAACGAATCCTGACTATTTCTATGCGGTTCAAGCTTCTGAGGCAGTGCTTGGAGAGTCACCTCTCAAGGCTTATAGAGATGAAGAAGCAATTTTTGACCATGAAGCTTATGTTACCCAAACAATTGGAGCATTCCTTACAAACCCCTCAGATGGCTCTTTCAAGAACTTCAAGTACAGCCCTATTTATCAGACTTTCATCAGCATTGATAATGATTTGGTTTTCAAACCAGAACTGACTGGAAAGGAAGACAAAAAGATTGTCAATGTAAAATCCATGCTCTATTTACTTCCTCAAATTGACCTTCCCATGCCAGAATCTATCAAAACCTTTTTCACAAGCTTGGATCCTCACCTGACAATATTATCTTGGCTTCAAGATCTTTCAAAAAAGAATAGAGAATATTGTGATTTATTTTCAAAGCTAACCTTCCAAAAAACACGCTGTTTGTACCAAAATCTTCTTCCGAAAAGTGAAGTGCCAGGTTTAGAAATTTGCCTTCAGCAAAAGGTGATTGTGGACCCAGATCTTCATAGCGAAGATATTTTCTACCCAGAGATTCTGATCTCGCAAAATCTCTTGGATAATATTACAGAAAAGCTACAAATGATTGAGAAAGTATTGCTCGCCAATAAATCAGTCAGCACTCAGGCTCTCTTTGAAGAAATATTGCCTGTTCTTGGAAAATATTACCGAAAATTAAGGCAGGAATTTAGTGATCCTGAAGAAGCTTTAGAAGCTTTGTGGGGAGAGAAGAAAAATGACATTGATTATTCTTATATCTCGTCCCTTTTGGACCATGAAGAATTGAGCAGTTTGTCGAAGAATAAAACTGACCTTGGTGAAAATGTTCTCCCTGAGCAATTTTTTAAAGAATACAGAGAGAAGCTAATTTCTGGAGAAAGTCCTCTAGACAGGTTTATGCGACGTCATAATCAAAGAAAAAGGAAAAATGTGCTAAATTTACTGTTAGCTCTAAAGGAGTTACAATTTCTGATTCAAGAAAGGCTGACTGATTCTCAGGAGATCCGAGATATTGTCGACTTTTGCCATTCAATCTCCAAGATGATTGATAGTGATAATCATTTACTCAAAGAAATAATATCTCTTTTATACAAGCTCCCTCATGCAGAATTAAAATGGCTATTAACACTTGAAAATCATTTTTTCAGAGCAGATCGTTATATTCCAAAAGAATTGATGTCGACTTCCATTTCTGTTGTTGGTGCATTTATGAAACAAAGAACATTTATTTTGACAGAATCCGAAAAGAATTATCTTTTTGATAGTCAAGGGAATCTTCGCAAAAATATTTCCTTAACTGGGAGGTCACGGGTGACTTGGTTCCCTCAAGTAAATCGTGAATTTTATCTCAAGCAGTGTCCTGAATGGCCCGGCTATGAATTTGCTAGCAGTTTCTTCATGAGATTAGTGGGAATAACTCAACTTCCTTACCAAGATCTTCTTATTCTAAACTCCAAGTACCCAGTTCTTCTCACTCAAAAAGTCAGCGGTGAGCCTGCTCATCATATTTGGCATAATCCTCGGGCGTTTAATAAGCTTGATCCTTTTCATAGTGGGTTGCTGATCATTTGTGCGATGCTGATAAATCCTGAAGATGGCAAAGAAGATAATTTTATTTTAAGTGAAGATGGGAAATACCTCATTCCGATTGATAATGATCATTGTTTTTTACCAAGTACTTTTCAAAAAGATGGAAATTTTTGGAACGCATTTACTGTAAACACAGCTCTCCAAACAAAAACTTTACTATTCTGTCTTGATGAAATGACCAAACCGATCCCTGTTGAGGTCAAACAGCATATTCTTTCTCTCAATTTTGATTTGCTCTTAACCAAATGGATGACTGAACTCGATAAACTTGAGAACAAATTCAACAATTTAGGAGACCAGAATCAGCGAAATAAGTTCTTGGAACAAGGCACTGTCATGAGGATTCCATTTTATAAGCAGTTTATCCAAAACATTCACTGGAAGGCGCATAAAATCCAAGATATTCTCACTGCAGCTTCTAAAATAACTCCATTTGACTTACTGAAAGCTATTGAGCCTTTTGCTGCAAGATACTATCAAGGCTCATTTAAGCAGGGGTCTAGTCTGCGAGAGAGATTCCAAGCAGCCACCCATCAGCTCTATACAAAAACTACCATTGATGGAAGCAGGGTCAGTATTTTAAACACCCGTACAATGATGGAAATTATTAATATTTCGGAGAAGGACCTCCAAACTGAGGCAGTGTACCAAAGAATGGGGCCTTTTGATTGTTTAGAATTGTTGAAGCAATTGATTGAAGAACATCGTAAGAGAATCGAAAAAGAACAGGATTTATTGTGTGAGCTTGATGAGAAAAACCAGGAGAAAAAATGGATCAGTCTTTTTGGGAATCCGCCAGTGGAAGCAGCTTTAAAAGGTTTTTTTGCAAATCCCAAAGAAGGCTTAGTGCTAAGAGGCAGTAAGTTGATTACAAGCAGCAAACTAAAAGAATTGTTTGCGCAAACACCGAATACAGGAATGAGAATCAGATTCTTATCGCTTCCAAATAGTCCTTTGTTGACTGATAAAGAGATCAGAATACTGGCTTCGGAATGCCCAAATCTTGAATATTTGGATGTTCGCGGTTGTGAAAAATTAAAGAAGATATTTACAGCAAAAGGAGAATTGCCTTTGCTTGCTCGAATTGAGGCAAATTGTTTTTATTTGGAGAAGTTTGTTTCATACAGTCCACTGAAGATTTTGAGGATTGGACACGAGTCTCTCACTGAACTATTTATCGAAGAATCCACTCTTGATGTTTTCAGGATCCGTGAAGGGTTTGGAATTGATCTAGACCTTGGAGTAAATTTTCAAGTGAAGTTATATGGCGAAATATTGTCTTCTGCTGATATTATAAGACACATATCAGACGAACATTATAAATTCAGAAATTTCTTTCGCAAGTTAAAAATTACAATCGGAAAATACTCGATTTCATCTCCAAAGGATCTTGCAGTTTTCTTGACTGTAATTAATCTTCGAAGCTACTTCCGCTCTGTTGAGGATCTTCAAAGAATGACGACATTCAGACTCATAAACTTAAAGGAGTTGAACCTATCTGAAAATACAGTTCTTGGCACAGAAGACGGCTTAAGATGTTTAGTTCAAGGAGATTGGCCACAACTCGTTGAGCTAGATTTATCGTATACTGAAATTACTGATGAAGGAATTCAAATCCTAACTCAAGGAAATTGGCCTTTACTTGAAACTCTGGGCTTAAGGGAAACAAGAATAACAGATGTGGGAGTTGAGATGATGGTAAAGACTTCAACATGGCCACAATTAAGGCATCTGGATTTGTCTGGGAATAAAATTGATGAAGAAGTATTTGAAATTCTATGACACCAAACTTGGTCTCTCCTTGAAACCCTCGATTTGAGCTTCACTGAGATGACCAAGAAGCAAATGCTGTATCGTATTTTGAATATTCAGTGGCAGAATATTAAAGTAGTCAAGTTTGATTCAGCTAGAAAGAACTTTACGGAAAACTTATTACAAAAAGATTGGCAGAAACTCGAAGAGCTGGATCTAAGTTCCAGCGAAATCACACAAAGTGAAATTGAACTCGTGGTGAAAGAATACAACTGGCCACAATTAAAACACCTTAATCTCTCTTCTAATAAAACACTTGATGATGAAGGATTTGAAATCCTTTGCAAAGGGGATTGGCCTCTCCTTGAAACCCTTAATTTGGATAACACGAGGATAACAAAGAAGAAATTATTATATTTTATGTTGAATCTTAAATGGCCAAATCTCAAAGGAGTCCAGATTGGAGGAAAGAATTTTGCAGAAAATTTATTCCAAAAGGATTGGCATCAACTTCAAAAGTTGGATCTAGCTTTTGGAGGAATCACACAAGGTGAAATTGAACTCATAGTGAAAAATTACAACTTGCCACAATTAAAGCATCTAGATTTGTTTTATAATTATGAAGTCAGTGATGAAGCACTTGAAATTCTGGCTCAAGCAGACTGGCCGTTACTTGAAACTCTTAGTCTCGGATCCACACGGATAACAAAGAAGGGATTGTTGATTTTTCTTCTGAAAACAAACTGGGCAAACCTTCAAGAAATACATTTTCATAGGTTCTTGGGAGATGTTGGAAGTCTATTACCAAAGAATTGGTCTTTGTTAGAAAAGCTAGGTCTATGTTCTTGCGACATTACAAAAGATGAAATTGAAGTCATTGTCACTAGGAGCAACTGGCCACAATTAAAACACCTTAATCTCTCTTCTAATAAAACACTTGATGATGAAGGATTTGAAATCCTTTGCAAAGGGGATTGGCCTCTCCTTGAAACCCTTGATTTGGATGGCACGGGAATAACAAAGAAGAGATTGTTATATTTTATGTTGAATATTAAATGGCCACATCTCAAAGAAATCAAGTTTAATTCTCATAGCGGAAAGAATTTTGCGGAAAATTTACTCCCAAAGAATTGGCATCAACTTCAAGAGTTGGATCTCAGTTATGGAAAAATCACGCAAAGTGAAATCGACCTCATAGTGAAAAACTACAACTTGCCACAATTAAAGCATCTCAATTTGTCTCACAATGAGGGAGTCAGTGATGAAGCACTTGAAATTCTGGCTCAAGCAGACTGGCCCTTACTTGAAACCATTGATCTCAGTACCAGAAAGATAACAAAGAAGGGATTGGTGAATTTTCTTCTAGAAACAAACTTGCCAAATCTTCAAGACATACAGTTTCATCGGAGCGAGCGCAATTTCGTAAAGAGTCTATTACCAAAGGATTATTGGCCTTTGTTAGAAAAGCTAGATCTGAGGGAATGCGGCATTACAAAAGATGAGATTGAAGTGATTGTAACTAAAAGCAACTTGCCGCAATTGAAGCATCTAAATCTCTCTGATAATTCAGAAATCCATGATGACGGGATCCAAATACTGATTCAAGGAGATTGGCCTTTGCTTGAAATTCTAAATTTAGCATCAACAGGGATAACAGCATTAGGAATTGAAATCATTAAAAGCCAGGCCAAGTGGCCACATCTCAAATCCCTAGATATTGCTCGGAATTATCGAATTAGCGGCGAAAGATTGCAAAGGTTGGCTCAAGAAGATTGGCCTGGACTTGAAACCTTGGTCCTGCAAGGGATAAATTTTTGGTGGCCAGAATTAGTGAAACTTCTTTTGAATTTAAATTGGCCAAATCTTAAAGAAATCCTCTTTGATTCATTTCTGTCTCATTCAGATCCTAAGAGAAGAGAGTTTCCAAAAGGTTTATTACCACAGAATTGGTCTGAAGTTGGAGATTTGGACCTAAGAGATCTCGAAATTACACAAAATGAGATCAAGGGAATGGTATATAAATGTAAATGGCCAAAATTGAAACGCCTGGATCTTTCTTCTAATTCTTCAATTGGCGATGAAGGAGTTACAATTTTATCTCAAGGAGACTGGCCTTTACTAGAAACGCTTGATCTGCGCGCAATGGGACTCACAGAGAAGGTCTTTTCAAGTTTCCTATTGAATTCAAACTGGCCGAACTTCAAAGAAATAATACTTCCATATAATTTTGATGATGCTGATAGAGATATAGCATTAATTTTGGTTCACAAGAAATTGGATCTCATCGAAAGGCTGGAATTAGGAGATTCAAAGGTCACATTAGCCGAAATTGAAGCCCTCCTCTTGAGAAATAGATATCAATGTCCGCAACTGAAATATCTAAATTTATCCAATAACCGGATCTTTGATGAAGGAAAAATCTTTGCATTGCTGGTAGCAGGTTGTCCCCTTTTGGAAGAACTCCATATTGAAAACACAGGAATCGGGCCAGAAGGAATCAAGGCAATAGTAAATCGATCAAAATGGCCCCAATTCAAGCATCTTAATATCTCAAATAATGATATTTTGGATGAAGGAATTTCTTTCTTGGTGTCTGCAGAATGGCCTTTGTTGAAGAATTTAAATCTAAGTCAGACAAGGCTTTCAATTCGAGGAATCGAGAAAATCGTGAGTCAATCAAAATGGCCTCAAATGATTTCACACCTGAATATCTCAAATAATGAAGTTTTCGATGAGGGAATTTCGGTATTGAGTTTTACAGAGTGGCGATTACTCGAAGAACTTGAGATAAAGAATACGAAGGTTACTGCACAGGGGGTCGAGATTTTGGTTAATAAAGCGCAGCTTCCAAATCTGAAAAAATTAGATGTCTCTGAAAATGACATTTTTGATGAAGGATTGAAAATGGTGACTGAAGGAAAATGGCCTTTGTTCGAACATCTCGTGTATTTTGGGACCAAAGTCACAATAAAAGGGCACATAGCTTTCTTAGAAAGTTTCAAATGGCCAAATTTCCATAAAATTGAACACTCCTTGAATGAATCCTTCTACAATCAAAATCAATCAGAAGATGTCCTAGCCATCGTCCCAATGGATTACATGGGAGAGCCCACATTGGTAACAGTTTTGAATGCAACTTGGCTCAATTCAAAAGAGATTCATCTCTCAATTAAGGGAGATTTGAATGAAACGATAACAATATTGCCTCGGGACAAATTGAATCAACTTGAGAAGATTAAGCTTGAATTTAGTGCATCTTCAATGAAATTGAGAATGTGGCCGCAAAATCTAAAAACGTTATACCTTGACTGGGGATCATTTTGGGGTGAAGAAGCACTTGAAGAGTTTGAGGGTTTTTCTCAAAAGTGCCCTTTATTGGAGAATCTTTGCTTCGATATTTTCGATCGATGGACAAAAGCTCTCGAAATCTTAATCCAGAAATCAGACTGGCCAAACCTAAAGAAGCTATATCTTCTTAACAGCAAAATTCAAAATGAAGGACTTGCGATTTTAGCTTCAGCAAAGTGGCCGCTACTTGAGACTGTCCATTTTCGGGATGGGCATATCAGGCCTGGAGCTCTTGAGAGCTTAATTCAGCAATCAAGTTGGCCAAATCTCAAGGAGCTTGATCTCTCTTATACCAAAATTAAGGATGAAGGAATTGAGATATTAGTTGCTGCTGACTGGCCTTTACTGGAAAATCTTGGTTTAGAATCTACAGGGATCACAGGAGAAGGGATTCAGAGTTTGGTTAGTAAATCAAATTGGCCTCATTTGAAGCGACTTGATGTTTCTGACAACGAAATTGGAGATGAGGGACTTGAAATACTAGTTTGTGGAAAGTGGAATTTGTTAGAATATCTCAGCATAAGGCGTCTAGACATCACAAATAAAGGGATTGAAGCTTTAACAAAGAAACCAGAATGGCCCAATCTGAGGAAATTAGATGCTTCTAACAATAAAATTCAAGATGAAGGGCTTGAAATATTAACTTGTGGGAAATGGCCGTTGCTTGAGCACATTGTTTTAAGAAGTCTAGATATCTCGAGCCAAGGCATTCAAATTTTAATTGGCAGCAGAGCTAATTGGTCTAATTTAAAGAAGCTTGAGGTTGCTGGCAACCCAATTGGTAATAAAGGAATTGAAATCTTAGTCTCTTCAGATTGGCCTCTACTTGAAGATCTTGGCTTCGAGAAGACAGAAATTACAGATGAGGGTCTTGAGATTCTAACTAGAAAGTCAAATTGGCCCAATCTAAAAGGACTCAATATCTCTGGAAATGAAATTCATGATGAAGGACTCGGAATCTTGGCCCATGGAAAATGGCCTCTGCTTGAAAGGCTTTATCTTGATAGTTTAGAAATCACAGAGAAGGGACTTACAAGCATAGCTTCGATATCAGAATGGCCCAATCTGAAGCTCATTGACCTTTCTTACAATGAAAATATTGGCGAGAAAGGACTTGGAGATTTCGCGTTAGGAAAATGGCCATTCTTAGAGACTCTCTATTTGAGAGACTTGAGTCTGGAATGGGAAGATCTCGAAACTCTTGCCAAGAAATCATCATGGCCAAAAATAAAAGAACTTGATCTTGCAAGGTTTCGTTATTCTTTTTACGATTCAGACAGAAAGGTTTTAAAAGGACTTCTTGGGGACAAATGGCCTCTTGTTGAAATTGGGGTCGAAAGGTCGACAAGTGTCTTTCTTCCCCAAGAGAGGTTCAAATTGTAAAGAGCAATCCGAAATGAATCTTTGAGAAAAAGTCATTCATAAAAATATATATTTTTTATATAAAAGACTGGAAAGAAACAAAATTGAGAAAAATTTCCCTTTTCCTTTGAGAAGAAATCAAGATTCATAGAAAAGAAACCTATTTTTTGTTTCTTTTTGGTCCAGATTTTGAATGAATGAATTCAAACTTTTCTATAAGCATTCCTTTTTACTCTATCGATATCAAAAAATTTTTCCTAAACAAAAACGTCCTTCGTCAAGAAAAAATAAGCCAATGGAAAATCTCAGTGCCTCAATACACTTTTTTAAAAACGATATTTGAGAATAATTTTGCCTTTAGATTTATTCTCAATATTTGAAAGGGAAATTGGCCTTTTTATAATCATAAAAGAATTTTTAAAGAGAGCTCAGGAGAATTTTTAGTAAAAAAGCAGCAATATCATCATATCATCATGACTTTTCTTCCACAGAACAAAAGTCAAAAGTATTCACTATTCATAATTACGAATAAATCCCATGAAAAATATCCATAATCATTATGCAAACTTTCTAGTCAAGAGTTTAACCAAAGGTTCATATGCAATCAAACCAGCTTCATCAGGTTTACTTCTCTTTAAAAAGTCTTCAACTTGGCTATCATTTAACTTTTCTCCTTGAAAAGCCAACATATGTTTTAATTCAGCAGCTTGAATATATCCAGTTCTTTCTTTATCAAACACTTGGAAAGCTTCCAATAACTCTTCTTCTGGGTCAATATCTCTCCATTTCTTCAGCACAAGAGCCACAAAGTCTGAAAAGTTGATTTGTTTAGTGTCTTCTGGATCAACTTCCTTGACCATTTCTTCAAGCTCTGCTTCAGTTGGGTTTTGGTTTAAGGCTCTGACGACAAGAGGGAGCTCAGAGGTTTTGATTCTGTTGTCAGCGTCCCTGTCGAAAAGACTGAAAGCTTCTTTAAGCTCAGCAATAAGTTCTTCACTCAGTTCAGTCATGCTCTTGGAGTTTTATAGTTAGAGTTATTGAATTAAAAATTTTTTGTTATGTGTTTTGTTTTTGCTTTGAAATTAATTTTGATTGTCGTTTCATTTTGATCAACCAAAGATTGATTCTGAGATTTTTGAAATAAGTTATTGAATTTTCAAAGTTAATTATGATCAAATTGCAGTGAAATGAATCAAGAAATCAAAGAATTTCAAGGACCAAAAGTTCTGCCTAATTCTTATCATTAAATAGTCTCTCATGGTTTCAAAGAGTTTTCTTTATGAAAAGCTTACTGGAAGCGAAATTTCTCCAAAAGGACACACTGAAATTTCTTTAAATATTAGCTGTGCTTTTTCTCGTGGTTTTAGAAGAAGAAGAAGAGAAAGTCAAAGATACAGTAGAAATTATTTAAAAAAGAAAGCGGCAGAATTTTTTCTTTTGTTCTAAAATTGGAAAATAAGGGTTAAAATACAGTACTGTAAATCAACGCCCCCGAGATTTTTTGAATTTTCCAGTAATTAATTCTCTTTCTTTCGCCTTCAAACCCTCATCTCTTCATTCTCTCATTAAAAATCTATCAGTTTCCGACAATGTCTTTAGATTTACAGAAATAGAAGCAGACCAAATTTATCTTTATTTTCTAGCAAAACAGCCAATTGTTTGGTCTTAATGTTTTTACAAAAGCTTTAACAACCTATTCTTTCCGAAAGTCCTTTATATTTTTCAAGAAATAGATCTTATTCTCCCTCTCTTTAAGACCTTAAAGTCAAAAGAGAGAACAAAAATCTCTTCAAAAATTCTCCGTGCTACTAAAAGTGAACCAAATTTGTAGCCCTTAAATTGCCTCGCAAAGGCTAAATTCAACGTTAATCAAAACCCAAAATCCTAAATTATCCTTTTTTT
>Ga0182738_1007815_pt1 | contig 10768 bp, 13 predicted proteins | sample eDN5th30CBELigMG_FD_128876 | JGI IMG/M metagenome (GOLD analysis project Ga0182738, IMG submission 128876) | Enriched Miracle-Growth compost microbial communities from Emeryville, California, USA - eDNA 5th pass 30_C BE-Lig MG (version 2)... ... | reverse complement strand
GAACGCCATGTCAAACTTACCGGCCTCCAGTGTACGGGCGATACGCTGATAGTATTCGGGCGACAAACTGTCCGTCATACTTGCAGCGTGACGCCAAGATCCCGCATAGTTCGAGCAGTTCTGGGCTTGCAAAAAGGCGACCAAAGTCATTTGGCGTGGAGGTTTGCTCATATCTAGCCTATGTCGTTGTGAGGTTCTGAACGAAAACTGACCGCCAGTATTGGCGCAGACTCCACGCTGCACAATTTCTGCCCTGTGATATATTCATAACGACCGTGAATAAATTGATCGATCCGCCATCGCTGACTCGCCTAGAGATCGCCGAACTCGAAACTTTTCTTTGGGTGGTGAGGGAGGGTAGTTTCAGCGTTGCGGCGCGCAAGCTGCACCTGTCCCAGCCTGCAGTGACTAACCGGGTTCGACGGCTCGAAGACAAGTTGCACGTCAAGCTCTTGAAGCGCACGACACGGCGGGTTGAGCCGACACCTGACGGCATAATGCTGCGCGATGCCGCCGAACAGGCCGTGGCCGGCTTGCGCGACGTGCTTAGAAAGTTCCAGTCGGTCTCCGACAGTGATCGCAATCGCGTTACTGTCGTGGTTACGCCAATGCTGGCGGCCAAGGTGATGCCGGCTTTGATCCATGCCTATAACAAGCGCTATCCCGACGTGACAATCGTGCTGCGAGATTTGCCGTACGAGCAAGTCATTCGCAGCGTGATCGAGGGCAATGCAGACATGGCCGTGGCTGCGTTGGACAGTGCACCGAGCGGGGTGGGCTTCCAGTCGTTGGCGGAAGAAAAGATGATCCTGGTCGTACCGGCGCGGCATCCTCTGTCCAACGCGGGGTCCGTCACCTTGGACCAGATTTTCCCATACCCGCTCATGCTTTTGGATCGCTACCAGGCACTGCGTAAGCAGCTACAAGAAGAATTCGAGCGCCGAGGTGCGCCATTCAATCCGGCAATCACGATTACTCTGCCCACACTGTTGGGCATGGTGGACGCCGGTAACTGCATCACGTTTTTGCCACAATCCATGGCACATGACAATGCGCGCGGTGTCCGTAAAACCATCGAGGTCGAGGATCTGACGCTTATGCGCTGCTACGGAACGGTCGTCGCGCGCAAGGCCGAAATGAATGTGGCTGGACGAAATTTCCAAGATTTCCTGAGCAAAAACTTTAAGACGCAGCTGGCCAGACTTGCTTGAACCAGAGTACGCGAGTTGCCGCTCAACTTATTCCCATCTGTTATAGATAAATTCAATTCCGCAAATTGTTAAGTGGACGGTAGCCCTCCTAGACTTGTGCCTAGTCTGATCACAGGAGTCGGTTATGTCAGTCGTGGACCATGCGGTTTCGCGCATCACCAAAGCGCAACCAGAGTGTGCGTTTGATTCGGTAGAGACGGCAATTGCCGCTGTGCGCCGCGGTGAATTCGTGCTGGTGGTAGATGACGAGTCGCGCGAAAACGAAGGCGATCTCATCATTGCTGCAAACGCGGTTACACCGGAAGCGATGGCTTTCATGGTGCGTCATACCAGTGGCGTGGTGTGCATTTCGCTGCCGGGTAATGTCCTGGATCGCCTCGAGTTGCCTCCCATGGTGACGAACAATGCCGAGCCTTTCAGGACCGCTTTCGCCGTCAGCGTGGACTTGCGGTTGGGCGTGAGTACAGGTATCTCGGCGGCAGACCGCGCGGCTACGCTGCGCGCATTGGCCGACCCGGCAGCCAAGGCCGACGATTTCGTCCGTCCCGGGCATATATTCCCGCTGCGCAGTCGGCCTGGTGGTGTGCTGGAACGACCCGGGCATACCGAAGCGGCGCAAGACTTGGTGAGTCTTGCCGGACGCAGCGTGGGCGGGGTGCTGTGCGAACTGGTGAACGATGATGGCAGCATGGCGCGCCAAGCCGATCTCATCGCTTTTGCGCTTAGCCATGATATAGCCATCATTTCGATTGCGGACTTGATCTCTTATCGTCAATTGCAAAATCAGTCTGCATACGGAGTCCAAGCATGAGCACTTTCGACAGCAAAGAACTCCGACGCGTTCTTGGTGCATTCACTACGGGAGTCACCATCATGACGACCGTAGACCAAGACGGCAAACGGTATGGCGTGACGGCTAATTCCTTCAGCTCCGTATCGCTCGATCCTCCACTTATTCTCTGGAGCCAGTCACGGACGTCGAGTAGCTATCACGCGTTCAGAAACAGCGAGCGTTTCGTGGTGAATATTCTGGCGGATCATCAGATCCAGGTCTCCAATCAGTTTGCGAAGTCAGGGGACAACAAGTTTCAGGGCATCGCGGTCAACGAGGGCCTTGGAGGAGTGCCCATTATTGACGATTGCAGCGCGTATCTGGAGTGCGTCAAGGTCGCAGTCCATCCTGGAGGCGACCATGACATCTATATCGGTCAGGTTGAACGCATTTACCGTGGCGGAAACCGGCCGTTGGCTTTTGGCGAGGGCCGGTACGTCGTGCCCGTAGCGTCTGAAGTCGTGGTAGCTGCCTGATCAAGAACAAGCGCGGAAAAAATCAGACAGCGGAAATACATTGAAGAGCGCAAGCGCTCTTCAATGTGATGCTATGCAGACATCGATATCTATAAACAACTATCTTCGGAGACATCAGCATGAGGCTTTCACTTGGCATGCCGCGTATCGCGGCGTTTCTTTCTTCGCTTGCAGTGGTTTTCGGCGCACACGCTGCATCGGCGCAAGATCTCCCGAAAAATAAACCGATCAAAATCATCGTCGGCTTTTCCGCAGGTGGAGCACTGGACCTGACAGCCCGTATCGTTGCAGATCAGCTCTCGAAAAACTTGGGGCAATCTGTCGTGGTGGACAACCGGCCGGGTGCAGGCGGCAATATTGCACAGGACGTCGTGGCGTCGTCGCCACCAGATGGATCGACGATTTTGTTTGGCACGATAGGTTCCCTGACGATTAACCCACATCTGATGACGCTTGCGCACGATCCTATCCGCGACCTTGCTCCCATTACGATGGGCGTCGACTTCCCCAATGTGCTTGTGGTGGGAGCGGATGTGGGCGTCAAGACACTGAAGGAATATGTCGAGTTGTCGAAAAAACAGCCGTTGGATTTTGCCTCGAGCGGCATCGGTTCGGCTTCGCACATGGCCGGGGAGCTTTTAAACCAGCGGGCAGGCCTCAATAATATCCATGTCCCATATAAGGGGGGAAGTCAAGCGATTGTGGACCTACTCGCTGGCCGGGTAGCTGCGTATTACGCCACGCCTGCCACGGCCTTGCCCTATATCAAATCTGGTCAACTCGTAGCATTAGCCACGACGGGTCTGGAGCGCACGGCGCTTTTGCCGGATGTACCCACGGTCAGCGAGTCAGGTTTCCCGGGATTTCAGGCGACCAATTGGTATGCCTTTGTCGCCCCTGCAAAAACGCCGCCCGCGATTCTGGACCGCTTGAACCAAGAGTTTGTCAAAGTATTGAAGATGCCGGATGTCCAGGAAAAACTGTCCGAGCAGGGATTGACCCCCTTGCCTCAGACGCGCAACCAATTGGGTGCATTCATTGCCAAGGAATCAGCGGCATGGGGTCAGATCATCAAGGATCGCCACATTGTCTTGCAATGAAGACTTGGTCGCATTTATCGAAATCACCGCGAATTTATTATGAAGACTCAAAAGAATGGTGGATCTGCGGCCGGACTGCTAGAAGGCTTAGCTAATCAGATAGTTACCTTCGATACGAGCTTGCTCAACGGACATGCACTCGAGCAGGCCAAGGCGTGCATTGCGGACACAATTGGCGTGACGTTGGCTGGGTCGCAGGAGTCGTGTGTTCAGATCCTATTACGCACCCCCGGTGTTGCGCAGGCGAGCGGCCCGTGTTTGGTCCTGGGAACGGGCGTGACAACCAGCGCGCTTGATGCCTCGTTGGTCAACGGGACGGCCGCCCATGCATTGGACTATGATGACATTTGTGGTGATTTCGGTGGGCATCATTCTGCACCGCTCGTTCCGTTATTGCTGGCGTTAGCCCAGGAGCGAGGCGGTACGGGCGGCGAATTCCTCGCGGCCTACGCGGTCGGCGTCGAAATAGAAATTCGCTTGGCGCGAGCGGCTCATCCTGTGCACTATGACAAGGGTTGGCATCCTACGTCGACGTTGGGCGTGTTTGGCGCAGCGGCGGCGGCGGCACGCTATCTGAAACTTGATGCCCGTCGTACAACGATGGCTTTGGCGATAGCGGGATCTCTGGCCAACGGTTTGAAGGCCAGCTTTGGCACGATGACGAAGCCCCTGCATGTCGGACATTGCAGCCGCAGTGGTTTGTTTGCCGCATTGCTTGCAGAGCAGGGGTTTAATGGTGCTGCGGATTTGTTGGAGCATCCGCAAGGTTTCTATGAGGTTTTCAACGGCGACGGGAACTTCAACCTGCAGGCTGTGTTGCCCGACTGGGGAAAGTCGCTGGAAATCGCCGGCCCCACAATAGGCCTGAAGCAGTTTCCCTGTTGCGGCAGCACACACGCCGCGATTGCCGCGACATTGAATTTGGTCCAGCGTCACGGCATTCGCTCAACCGATGTGGCTCACGTAGAAATCCTACCCAACCGGCATCGTCTCAAGCACACGAACAAACCGGATCCAGCGTCGTCACTAGACGCCAAATTTAGTGTTCAGTACGCCGTGGCCCGGGCGCTGCTCAGCAGCAACGTCAGATTGCGTGACTTTGAAGACGAAGCCTATCTAGAGCCGGAGATCCAGCGCTTGCTCCGGCTTATTCAGGCCCGACCCAATCCAAACATGGGTGATGATGGACCGCAGTGGGGCGCTGAAGTGTTTGTGACCACGGACGACGGCAACGTATATGCCGAACGCATTGACAACATGGTGTCGCGTGACGGAAGTTGTCCAATGAGCCGCGATGAGCTCAAGAAAAAATTCGATGATTGTAGTCAGCGCACCTTGTCAGCTTTACAGGCTGATGCCTTATTCGAGCGTCTACTGTGCCTTGAAGAAGTGGCTGATATGAAAGAAAGCACATCCTGGTTACGCGGCTGAATACTTTCAGCCAACTATTAACTGAGGAGCACCGACAGCAAATGAGGCCCGTTGAATTCGCCCGTCTATCACCTCGTAGACGCAGAGCATTTCAGTCGTTCCTTTTCCTTCAGGAAAGTCTCGCGTTACGATTTCCAGATCAACTACAACGTTCCCGGAAACAACGCGAGATACTAACTGCGCATATAAATTGGGTTCCAAAAAACGTGCCGAAAACCGTGATCGCAGTGCCTCATGGCCTTTGGCCAACAGCGGTCCATGCAAGGTGTACTGTTCCGCATCAGTCGCGTACGTAGCCAAAAGTGCGTTGATATCTTTTGCGTTATAGGCATCGAGTTGCTTTTGCACTACCGAGGCAGGTGCACTTTCAGACATTTCATTTCCTTATTGTATTGTTGACTTCACTAGCGGGAACCAGACTAAGGGGCCAGGCCGGTGTTGCACTCGAATCCATTCGCTCCAGCACCGAAGGAACAATCGAAAACCTCGCTAAAGCTCGCCGCATCACTGGTGCGAAACTCACGCAAAACACGCCCTTCGAAGACAATGCCTGGCACCGTTAACCCATCCATTCTGCAACAAACTGATTACGAAATAGAATAAGCAATTCCGCTCTGGCTTGCGCCAATGATCGCCCTTTGTGCGTGCGCATCGTCGCGGGCAGACGCAACAGTTTATTTTCAATATGGTCGAGCGTATAGCGCATATCATCAAGAGGCCTGGCCCGTGCGAGGGGATCGGACTCGTGCGCCAACGGCCTGCCCAACTGGCCTCCAACGTAAAACATCCTGGCCAGCCCAACGGCACCTAACGCGTCCAATCTGTCTGAGTCTTGAACGATCTCCGCTTCGAGACTCTCCGGGCGTATACCGGCAGAATAGCTGTGAGCTTCGATAGCATGTCCCACCGCACTAAGCAAATCATTCGGAAACCCTATCCCGGCCAACTCCATTTTGGCCTTTTCGGCAGAAAGGCGGGAAGCCTTCATTCTGTCAGGGTGCGACTTAGGGACATTGACGAGATCATGTAGATAGCATCCCGCCATGACGACAAGATGGTTCGCGCCAGGGGTCGATGAAAGGATCTGCACGGCATTTCCCCAGACTCTCTCCAGGTGATTCCCGTCATGCGCACCATCACCGTCAAATCCCATGGAGGCTATCTCGATCAACTTAGGGCGCCAGTATGCCAACAGGTCCAGGGGCTCGGTCATTGCGATGTGAATGTAGAACAAGTAAAGGAAAATAATACCCACTCAGTCGGCAGGCCGCTGCAGCATCACCCGGCGCACGCATTCGATCGTCCAGATCCAGATGCCCGTGCCGACGATTTCCGAAATAAATCCGGCCATGCCCATATCCCACGGGAGCGGCGCTACCCCCAATATCGGAAGCACGATGCAATGCGCTCCCACTGTGGCGGTAATCCAGCCGAACAGCAACCCCCACCATACCCCTATTTTTGGGCACAAATCTACTAGCCAAACGTAGACGATCGCGATGACGATGGAAAACAATATATGGAATCCATTACCCCCCCAATTCACCGCAGTCTGATTAAAGGCATAGGTCATCGTTGCCGCATCAAAACCCATCAAGTCGAGCAGGGCGATCGGCGGTGGCACCGCTGTGGGCGGCCGGGGCGGGAGAACGGTCTCCACCCCGGACTTCACCAGGGCGGAGACCACCCCGGCCACAATGCCTGCCCATATCAAGGCGCCCAGTGTGTTTTTGCTTGACTGAAACAGGCCAGATGCTCGCACAATACGTTCCTTTAGAAAAAGTGCGGGCCGTTTGCCCAACACAAAAGTATCTATGATTGCTTGCCTTGACTTCGACTAATCCGGTCTTGAAAATGTAGACGATGTGGTGCCGTTGGGAAATAGCGCTAGGCGTTAATACGACGGGGTAACGTTAAACGCCTTTAGCGCGTCTCTGATTCTCATGACGGCCATCTATTAGGAGCAACTGAATTGTCCGTTTCACCTGGGCCGGCACTGTACCGCGACTTTATGAGCCAAGCAGCGATCGACGCCATGTACGATACGTCGCGCGATGTTCCCGACGTGGCAGCGTTATTGCAAGGTTACGCTCAGAGCGGCGAGCATGCGCGGCGTACGTTGCCATACATGGCAAAAGTACCGTACGGTCCAACGCTGGATGAGTATGTGGATATTTTTCCGGCATCCAAGCCAGGCGCGCCAGTCTTATTGTTCATTCATGGCGGTTACTGGCGTGCGTTCAGTGCGCAGGATTTCAGCCAGGTCGCATTGGGGCCCCATGGTCTGGGTATGACGGTGGTAATTGTCAATTATTCACTTTGCCCCAGGGTTTCAATTGATGAAATCACCCGTCAGGTGCGTGCCAGTGTGGCATGGACAATGCGTAATGCAGAGCGATATAACGGCGATACGCGGCGTCTGATCATTTCAGGTCATTCCGCAGGCGCACATCTGACCGCCATGTGCCTGCAGACTCGATGGGCTGACGATTACGGCCTGGATGCTCAAGCGATACGCGCGGCGCTGATGATCAGCGGCATCTATGATATAGCGCCCCTTCGGTATAGCTATCTGCAGCCTTTGATTCAGTTAGACGAGGGTATCGCGCGGCGTAATTCGCCGATGTACGGCGTGCAGCCGTCGGATGCGAGGATACTGCTGACCTGGGGCGGTAACGAAAGCACCGAATTCGCACGGCAATCAACGGAATACGCTGCACAATGGCAACGTATGGGCAATACCGCCGAGCTGTGCGAACAGGCCAATGGTAACCACTTTACCGTGCTCCATGGCTTGGAAGATCCGGACAGCCCTCTCTGCCAATGGATCTCCGGCGTGATGTGAGTATTGCCCTCAATAAGAGCACCCACATGATGCATCAAAATGGACGAAGCGGCCCACGCGGCGCTTAAGCGCAGCGAGGGCGGGTCGGCAGGTGACCGTAGGGGACGGCCCTTAATGCCCGCCGTAGATATTGCCCGCGATGCCGCCCGCGACACCACCGATAGCCGCGCCAGTCCATCCACTGCCACCTGCGATTGCGGCAATACCCGCACCCGCGGCGGCACCAATCGCCGCGCCTGACAAAGTGCCTTGCTCCTGGCGGTTCATGTTCGTACAACCGACCAGCGACACCATTGCGATACCGAAGACAACCGATTGAATGATCTTCATCATCAGCTCCTAGCGTGTCTGTTTCGTGCCAGGTACGACAATTTCGTACCACAGCGTTTCAACGACCGGACGCTCTAGTTGCGTAGGATTCGCCGCATACCAGTTGTCCAGACTTACACGTACCGAGTCCAGCGTTTGCGTTTGCAGCCCTTTTGCAAATCGGGGGATCAAAGACTGTTTATCGTCAGGCCCACGGCGCTGCTTGTGCAGCTGATAGGCTCGTTCGACTTCCAACAAGTTCGCCATACCCAGGAGATAGGCTTTCTTGTGGCTCGCGTCGGACTCCGTCCATTGTTTACCAGTGATGATAGGAGCCCCCTCTGTGGGAGCCGCCGTCGTGGGGGAGGCGGCCAATAACGAGAGAGAAAGGACTGCCGGGCCGAACAGGTGTTTCACTTTCATGGAATCGCTCCTCTGCGGAACAAAATAGAAAACAACCTTTTACGCCGTGCATGCTGATCGTTTGCCTAGCCAACGGGCAAGCGATAATGCTCAATGTAGGCTCGAACGCCAGTCCGCGCAAGAGGGGCGGCCAGATCAGCAGCCCCGCGAGGAGTATGTCAGGTAGGGGCAAAAGCTGTTAACGATGGGCGGGGAGGGTCTTGTTAGCCGCATGCTGGATCATTGCCATGGCGACAGGCGGCAGCAAAAGACAGAAGATCATCAGCCAGGCAATCGATAGAGCCCCGCCGGCACCCTTGGCTCGAGCGCGATCATTCAAAAGGTCGCCCAGCGTCATTATCAGCACCGGCAGCCCCAGCGGTACAAATAACGCTACCAATAGTGCCGCCAGCGGTGTGAGCAGGCGTTGCGAAGCCTCGGCGCCTGCCAATTCACCGTGGATACGGTAGGTCCAGTAGGCATAATAGATCAGGCTGCCCAACGCGACGATCCCCAGCACGGCGAGACCGGTAATCGTACCGTCACTCAAGGGGCGCAGCCTGCCCGAATATGAGATGTTAGGCAGCATAAGGAGGATCGCCACCAGCACCGCAATCGTCAACAGCGCGGTCACCACGCCAACCTTCAGCGGTGAACGCTGGCGCACCGGCAGGGGAGCATGACGAACTCGAGGTGCGTCTTCAAAGGTCAGCGGCTTACACGGCAGCAATATCAGCGCAGCCAGCACGATGCATCCCAGGAACCACCAGATCAACGGTTGGCTGCCAGTCTCCTCGTTGATGAACATGGCTACCGCGAGAGAGCTGAATGCCGATGACAGTGCGACCGGGGCGGATACGAGGACGAAGGTGCAGGCAAAATCGAGTTTTCCTGGTCGGCCGCCGACGAGCAATATGGCGCAAGCAAGCGTAAATACGCTCACGAGCGTACCCTTGGAAATGCCAAATACAATCAGAAATCCTGGAGAGGCGAACAAAGAGGAATCCGATTGCCCCACCAACGTGACGATTGCGCAAATCACAATAGGCACAATCAAAGCGGTCCGCGCACGGCGAGCGGCCGCGGCAAAGGCGATGACGGCACCGAGAATCCAGGCGAACTGCGAGCTGCCGTAGAAAATTCCCAGACTCGAGGGGTGTCCTCCGTTGTCCAGCACCAGTCTGTGTATACCCATATTGACACTATGTGAGCTGAACACCACCAGAAAGTACGCGACGAACAGCGCCCAAAAACGGTAGCTGCTGAGAAAATCGGCGAACGTCCAGCGTGATGAAATCGGGTCGCTCGCGAGCATGCTTGGGGCAAGAGTTTGGGGCATGAGATTTATTGTGTGATTGGTATGGCGACAGCCGAAGGTGGCCGTCAAAGCGCGACTGTAAATCAGTCTCAACAAAATTGGTAAGGTTCCTCACTTTACCGATTTTCGGATGATGGCCATACGATACCGTATCGCCTACGACGACTATGACCGAACGCGTACCGTGCACCTCTTGTGGTGCGGCCATTTTGCAAGAAACGGCCCGAAAGAACGACGGCCTGTGCATGCCCTGCAAGACGGGCTATCAGTAAGCGGGTCTGATACAACTCTGATCAAGGGCCTCGATGCTGCATGCGCCCATCATTATCATATTCCGCTTGATTTCCGCACTGAGCAGATCTGCTGCACGTTCAATACCGGCGCGCCCGGCCGTCGCGGCGGCATAGGCAAAGGGCCGCCCCAGGAACACGAAAGCCGCACCTAACGCCAATGCCTTCAGCACGTCGGTACCACGGCGAATGCCACCGTCCAGCATGATTGGAATATCGGGGCATGCACGCCGTATCTCGGGCAGTATGTCCAATGGCGCGACGGCATCATCTAATTGCCGCCCACCGTGATTGGACACAATAATGCCGTCTGCCCCTGTGTCGCGAGCCTGGACGGCATCACGTGGATCGAGTATGCCTTTTACGACAAGCGTATGCGGCCATTTTTCCCGAATTCGCGCCAGATAAGTCCAGTCCAGGTTACCTCGGTCGGCAAAACTGCGTTCCACGTTGCGAGCAATAATCGCGACGCCGCGCGTGGCATAGTTGTTCTCGAAATGCGGCAGGCCATGGCGGACCAGGGTTCGCAGAAAAGTATTCACCGACCATCCGGG
>Ga0182738_1007814_pt1 | contig 10769 bp, 8 predicted proteins | sample eDN5th30CBELigMG_FD_128876 | JGI IMG/M metagenome (GOLD analysis project Ga0182738, IMG submission 128876) | Enriched Miracle-Growth compost microbial communities from Emeryville, California, USA - eDNA 5th pass 30_C BE-Lig MG (version 2)... ... | reverse complement strand
GGATCGCTGTCCCAGCCCTTCGACATCCGCTCATTGGCAAACCACCCCGTTAATTTTGACCTGCGTTCCCCGTTTCGGCGCATAAGCGAAGTCGGCGTGACAGGTCGTGTGATCTGCCAGCTCGATCGTCGCAATATTCAGCGCTGCGAGACCGTGCACAAAGGCTTCGCCGTCATATCCGACGATGAACTCTTCATTCGACCCTTCGAGGCGAAGGACAGAACCGGCCTTGATCGGCTTGCCGTTCGGGCCGACGAACGCGACGAGGGCGCTACTGTGCTCTTGCGACACGCCGAAGCCGACCACAACGCCAGCGCCGTTCGCAGGCACGACCACTTCCTTGGTTGTCGGCACGTCGGCGTCGACCGGAAGATTAGTCGGATCGATCGATATTTCATTCGCTTCGAAAGAATGAAGATCGGGCACGAGAATGCGGCCCCATTGGTCGGTGACACCAACGGGCCTGTTCTGAAACCGGACTTCGACGTCCGGCGCGCCGACATCCACGACCGCGAAGGCATCATGGATTCGATTGGTCGCGAAAGCAGCGCCGCCCGCATAGACGAGCGCACCATCCGCCGAGGCGGTCGCGCGTATGTCGTCGTTGTATTGTGTGACCGTTGTCTCGAACCGGGCGAACGACGAGCGATAGCTGGCTGAAGCCGTGCGCACGGGCTTATCGCTCTCGAGCACGCGGGCGCGCCAGCCGAAACTGCCGACGTCCGGCTTCTCCGATTTCATCACGTCGATCGTCGCTCGCGAACCGTCCGATCGGTGATCGTAGCCCGCCGATGCCGATATATCGCCGTCGAACGAGATGGAGAGACCCGCGTAGAGACCGAGATCCTGCTCGCCCTTCAGGTTCTGGAACATCGATGCGCGAAACGTCGTACGCGGCCAGAGCTCCTGGCTGTAGTTGAGGCTGAGAACTTCGCTGTCATCGTTGAATTCGCGGGAAATGCGGGTATAGGCCGCGCGCAGGCGGACGCGGTCGGAGGGCATGGGAATGCCAAGTGAGATCTGATCGAGGGCGTATGGCACGCTCGATGCGATGAAATCGCCGTGCCGCTCCTGCCAGGCCTCCTGTGAGGATACGCTGGCGACATCGTCGAACTCGCCGAATGTGCGCTGTATCCGGCCGTAAAGCGACCAGTCGTTCCAGCGCAGCGATATGGCAGCGGTGGCCTGTCCGCCGGAGCGATCGTCATGTGCGCTGCCGGAGGCGGAGAGCGACGCGGTGCCGTAGCTGCCGAGCAGAAACGCAGCGCCGATACCAGCGTTGATGAGCTCCGAGCCCGCCTCGAGGTGCCCTTCGAGCGTGAGCCTGTTCGAGAGGCCATAGCGGGCGCTCAAAATGGCGAAAGCGTCATCGTCGTAGTCGTTGGACACGACGCCGATGCTGCGCCTTGGAAACCCTGCTTCGACCGAGAAATCGAGCAAGCCCTCCCGGAGAAGGGTATCGGCGTTATAGAAGGGGAGCGCGACGACGGTCTCGCGTCCTTGGCTGTCTCTGAGGATCACCTGCGCTTCACCCGAAACACCGATAACCGGCAGGTTTACTGCCTCGAACGGACCTGACGCGATGCTCTTCGACCAAACGCGCGTGTTGTGCGTGTAAACCTCGAGCGTCGAGGGCACGGCGGCAGAGCCTGCGAACGATGGCAGCGGGGTCGTCACCAGATCGCTGCGAAGGCTGAAATTTCGCCGAATCTGCGCACCGCCGAGATTGACGGGTCGCGTCCAGGAGAGACCGCCGCTGATCAGATCGCCCGCCTGGTAGGTGATCATGCGCAGCGGATCGGAGTAGGCCCATGCGGTTCTCAGCCGAACCACATCGTCCATCCAATCGTAGGATGTCCGGCCGGCAATGAACGAGTGGCTGATCGAGCCGAAGGGGCCGAATGCGCGGGCATCGAACGAGCCGGAGATGGTGTCCAGGCGCCCGAAGTCGCGATCGTTCAAGGCGCCCGTCGCGCTGAAGAGCGAGTAGTTCAGGAGCGCACCGTAGTCGGCACGCGGCTCGGGGCGCTCTCGACGCGCTCGATAGCTCGCATCGAGCGTGCGTGTCACGCGGGCCGAATCCGGCGCGGTGACGAAAAGTTTCTGGGCCGGTTCATCGATGCGATACGAGACGCCCGGCAGCCGGGCGAGTGCGATCTGGCCGGTTGCGACCCTGGCGCCGTCAAAGGATTTGAGACCGGCCACCGCCAATTCGTCCGGCATCGCCGTCAGGCCATGGTCGGGCTCTTGAACGAATTCCGCAAGAACACCCGTCGAGACGTCGTTGATGATGACTTCGAGAACGAGACGGCGTGCATCGGTCGTGATCGAAATGGGCGTTGGCCGTGGGATCGACCTCATGGGCTCCGCGGCAGCCGCCGTCGCCGCCATACACGCAACGAGAGCGGCCACGATCAGCCGCTCAGCGGTTGACGACGAGCACAGTCTCATGGATCGCGCCGCGATGGCCGTTGGCCGTGACCGTGACGGCCGAAGAGCCGAGACGCTGCTGCAATACCACGGGCCACTCGACGGTCGCGCCGGCAAGCACATATCCGACCAGTCCCTTCTTGGCGTAGAGGCGTGCTTTGCCCTGCTGCAGCGACAGATCCACAAGCTTCAGCCTCGTGGTTCCGGTATTCGTGGCGACGAGCTTCGCCTTGCCGCCGCTCCGGATGAGCTTCCAGGCCACCTCCGGTTCGGACCGCGGGTTGCGGAAGAAGATTGGAATTGACTGGCGCACGACGAGATTGATCGTGTTCGAGTGATGCACCGACTTGACGGGAAGCTCGTCGATGACGAGGCGGTAGCTCTCTTCGGTGGCGATCGGCGCCTTGGATGTCCGGACCACGCGCACCGTGTAGTCGACATTTGGAGCAAGACGCGTCGCCGGGGGGCTGACGACGACCGCCGTGGTCGGCTCGTATTGGTCAACCCCACCGTTTTGCGTCCAGCGGAAGATGCGAGCCTGCACATTGAGCGGCTGGCTCGAATCATTCCTTAGCGTCACTGTCGCGGAACTGAGCGGCGTACGCACGTCGAGCGTTATCGGCGATACGCGGAGCGAACCGGCCTCCGCCTGCGATGCCGACAGCAGAAACAGCACGGCGAAGCATTTGAAGGTGGCACGCATGCCGCTTTCCCCACTTCAGACCTAGTAGTGGACGACAATCGTCACGGTGTCTTCGTAGGTACCGACCGGTGGCGTCGTCTGGATCGGGACCTTGGCGTATATCGTGTGGACCTGCGCATCGCCGGTGCCCGTGGAGTCGAGTGTATCTGTGCCCGACTCGTCGCCCCATACTTGGCTGCGGCCGGCGTCTCGATAGAGCGAGTAATCAATTGAATCGGTAAGCATGACCATTTTGCGCGTCGTGGTCGTGGCGACGGGTCCCTGGCCGGCATCCAGCGCAATCGAGTACGCGGTTCCGCTGGGGCAGGTCACTTCGACTGATCCTTGCGTTTCTACGGCCGCCGCCAGCGTGCCTTGCGTGCCGAATGAAATGTCCACGACGTCGCCCACGGTGCAGGCCTCCACGATCTCGAGAGAAACACCGAGTTCCGTGGGCAATGTCTGTGCCGCCTGCGCCCCGCCGGACAGAATGGCAGGGGCTGCGAGGAGCGCCAGCGCCCCGCCCAGCATACGTTTCATGTGAGAGTTCCTTCAGTTCGACGGTGGTTGCAGTCCGACTCGATCAGCGAAAGCCTCGTCTCCCGGGTCCGCATCGCGCGCGAACAAAGGGGCTGGGCGACGCCCTAAAGGTAGATGCGATTCGGCCAATTCAGCAATCTATAGTTGCATAAAAATTATTCTACACCTCAGGGCGTGTGGTGCGTCAGGAGGATCGTGCGGCCGATGTGGGAGTCCGAAAGGGCGTCCGGGGACGGACACCGCAAGCGCCAGCAGTCGGCAAGCGGCCACACGGGAGCGCAAACTACACCGTGCGATTCAATGAAACCGTGGAAGCGCGATGGACTTTCCGAGTTGCGATGGACCATGTTGACGAAATGATCCGCGGCGAATTCGGGGCTCGAGCATTGTGTGGCTTCTCATCACCTGCACGCTGGTTACGACCCTCTACGCCACCAGTCTCACCATCGCCAACGTGTCGCTGCCGCAAATCCAGGGCGCACTTTCGGCGAGCCCTGATCAAATCTCCTGGGTCATCACGGCCAATCTCATTGCGACGGCGGTGACCATTCCGCTGGCCGGCTGGATCGCGGAGCGTTTCGGGCGCCGCCGCGCCATGATCTGGGGGATTGCGGGATTTATCGTCGCCACCATCATGTGCGGCCTGGCCGGTTCGCTCACAGAACTGGTCTTCTGGCGCGTGCTGCAGTCGGCCTTCGGCTCCCCGCTGACGCCGATCTCGCAATCGGTGGTCATCGACGAATTCACCGGGGCAAAGCGCGGTCCGGCGCTCGCGATCTATTCGATGGGCGTGAGCATTCCACCCACTCTCGCGCCGCTGTTCGGCGGCTACATCAGCGAGCAGATCTCCTGGCGGTGGGTATTTTTTATCCTGCTGCCGATTGCTGTTCTCGCCTGCGTCGGCGCGTTGACCGCCATAAAGCCCGACCCGCCGCGGGGGCAACGGCCGAAACTCGACTGGTTCGGCTTTGTGTGCCTGTCGATTGCCGTCGCCTGCATTCAGCTCATGCTCGACCGCGGCGAGCGCCAGGAATGGTTCGGCTCGATGGAAATCACGATCGAGGCGCTGCTGGCGGTTCTCTTCGGCTGGCTTTTTCTGGTGCACAGCTTGACGGCAGACCGACCTTTCATCGACCTGAGCCTGCTGCTCGAACGCAACTTCGCCTTGGGGATCGGCATATCCGCGGTCTTCGGAATGCTGTTCGTGACGCCCATGGTGCTGGTTCCCGCCATGCTGCAGCAGCTTCGGAATTTACCCGAGTTCACGGTGGGGGCACTGATCGCCGCGCGCGGCGCCGGCACCATTCTGTCGATGCTGATCATGATCGTGTTTGCCAACTCATGGAACCCGCGGCTTCTGTTCCTGATCGGCTTCGGCATGCACACCATTGCGGGCCTCGAGATGGCGCGTTTCGAGATGAACGTGCCGCTCTCCAAGGTCGCCTGGATCATGGGGCTGCAAGGCTTCGGAGTCGGATGGCTCTGGGTACCGATGACGCTGGTGACATTCTCGAACCTCGATCCGCGACGATCGGCGGAGGGCTCAGCGATGTTCCATTTCGTACGCAGCCTGGGCTCCAGCTACTACATTGCCGCGAGCATTGCGGTGGTCTTTCACACGCAGAAAATGAATTATGGCGAACTGGTGAAATGGATCAATCCATTCAGCGCGCCCTTGAAGATGGAAATTGCGAGGGGCGGCTGGAACTCCGAAAGTCCGGCCGGTCTTGCCCAAATTGCCGGTGAGGTGGCGCGGCAGGCCACGAACATCGGCTACATCAACACTTTCAACCTCTATCTGTGGACCTCACTGCTCGTCTATCCGTTCATTGCATTGATTGCCTGGCCGCCGACGGGCTATCGCGCCAGAGCCTGACGGGCACTCATGAATCATCTGCTGACTTGCGGCGGCCGGAGCGCGTGGTTCGCCACTCCCATCGTCGCAACTCCAACGTGGCAGAACATCTATTCTCGCCGCGTAACCACCGCATCCGGTTCGGGCGCGATCGACGTGGCAAGGGCCGTCAGCTTTTCCTCGAACTCGGAAAACGTGACGCCTTTCGTACCGCGCCGATGAAAGAATACCCGCTGTGCAAGTGACCGCATGGTGGAGGTGCCGAGTGCCGCGGAGATGAGCATGTTCGGCACCCGTTGATCGAGGCCGAAACGCATCACTCGCTTTATCAGGAAGCTCGGCAACTCGGGGGCAAGAGCGCTGTCGGGGCTCGGCCCCATGTGCAGCAGATAGTCGGCGATGGCTTGGCCGGCCCGGCGCCCAAAGTGAAATGCCAGCCGAATCCCGCCACCTGTCGCGGGCGACACCATGCCCGCGGCGTCTCCTATCAACATGACGCCGTCCGTCGCCCACGGCTGCACCAATCCGCCGCACGGAATGCGGCCAGTGCGACGTCCGACAAGGCGCGCTTCGTCAAAATGAAAGACTTGGTTCGCGTAGCTGAGAAATCTTCGGAGATCGGGCCGTTTTCCGGGCCCGACCGCCAACCCCACCTGCACGACAGACGGCGCCGCAGCGGCCCACGCGAGATAACCCGGAGCGAGTTCCGAATTCAGAAAACAATGGAGAAAGCGCGGATCGACATCGGAAAGCCCGTCATACTCGTGCTCGATCCCCGTGAGAAAGCGCGTATTGCGTCCAAGACCGAAGTGCCGGGCAACGGCAGAGCGCGCTCCATCGGCGCCAAGAACGTAGCGAGCACAGATGTCGAGATTGGCGAACCGAAACAAGGTACCGTCGCGGGAAGCACCGTCGAAACGCGTCCGCCACAGGAAATGGACACCTGCGCGTTGCGCTTCCTCAGCGAGCCACCGCAGGACATCGGCGGTGTCGGTCGTCAAAAAGAAATAGCCGGGTGCGAAAAGGTCGACGCGCTCGAGATTGGGCGCGTAGAGGCGGACGCCATAGATGCGCCGGGTCAGCGCGTGAGGAATATCGATTTCCTCAACGGCCTCCTTGACGAGAATGCCCGTCGTCGCCACGCGATGGCCGGCCTCCTGCTTGGCATCGAGCACGGCCACCTTCAGCCCGCGCATGGCGGCTGTCCTGGCTGCAACGAGCCCAGCGAAGCTGGCACCCACCACGACGAGATCGTAGGACGCTTCCGGAGAATACATGACTGCGGCCTCTCAGCGCCTGCGGTTGACCGAACTGATGCGTGATATTGGATAGGCTTTGATAAAGGCCGTTCTTGGTCAAGATCGCCGGCAGCACTGCTGTTGACCTACATTGTCTATGGAGCGATTGGCCGAAAGCTTCGTCGCACCCTGTTCAAACCTCTGCTGGTGTACGAATGTGCACTATCCGGTTGGTGTCATGCGCGAGCTGACGTCACTCTGGAATGCAAGCCGCTGGGCCGTACATTGCGAGCCAGCCACCAGCATCGGGAAAAGGCATGCCACAGTCATCCGCGCACATTTCGCAGAAGACAGCTCCAATCGAGGTCAACGGACGCTCCTACGCCGCGCCTCGGCAGCCTGTCGTCGTCATTTGCCTCGACGGCTTCGATCCCGAATATCTGGAACACGGCATCGCGAACGGTACGCTGCCGACGATCAGCGCGATCAAGACCGCAGGCTATGTGGGTCGTGCGCTCGCGTCCGTTCCCACGACGACGAACACCAACAACACGTCGATCGTGACCGGCGTGCCGCCGGCCGTACACGGCATCAACGGCAACTATTATCTCGACGCCGAGACCGGCGAGGAAATTATGGTCACCGATGCCAGGCGGTTGCGGTGCGGCACCATTCTCGGCGCCATGAGCAAGGCCGGCGTGCAAACGACGGTGGTTACGGCCAAGGACAAGCTGCTCAAGGTGCTCGCCTATGAGATGGACGGCATTGCGTTCTCCTCCGAGCATCCCAATTCCGCCGATCTCTCCTCAGTCGGGGTCAGCGGCGGGGAAGAATTGGTCGGGCGGAGCCGGCCTGACCAATACTCGGCCGATCTGTCGCTGTTCGCACTCGACGCAGGCGTCAAGCTGCTCGCCTCACTGAAGCCCGGCCTGATGTACCTGTCGACGTCGGATTACGTTCAGCACAAATCCGGACCCGGCGATGCGGAAGCAAACAACTTTCATGCCGAGGTGGACAGACGCATCGCGCGCATGATCGAACTCGGCGCGACGGTGGCGCTGACAGCAGACCATGGCATGGCTGAGAAGGTCGGCGCGGACGGCAAGCCGAACGTCATCTACGCGGAGGATGCCCTGAACGAGAAATTCGGCGCGGGAAGCGTGAGAGTGATCTGCCCGATCGCCGACCCGTTCGTGCGCCACCACGGGGCATTGGGCAGTTTCGTGCGCGTCCATCTGCTCAAGCCGGGAAGCGTTCCCGCCATGATGGCCTTCGCGCGTTCTCTTCCCGGCGTCGAGCTGGTCCTGGATCGGGCCACGGTGTGCGAACGATACCAACTCCCGCCGGATCGCGAGGGCGACTTCGCAATGTTTGCCGACCGCGCTACCGTGATCGGCGCCCGGCGGCAGGACCACGACCTGTCGGCGCTTGGAAATCACCCGTTGCGCTCGCACGGCGGCCTCGGCGAACAACGCGTTCCCTTTATGGTCTCCCGCCCTCTGAAGCCGGAATATCTGGAATGGGCCGCGCGGGGCACGCTGCGCAACTTCGACATCTTCGACTTCGCCCTCAACGGCGTTGCCTGAGTCCCTTCTCCGAGGGAATCGCCCCATTCGGGGATCCCTCGAAAGGAGAAAGGGCCGGACGAACGAAAGGTGATGGACAGCTCCGCCGTCCCCGGTCAGCATTGCGCAACGCTCGTCAAAGCGTTGTGCGCCCGTCAGCGCGCATCGCCGAAACCTCAGGTCAATCTCGGACACAGACTCTCATGAATGACTCACGTCCCGCAGCGTCGCTCTCAACTTCGGCAAAGTCGCGTGTTTTCGATGCCGTCGTGATCGGCGCCGGCATCTCCGGCATGTTCATGCTTTACCGGCTGAGAGAGCTCGGCATGACGACCCGGGTGCTCGAAGCGGGCACCGATGTCGGCGGAACGTGGTATTGGAATCGCTACCCGGGAGCGCGCTTCGACTCGGAAAGCTGGACCTACGGCTATTCGTTTTCGAAGGAACTGCTGCAGGAATGGGATTGGCGCGAGCATTTCTCGCCGCAGCCCGACACGCTGGCCTATCTCAACTACGTCGCCGACAAGTTCGATCTCCGGCGCGACGTGCAATTCTCGAGCAGAGTCAAATCAGCCGCTTGGGACGACGACGCCGGCGTGTGGACAACGACGACCGAGGCCGGCGAACAATTCACGTCGCGTTTCCTCATCACGGCCATCGGCGTCCTCTCCACGCCCACGCTGCCGGTGATCCCCGGTCGCGAAAGCTTTGCCGGCCCCGCGTATCATCCGGGCCTTTGGCCCCACACACCCGTCGATTTCAAGGGCAAGCGCGTTGGCGTCATCGGCACTGGCGCAACCGCCATCCAGGCGATCCCCGAGATCGCGAAGGAAGCGGATCATGTCACGGTGTTCCAGCGCCGGCCGAATTGGGCGGCGCCGCTACACAACGCGAAGATCAGCAAGGCGGAAATGGAGGACATCAAGTCGCGCTACGATGAGATCTATGCGCACTGCCGCCGGACATCGAGCTGGTTCATTCACATGACCGACCCGCGCAAAACCTTCGACGTTTCACCCGAGGAGCGCGAAGCCTTTTGGGAGAAGCTTTATTCCGAGCCCGGCTTCGGGATCTGGATGGGTAATTTCCGCGACATTCTGATCGACGAGAAAGCGAATGCCGAAATCACCGCCTTCGTCGCCCGCAAAATTCGCGAGCGCGTGAACGATCCGGCGGTCGCGGAGAAACTTATCCCGAAGGATCACGGTTTCGGGACGCGGCGTGTCCCTCTCGAGAGCGGCTATTTCGAAGCTTACAATCGCGACAACGTTCTGCTCGTCGATATCAAGGAGGATGAACCGATCGAGTGCATTACGCCGCGGGGTGTCAAGACGACACGCCGTGAATATCCGTTCGATATTCTGGTTCTCGCCACGGGATTCGACGGTGTAACGGGCGCTTTCGATCGCATTGATTTTCGCGGGCCGGGCGGCATCAGCTTGAAAGATGTGTGGCGCGATGGTCAGCCGCGCACCTACCTGGGCATGCTGGCGGATGGTTTTCCGAACATGCTGATGGTGCTCGGTCCCCACACGGCGCGCGGCAACATTCCCCAGGCCATCGAGCACTGCGTCAACTTCCAGGCGGGACTCCTACGTTTCATGAAGGAACAGGGCCACGAGCGCGTCGTGACTCGTCCCGAGCAGGTCGCGGCATGGACGGAGACGGTGATCAAGGCCTCCGAGCCGCTGCTCTCGTCAAAGATCGACTCCTGGCAAACCGGCGTGAATAGGAATGTGGAAGGCCGCAGCGTCCGCCGCGTGCTGGGCTACAACGGCAACGGTGTGCACTACCGCAAAAAGACCGACGAGGTCGCCCGCGATGCGTATTCGGAGCTGGCCTTTTCGTGAGGAGAGCGAGACGACGACGGGGACACCATTCGCACAACGCGAGAGAGAACCGATGCGTAACCTGTTCGGAGGCGTCCATCCGGCAGGAACATCGTTGCAGCCGTTTCGCGGTCGCTACGTTTCATCAGACAGAACATCTCTTAGCACAACTGCATCGTTATGCTCCTCGTCGCGGGCGGCATAGAGGAGCGTAACTGTCTGCGTCTTTGCCAAAGAGCGAATCTGATCCAGCAGCGCACCATGCTGTCGAAGCTCGGTTCTGTAGCGGCGCTGGAACTCGGCCCAGCGGGCCGGATCGTGCCCGAACCATTTCCGCAGCTCGGTGCTCGGGGCGATGTCCTTGATCCAATCATCGAGCGCGGCCTTGTCCTTGCTCAGGCCGCGTGGCCATAGCCGATCGACGAGGATGCGCTTCCCATCGTCGGGCGCAGCGGGTTCGTAAGCGCGTTTCAATCGAAGATGCGAAGCGGGAAACGATACTTTTGACATGACGTTTTCAAGCCCGCTGCGATTGTGCTCTGAAGCGCGCCTCCATGGCGCGGCGCACCTCGATCGTCGCGTCGTCGGGATCTGCATCGACGTCGGTCCAGCGCACGACCTCGCCATGCG
>Ga0182738_1007813_pt1 | contig 10770 bp, 9 predicted proteins | sample eDN5th30CBELigMG_FD_128876 | JGI IMG/M metagenome (GOLD analysis project Ga0182738, IMG submission 128876) | Enriched Miracle-Growth compost microbial communities from Emeryville, California, USA - eDNA 5th pass 30_C BE-Lig MG (version 2)... ... | reverse complement strand
TGGACCGTCGCGGGTCTCGGGGTCGGTGTCGCCGCGGGGTCTGCGCTGGTGGGGCAGGTCATCGACCGGACCGATGCCGGCACCGGATATCTCGTGGCGGTCGCCGCGGGCATCCTCGCCGTCACCTGCGCCGGCGGGATCCATGTGCGGGCACGGTTAGAGTGACGCGCATGGCAGTTCGTGAAGTGGCCGGTATCGACGGCACCTCCCTCGTGTATCGCGCATTCGGCTCCGAAACGGCACCGGTCCTGGTGCTGCTCCACGGATGGGCGCAGTCGTCGCGGTGCTGGGGCGACGGGGTTCTCGACGCACTCGCCCGCGACTTCCGTGTGGTCGCCGTCGACCTGCGCGGACACGGTTATTCGCAGGCTCCCGAGACCGGATACGCCGATCGCAAGCTCTGGGCCGGCGACCTCGCCGCGGTGCTCGCCGCCGAGAACGTCTCCGGGACGAACCCGGCGGTGCTGCTCGGATGGTCCTACGGCGGTCTGGTGATCTGCGACTATCTCGCCGAACACGGCGCGGAAGCCGTCGCCGGCCTCGTCCTCGTGGGTGCCATCACGAGCATCGGGCGCGGCGAGAAGGGCGGACGCGTCGGTGCCTCGATGCGTGCCGCGATCCCCGCCGCGATGTCCGAGGACCCGAAGGAAGCGGTGCGCGCGCTCGGTTCCTTCGGCAACGCGCTCACCGGTCCCGTCGAGGACAGCGCTCTCCTCGAGGGCAAGGGTGCGGTGTCGCAGGCACTGTTCGGCGCGAGCCTGTCCACCCCGCCCCGGGTCCGTGCGGCGCTGTTCGACCGAGCGGTGGGCAACGACGACCTGCTCGCCGGCCTGGACGTGCCGGTTCTCCTCCTGCACGGCGACGCCGACTCGGTCGTCGACGTCTCCGCGGCGCACCATGCGGCGTCGCTGCTGCGCCGCGCCACGACCTCGATCTGGGAGGGCGTAGACCACGGTCCGTTCGTCGAGGATCCCGACCGGTTCGCGTCGGAGGTCGGAGAGTTCGCTCGAGCTGCGACGGCGGAGGCGGCGACACGCGAAGATCGGCAGCAGGGCAGTATGGAGGGGTGACGTCCCAGCCCAGCCGCCCGCACCGCGTGGCCGTGATCTCGGTCCACACCTCGCCGCTGGCGCAGCCCGGAACCGGGGACGCAGGCGGTATGAACGTGTACGTCCTGCAGACCGCTGTCGAGCTCGCGCGTCGCGGCGTCGAAGTCGAGATCTTCACCCGCGCGACCTCGTCGGCCGCCCCGGCCGTGCAGCAGGCCGCGCCCGGGGTGCTCGTCCGCAACATCGAGGCCGGTCCGTTCGAAGGACTCGACAAACACGATCTGCCGACGCAGTTGTGCGCATTCGCCGCCGGCGTGCTGCGCGAGGAGGCACGGCACCCGCAGGGCTACTACGACCTGGTGCATTCGCACTACTGGCTGTCGGGGCAGGTCGGCTGGCTCGCCCGCGACCGCTGGGGCGTGCCGCTCGTGCACACCGCCCACACGCTCGCCGCGGTGAAGAACGCATCGCTCGCCGCGGGCGACACCCCCGAACCCGCAGCTCGGCAGATCGGGGAACAGCAGGTCGTCGCGGAGTCCGACCGCCTGGTGGCCAACACCTCCGACGAGGCGGGGCAACTCGAACGCATCTACGGGGCCGATCCCGCGAAGATCGACGTCGTCGCACCGGGCGCCGACCTGAATCGTTACCGGCCCGGCGACCGCGCGGCCGCCCGCGCCGAACTCGGACTCGACCCGCGCGAGACCGTCGTGGCGTTCGTAGGCCGCATCCAGCCGCTCAAGGCTCCCGACGTGCTGCTCGAGGCCGCGGCGCGGGCCCTCGCCGACGACCCCGGCATGCCGCTGCGGGTCCTCGTCGTGGGAGGCCCGTCGGGAACGGGTCTCGAGCGCCCCGACGCGCTCATCGAACTCGCGTCCGCACTGGGTATCGCGTCGCGGGTCACCTTCCTCCCGCCGCAGCCGCCCGACCGTCTCGTCCAGGTCTACCGTGCTGCGGATCTCGTTGCGGTGCCGAGCTATTCGGAGTCGTTCGGTCTCGTCGCGATCGAGGCGCAGGCTTGCGGCACGCCCGTGCTGGCCGCGAACGTCGGTGGTCTCGGCGTCGCCGTGCGCGACGGGGAGACCGGCATGCTCGTCGACGGGCACCGCATCGACGACTGGGCGACGGCGCTGCGTTCCCTCGTCGGCGATCCGGATCGTCTCGCCCGGTTCGCGGCGACCGCGCCCGTGCATGCGGAGTCCTTCTCGTGGGAACACACCGCGGAAGGACTGCTCGACAGCTACCGACGGGCCGGGATGCGACGCAACCGCGCCTTCGGTACCGGCGAGCATTCGCTGCGACGGCAGCGTGGAGTGTGGAAGTTGCGACGGACGAGGGGAGTCACGGCATGAGCGACCGGCTCATCGAACTGATCGATTCGACGCTGCGTGATCGCGAGCTCGAGTTCTCCGTCAAGGAGGGCGGGCACTTCGTCGTCGAGCTCCCGGGCGAGAAGAAGCTCAAGACGACCACGTTGCTCAGCGTCGGACAGCACGGTGTGCGGGTCGAGGCGTTCGTGTGCCGCAAGCCGGACGAGAACTTCGAATCGGTGTACCGCTACCTGCTGCGCCGCAACCGGCGCCTCTACGGCGTGGCGTACACGCTCGACAAGGTCGGCGACATCTATCTGGTGGGACGTATCGCCGCGCACGCGGTGACCCCCGAGGAGATCGACGCGGTCCTCGGGCAGGTCCTCGAGGCGGCCGACTACGACTTCAACATCATCCTCGGTATCGGGTTCATCACGTCGATCAAGCGTGAATGGGAATGGCGGGTCTCGCGCGGCGAGCCGCTGCGCAATCTCGAGCCCTTCCGTCACCTCATCGAGGAGGAGACCGGTACGCCGTTCGAACCCGATGTGGACGACGACGAACCCGAGGATCGGCGCGAAGCGAACGGGTGACGGCGTCGCCGAACACCGTTACCGCGCCGTGAGCATGTCCGGTTGGAGAGGTCTGCACGGCCGTATCGTGTGACCATCGCCACAATCGAAATCCGCTGGAAACGTCCGGGAAACGGTGCGTTCCCGCGAAGCGACCTGGGGTTTTGTCGATCGCCGGTCCGGTTTCTCGCACAGCCGTACCGGAAAATCGACCCGTGACCTCGCCGTGATGAACCCTTACCGTCGATGTAGGCCCGATACCGACGGGCGTTACACACCGGCCCCGCAGCCGCTCGTTCCACCCCCGCGGGATTGTCGGATCCACAACCTGCCGAGGGGTGGAGCGAGAGAGCGACCGGGCGTGCGTCAGCACCGCACCGTGTTGCCGGCACCGACCGTCCAGCCCACATGTGGCGGACCCATTGCGTCGGGGGCCTCGCAAGCAGCCGGAAAGGATTCATCCACATGGCAAAGTTCACGATCAAGCGCGCCCTGGGCACCCTCGCTGCCTCCACTGCACTCGTTGCGACCCCGTTCGCTCTGGGTGCCGGTACCGCCAACGCCGCATCCGGTAACTGGGATGCCGTCGCACAGTGCGAGAGCGGTGGTAACTGGGCGATCAACACCGGTAACGGCTACTACGGCGGCCTGCAGTTCTCGCAGAGCACCTGGCAGGCCTACGGTGGCTCGGGAACCGCGAACAACGCCTCGCGCGAGGAGCAGATCCGCGTCGCCGAGAACGTCCTCGCCGGACAGGGCGCCGGTGCATGGCCGGTCTGCGGTCAGTACCTCTGAGCGCGGCTCCGGTAGCCTCCGGGCGCAGACCCGGTAGCTTCCGAACCCCGCGTGCGATCCGTCGCATGCGGGGTTCGTGCTCTCCGGCAGGCGAATCGCGCCGGGAACGGTATCCTCGCAATCCTCACACAACACGTGTGACGGGCTTCACAGCCGCTGCGGTAGTGTGAACTCGACCGAAAGTCGGCACGGCGTGCCAGCAGAATGCTCGGAGGATGAGTAATGAGTTTCCGCAGTCCCTTTCCCGACGTCGACATCCCGGCATCGAGCGTCTACGACTTCCTGTTCGGTTCGCTCGACGAGTCCGAGCTCGATCGACCCGCGCTGATCGACGGCGCGTCCGGCGCCGTGACGGACTACCGCACACTCGTGGCCCACATCGACGCCGTCGCCGGAGCGCTGGCCGCCCGGGGCATCGGCGTGGGGAAGGTCGTCGGGCTGCTCGCACCCAACGTGCCGGCCTTCGCCTCGGTCTTCCACGGCATCCTGAGGTCCGGTGCCACGGCGACCACGATCAACGCCCTCTACACGGCCGGTGAGATCTCGAAGCAGCTCGACGACTCGGGGGCCGCCGCACTGTTCACGGTCTCCCCGTTCCTGCCGCAGGCCGAGGAGGCCGCCGCGGCCGCGGGGATCCCCGCCGAGCTGCTCTTCGTGCTCGACGGCGCCGAGGGCCACCCGTCCCTGCGCGACCTGCTCACCGAGGGCTCCCCGGCTCCGACCGTCGAGTTCGATCCGGCGACGCATCTCGCGGTGCTGCCGTATTCCTCGGGCACGACCGGCCGGCCCAAGGGCGTGATGCTCACGCACCGCAATCTCGTCGCGAACGTCTGCCAGATCACCCCGCGGATGGGGATCTCCGCCGACGACCGTGTGCTCGCGCTGTTGCCGTTCTTCCACATCTACGGCATGACCGTGCTGCTGAACGCCGCGCTGTACAACCGGGCGTCGCTGGTGACGATGCCGAAGTTCGACCTCGTCGACTTCCTCACCTACATCTCGGAACACAAGTGCACGTACGTGTTCATCGCACCGCCGGTCGCCGTCGCGCTCGCGAAGCACCCCCTCGTCGACCAGTACGACCTGTCGAGTGTGCACACGGTCTTCTCCGGTGCCGCACCACTCGACAAGGAACTCGCCGGATCCGTTGCGAAGCGCTTGGGCTGCAACGTCCGACAGGGCTACGGCATGTCGGAGATGTCTCCCGTGTCGCACGCAATCCCCTTCGACGACAACGAGACCGAGCTCGACTCCGTGGGTCCGACGATCGCGAACATGGAATGCAAGATCGTTGATCCCGCAACCGGCGAGGAAGTCGAATATCCCACCGGTGACGGCGTTTCGGCGCCCGGCGAACTGTGGTGCAAGGGGCCGAACGTCATGGTCGGTTATCTCGGTAACCCCGAGGCCACGGCCGACACCCTCGACGAGGACGGCTTCCTCCACACCGGCGACATCGCCACCGTCGACGGGAAGGGTGCCGTCCGGATCGTCGACAGGCTCAAGGAACTCATCAAGTACAAGGGCTACCAGGTGCCCCCGGCCGAACTCGAGGCCCTGCTGCTCACGCACCCGCAGATCGCCGACGCCGCGGTGATCGGGGTCCGCGACGACGAGGGCGAAGAGGTCCCGAAGGCCTTCGTCGTCCGGCAGCCGGATTCGACCATCACCGAGGACGAGGTCATCGACTTCGTGGCCGGGCGGGTCGCGCCGCACAAGAAGGTCCGCAAGGTCGAGTTCATCGATACGGTGCCGAAATCCTCTGCGGGCAAGATCCTTCGGAAGGATCTGCGTGCCCTGAACGCCTGAGACCCGCGGAGGGCGTGGTTCCGGTGCCGTCGCATCGGAACCGCGCCCTTCGTCGTACCGTCAGGCCAGCATGTGCGGTTGCCCTGCTCGGTACCGGTCGGCGTCGATGCGCCGCAACGGTTCCAGTTCGGGCGGCTCGTGCAGCTTGTACAGCGCGGGCGGTGCGGCGGGGGAGCCGGCCGTCTGCAGCAATGCACCCACTGCCGCTCGCGCCGATTCGTTCGCGCCCTCCATCGTCGCGAGGTCGATGTCGTTGCGGACGTAGTCGCCCGCGAGGAACAGGTTCGGGATCGCGGTGTGCGGCTCGGGCCGGTTCGCGAGCGACCCGGCGGTGTTGATGAGCAGCGGGGTGTCATTGGTGACGCCGCCTGCTCCCCATTTCACGCCGGGATCGAGGAACCACGAGACGATGTCGTTCTCGTCGATGGCACCCGTACCGTCCTCGAGGCAGGCCGCCATCTGCGCCCACACCTCGCGGGCGATCTCCTCCGGAGTGCACTGCTTGGCCGTCCTACCGTAGAGGATGCCGGGGGTGTCCCAGTCGGAGATGTCCACCGACAGGCAGTCGTGTGCCGAACCGTCGCCGTACCGTTGCGCGAAGTCGCCGCGCCAGAACTGGGCCTGGCTGATCGAGGTGAGAGCCCACGGCGAACCGAGATAGGCGACGTGGCCCGGCGTGATGGGGGTGGGCCGCCGCAGGAAGTACTGGATGCCGACCATCCAATCGGTGACCAGAGCGTTCATCCGTTCGAGGCCGGGGTCGGCCGCGAGGATCTCGGGCGACCACAGCGAGACCGCGCGCTCGGCCGGCATCGCCGCGACGAACCAGTCGGCCTCGGCGCGGGCCCGGTTGCCCGACCCGTCGACGACCCGTGCGCCCGTGATCCGTCCGCCGGATATCTCCAGAGCCTCCGCCGCCCAACCCATCTCGAACTTCACGCCGAGGTCGCGCAGGAGCTGCGCCCACGGGTCGATCCACGCTTCGTTCGTCGGGGCCGACAACAGGCGGTCGAGATGCCCGTACTCCGGCACGGTGCCCATCGCGTTCCATACGAAGGCCTGGCCCATGATGCCGATGGTGCGAGTCGAGACCGTCTGCGGCCGGGCCGCGACCAGCTGTCGCGTCAATGCGGAGACGAGGATCTCGCGGTACCCCTTCGACTTCCCGTCGGCCTCGAGGGTCTGCGCCCACGTCTCGTGTTCCCATTGGTCGTTGCGACGTTCGAGGCTGCTGGTGAGGAACATGACGAGTTTGCGCATGAAGACCGCGAGCTCGTGCGGTGGGATCGAGCCGCCGAGGGAGAAGGCCGCTGTCAGGCTCTCCTGCAGGCTCAGTGGGTCGTATATGTCGAAGCGCAGCGGTGCGATGGAGGCCGGTGCGGTGAGATCGGGTGCGCCGGGGATCGCCATCCGGAAGCCGTGTCCCGCAACGAGATTGTCGAACACGCCGTTCGGGTTGCCGGGGAACGGGATCCGCCGCATCGTGTCCGGGATGTGCTGGTAGAAGCCGGGGAAGAAGCGGAAACCGTGTTCGCCGGGCAGATCGAGGCGGCCGCCTGCCGCGGTGCCGGGGGAGGGGATGCTGCGCGCCTTGCCGCCGAGCGCGGTCGGTTCGAAGACGGTGACCTCGAAGCCGCGCTCGATCAGTTCGTGCGCGGCGGCCAGTCCGGCCATCCCGCCACCGAGGATCGCGACCCGACGTCCGCCGGAGTGCACCGCCGGCGCGCGGCGGCCCGGCTGTGCCGCTGTGGGTGGTAGGGCGGCTGCCGTGGGTGGAAGGGCTGCGGCGGCACCGAGCGCCCCGAGGGCGGTGAGGACGGTGCGGCGGGACATGCGTGTGTCGGGCTGCGGACCCCCGTGTGACTTCGGACCCCCGTGTGACATCGAACCCCCCCGTGTGTGTCGGTGATGACGAACTGTGGTGCGCGGCGCCGACTCCCGCGTTCCTGGCAACGCGCGTTGTCAGATATAGCCCACGATCGGGGGCGCCCGTGGCGAAATCGCCATCCGTGCATGTCAGGATTGGGTCATGACTATCGGAACACTTGTTCTGCTCCGCCACGGCGAGAGCGAATGGAATGCGATGAACCTGTTCACCGGCTGGGTGGACGTGCATCTGACGGACAAGGGGATCGCCGAGGGCAAGCGGGCCGGTGCCCTCCTCGTCGAGCACAACGTGCTTCCCGACGTCTCCTACACCTCCCTGCTGCGCCGCGCGATCAGCACCGCCAACTTCGCGCTCGACGCCGCCGACCGGCACTGGATCCCCGTCATCCGCGACTGGCGTCTCAACGAGCGCCACTACGGTGCGCTCCAGGGCAAGAACAAGTCCGAGATCAAGGACGAGTTCGGCGAGGAGCAGTTCATGCTGTGGCGTCGTAGCTACGACACCCCGCCGCCGCCGATCGAGCCGGGTTCGAAGTACAGCCAGGACGCCGATCCGCGCTACGCCGACGTCGACGAGGTCCCCCTCACCGAGTGCCTGAAGGACGTCGTCGCCCGCCTCATCCCGTACTGGGAGTCGACGATCTCCAAGGATCTGCTCGCGGGCAGGACCGTGCTGGTCACCGCGCACGGCAACTCGCTGCGTGCGCTCGTCAAGCACCTCGACGGGATCTCCGACGACGACATCGCCGGTCTCAACATCCCGACGGGCATCCCGCTTCGTTACGACCTCGACGAGAACCTGCGCCCGCTGAATCCGGGCGGCACCTATCTCGACCCCGAGGCCGCGGCCGCCGGTGCGGCAGCGGTCGCCAACCAGGGCGCCAAGTAACAGTTCCTCGGAACCGAACCGACCCCGTCGCCGATCGGTGACGGGGTCGGTTCGTTCGTGCAGGTCCGTCGCGGAGCCGTCCGTTCCGGGCGAACAAAGGGTGAACAACACTCCAACAACCGAGAAATGCGGTGTGACGTGCGGGAAATGCCGTCGACCCGGTGTCCGGTGGGGTACCGGTGTCATTACGATTCGAAGTGTGAGTGTTACGCAGGCCGTGTTGCTGGCCGTGGTCGCAGCGGTCCTCGGCGGGATCGTCACCGTCGCCGTCGGGAGGCTGGTGCAGCGCCGGGCCCACGGTAGCGACGAAGCCGACCTCACGATGTTCGACGTGCTCGACCGGGTCGTCCACGGGGCGTCGACCGGGATCGCGGTGGTCGACAAATTCCACGACGTCGTCCTGTCGAACCCGCGCGCCGAGGAACTCGGTCTCGTCCGCAACCGGCAGATCGACGACCGGGCCTGGGTGGCCGCCTGCCGGGTGCTCGAGACGAGGAAGCCGATCGAACTCGACCTGGGCGCGAAGGCATTGCTCGGCCGCGAGCCCGTGGCGGTGCGCTGTACCGTCCGGCCGCTGCTCGACCAGGACCCGCGCTTCGTCGTGCTCTACGCCTTCGACGACTCCGAGCACGTCCGCATGGAGGCCACCCGGCGCGACTTCGTGGCCAACATCAGCCACGAACTCAAGACGCCCGTCGGCGCGATAGCGTTGCTCGCGGAGGCGCTGCTCGAATCCGTCGACGATCCCGACACCGTCCGCCACTTCGGCGAACGGGTCCAGCGCGAGGCGACGCGCCTCGGCAACATGGTGACCGAGCTGATCGCGCTCTCGAAACTCCAGGGCGCCGAGAAACTGCCCGATCTCGAGGTCGTGGACGTCGACGCCGTCGTCGAGGAGGCCCTCGACCGCACGCGCCTGACCGCCGAGAACGCCTCGATCGCCATCAGCACCGACCGGCCGAGCGGTCTCGAGATCCTCGGCGACCGAACGCTGCTCGTCAGCGCCCTCACCAACCTCATCGAGAACGCGATCGCCTACTCGCCGGCCGGCTCACCGGTGACGATCAGCAGGTCGCTGCGCGAGGGCAAGGTCGCGATGGCCGTCACCGACCGGGGGATCGGTATCGCGAAGGAGGACCAGGAACGGGTCTTCGAGCGTTTCTTCCGCGTCGACAAGGCCCGGTCGCGGGCCACCGGAGGCACCGGCCTCGGCCTGGCCATCGTCAAGCACGTCGCCGCGAACCATCACGGCGAGATCACCCTGTGGAGCAAGCCCGGTACCGGCTCCACCTTCACCCTTCTCGTCCCGGCCCACGTCGAGGACGCCGACGACGAGGACGACACCGTCGACCGCACCGAGAAGGCGGTCGGATCGTGACGCAGACCCCACCCGGGTTCCCGGGCGGACGGACACCGAGAAACAGACGGAGGACCAGCTCGTGACGCGTGTGCTGATCGTCGAGGACGAGGAATCGTTGGCGGATCCGCTCGCCTTCCTGCTGCGCAAGGAGGGGTTCGAAACGACGATCGCCGGCGACGGCCCGTCGGCCCTCGCCGAGTTCGACCGGGAGGGCGCCGATATCGTCCTGCTCGATCTGATGCTCCCCGGAATGAGCGGCACCGACGTGTGCAAGCAGTTGCGGACCCGTTCGGGTGTCCCGGTCATCATGGTCACCGCCCGCGACAGCGAGATCGACAAGGTCGTCGGACTCGAACTCGGCGCCGACGACTACGTCACCAAGCCGTACTCGGCGCGCGAACTCATCGCCCGCATCCGGGCGGTCCTGCGCCGCGGCGCCGACACCGAGAGCGAGACGGCGGCGGACGACGGACTGCTCGAGGCCGGGCCCGTGCGGATGGACGTCGACCGTCACGTCGTGCACGTCAACGGCGAGCCGATCGCCATGCCGCTCAAGGAATTCGACCTGCTCGAATATCTCCTGCGGAACTCCGGGCGGGTGCTCACCCGCGGACAGCTCATCGACCGGGTGTGGGGCGCCGACTACGTCGGCGACACCAAGACCCTCGACGTCCACGTCAAGCGACTGCGCTCGAAGATCGAGGAGGACCCGGCCAAGCCGCGCCACCTCGTGACGGTGCGCGGCCTGGGTTACAAGCTCGAAGCCTGATCGGAACCGGCAGCCGAGTGCGCCTGTGCTGCCGACGTCGCGGGATGGATCGCGATCAGACCCAGTCCCTGGCGTCGCCGGCACAGGCGCGCGAGCTCGTCGTAGGCCGCCGCACCGAGGAGTTCGGTGAGTTCGGGGGCGTACGACTGCCAGACCGGGCGCTCGCCGACGTGAGCGTCGGGGGAGCCGGAGCAGTACCAGTCGAGATCGTGGCCACCCTCACCCCAGCCGCGCCGGTCGTACTCGGTGATGACCGTGCGCAGGATCTCGGTGCCGTCGGGACGCTCCACCCAGTCCTGGGTGCGGCGGATCGGGAGCTGCCAGCACACG
>Ga0182738_1007812_pt1 | contig 10774 bp, 12 predicted proteins | sample eDN5th30CBELigMG_FD_128876 | JGI IMG/M metagenome (GOLD analysis project Ga0182738, IMG submission 128876) | Enriched Miracle-Growth compost microbial communities from Emeryville, California, USA - eDNA 5th pass 30_C BE-Lig MG (version 2)... ... | reverse complement strand
ATCAACTTCTTCAAGACTTCTTGAAAATAACTTTTACAAATTTTGGCTTTTTGAAAGAAAAAAAAATTAAGAAAAAAATTCTGAACTTGATTTTTATTAGATTAAAAAATCTTGATTGACAGAAATTCTCATCTTCTCTCAGCGGTGAAAAAGACAAATAAAAGCGAGTTTCCTATTTCTCGGTCGACTTAATAGAAATTCTTTAGTTTTTCAATGGAAAGATCATGTCAGAGTTGAGAATCGAAATTTTATCAGTTCAAGGAGATTCTTTTTCTTTCGGATTGTTTAAATAAAGGAATGAATTCATAGATAAATAATAAATAATTTTTCTTATTCTTATTCTCAGCATAACTCTATTAATTATTTAGAATATCCAAGAAGTTGACAAATTTTATCGTGGATAAAGGGTCTAAATTCCAATATTCTTCCTTGAGTAAAATCCCTATTGGGATAAACTCTATTTGTCAACAGAATCACAATCAAATCCTTTTCTCTATCAGCCCAAGCTGAAGTTCCTGTGAATCCAGTGTGTCCAAAACAGTTTTCTGAAAAGATATCACCGCATGGAGGTCCTCTACCAACAACCTTGGGCTTTGTGTCCCATCCCAAAGCTCTGGAATTATCATAAGGAAGTCCAGTGTAGCATGCTGTAAACTTTTTCACAGTCTCTTCTTTAAACATCTGGCACTTCTCGCCTTGAGCATTCACATAAGTTCCGTTTCTTAATGTCATTTGCATGTACTTCACCAAGTCATTAGCATTAGAAAAGACTCCAGCGTTTCCGCCAGCGCCGCCCAACAAGTCACAAGCCTCATCATGGACGATCCCTTGAATTAATTTGTGTCTGTAATGATCATCAAATTCAGTAGGAACAATTTTGCTTCTGATAGATTCAGGAGGGTTAAATTGAGTCTTCTCCATTCCTAAAGGTGTGAAAATTTGTTCAGAGCAGAACTCAGCAAGAGGTTTTCCTCCTGTGAGTCTTTTCACGATTTCGGCCAAAAGAATAAATCCAAAGCAACTATATACAGTTTTTGTTCCGGTTTCGTATTCTTTTTCACAAGTATAAATTGCATTCAACACCTCTTCTCTTGTTTTCAAGGTCTCATAAAATGGCTTATAAGCAGGAATTCCAGAATTGTGAATCAAAAGATTAGTCACAGTAATATCTCCCTTGCCATTATTATCAAATTCAGGGATGTATTTGGTGACAAGTGCAGAGAGGTCTAATTTTCCTTCTTCATAGACCTTCATCACAGCTGGTAAAGTTGCGACACATTTGCTGACAGAGGCGATATCAAACAAGGAATCTTCAGTGATTTTTTCATCGGATTCATAAGTTAAAGTTCCAAATACTTTTTTATAAAGGACTCTTTCAGAGGTTGCGATTAGGATGCTAGCACATGGGAATGTCTTGTCTTCTTTGATAGCTTTTTCAATAGCTTCGTCGATTGATGTAAAGTCAACTGTGTTTTGGTTCATTACGAAATCTTTCTTTTATTTTATATCTTGCCCTCGAAATAAAAAATAAATATTAAAATCCAGAGTTTGTTTGTGATTTTTTGCTTTATTTTAGAGAGATAGAAAGAGATTATCCCATATGCAAATAATGAAAATCTCAATCCAATTTTTTCCTTATATTTTTGAACTCTTCGAAGAATCAACAAAATGCCTTGAATGAAAATATTGAAGAAAAAACTTCTAAGAAATAGTCTTTATGATGTTTTCTTCAATTTCTGCCTCTCCAATATTCAACTTATAAGAAATGAAGATTAGAAGATAGATATATTAGTTCGATTCAATTTTTGTAATTTATAAAAACAAATGAATTTCCAATCAGGTAACATTTCAACATTTTTTTCAAGCTCACAATACTTATGTAGACCGCTCGGGTGCTCCTGGTAAAGACAGCAGATTATCAACTGAAACAAACGCCCCAAGCCATCTTGTTGATAAAACCGAGCATTTTCTTTCAGGAGATGAAGTTGAAGCGATTCTAGGAAACTACATGGTTCATTTAGGTACCACCTTCCATAAGAAATCAAACTCAAATTGTCCTGATAGAGAGAATAAAGATGGAAAATAAAGAGCTTAAAGAGCACGTCGAATCCCTTTTAGAAAGAAAAGTTGAAATTGAAAAAGATTATCTGAAAGTGCAATCTGAAAATCAAGGTCTTAAAAAGGAAACTGCTTATTTTCAAGGTATCTCTACACAGCTCGAAGAGAAACTAGCAGTTAAAGAACAAGAGACTGCAACAGAAGAAAAAACAAAGATGAACACATACAAAAGTCTAGCAGAACTTGATAATACAGACAACTGTCAGGAGGTAGAATAGAATTTCCTTCTGTTTAAAACAACAGATTATAGAGAAAAATGTTGAACAAGAAGATCATAAGGAGGTGCTGCTTAGCTTATTAAAGAATTTTACAGACTGCAAAAGTGATATGAAACAACTGTTGGCAAACTATGATAATATCTTGAAAGAAAATGATGCTTTGCAAACACAATCGAATGAACAATTCTTAACTAGCATACATCCTAAAATTTGTACGAGGTGCAAAGGCAGTTTCAATCCTCTCGAAAATTCTGATGTAAGGGAATGTATAGATCCAATCTCATTAATTTTTTTTGTAGAACTCTTGCATTTTTCATCCTGGAAATTTGAAATATTATTCTTGTAGAAAATGTGGAGCGGATGAATATTGGTCATGTTGTAATCAATGCAGATCTTGCTTAAAAGGATGTAGAAAAGGAAAACATATTAGTTTTTAATTATAATTTTATACCCAACTTTTCATAATTATTATTTTTCTATCATCATAATGAGAAACTTGAAGAATTATTTTGAAAATGCATATCATTAATACATTATTATTTCAGATGAATTTCATAGAACAGTAATAGATAGACAAACAATCTCAAGCAACTTATTTAGACACTGGGATTACTGGGTTCAATTTTATCAGATTGAGCGGAAGAATTCAAGGGATTGACGACTTGAAGTTGGATATGGTCAGTGATAATAGGGAGATAATTCTCAATTTTGTGGGTGACGATAAGACAGGTTCTATCTTTGCACACAGTTTTCAATCCTTCAATAATTGATCTTTCGGAAGCAGCATCCAATGAACTTGTACTTTCATCAAGGATAAAGATCTTGGGATCCTTAATCAAAGCTCTAGCCAAAACAATTTTTTGTCTTTGACCGCCTGAAAGAGTCAGGCCCTTTTCTCCGATTTTAGTTTCATAACCTTCAGAAAGCTTGGTAATGAACTCATGGGCATTAGCAAGCTTAGCAGCTCTGATAACGTTCTCCATAGAAGTATCAAAACTATCGTTTCCGTACTTGATGTTATCCAAAATGGATCCCATGAAAAGAATAGGTTCTTGAGTGACATAACTGACGTTGATTCTCACCCAAACAGGGTCGATTTCAGAGATTTCTCTGCCATTAACGAGAATCTTTCCGGCATCAGCCTCGTAGAGCTTGGTTAAAAGGTTCAAAATGGTTGTCTTTCCAGAACCACTGGAACCGGTAATGGCGACAATGGAGCCTGGCTTGATGGAGAGGTTCAAGTTCTTGAGAATAGGAGAATCCAAATAACTGAAATTAACATTTTTAAACTCTATACTTGGTGGTGCCAACAATCTTTGTCTCTTATCCAAATTCACGGAATGTTCTTCTTCCTCTACAATCTTTTCAAAGTTATGGAAGTCAACTTTAAAGGTTTTATCGTCCTTGACACTTCCAATGATATTGTAAATACCGTTGTAAAGACCTGCTGACTTTTTAAGTTCGGTGATTGAGTTGAAGATTCCTCTGAAACCCATACCTGCGTACAAGGCATACATTGACAAGGAAATCATCTCAGAACCCATGTGGCCCATAGTAACCAAGTAACTTCCGTAAGCCAAAAGCCCAATGACCGAGAGCTGGCCCAAACCGTCCATTAGACCGTAATTCATAGCTCCGTATTTAGAGACTTTATAGGATTCGTCATAAAATTTGTGTAAATTATTCAAGTAATGCTTTTTCTCGAAATCTTCAGTATTGTTGACTTTGATTAGTTTCATGTTGGACAATCTTTCCCCAGCAATAATTGAAAGATTTGTCAATGCTTCGGCTTCCTTCACCTTGCTTTCTCTCAATTTCTTCAAGACGTTTCTTGTTCCGAAAGTTAAACCGCCCATGACCAGCATTGACGCAAAAGCAAGTTGTGGACCATAGATCAAAATATATCCTGTACTTCCCACTGAAAAAATCACACTTCTCAAAAGCCAAGAAACGTCATTGGTAATACCACTACTAATTGTGGTGATATCGTTAGAAAGCTTGTGCACATAATCAGTAGAAGCGCTCTTTTTGTTGATAAAGAAAGACAAATCTCTTGAGATAAGATCAGAATAGAGCTTATATCTGAGTCTATAAGCCACTCTGTTACCAATATCAGTCACGTAAAGTCTTCGATAGTAAGTCAAAAATCCACTCACTATAAAGATTGGAACCCAGGTTCCCAAAAACTTGAGATATTCATTTCGAATTTCAGGTCTTGTTTCGTGAGCATTTCCTACAAAAAAGCCTTTTCTCTCTCTTTCTTTAGATTTTTCATTTGCACTTTGAAGACTCTTTTGAAAATCTCCATCATTGGCCTCATCTGGATCATTTCGCAAGGAGGCAAGGTGAGTAATTTCCTTTAGGGCTCTTGGAAAGAGCATGGTGATTAAAGAGGTAACCCCAGAAAGCGCAAGCACCTTGAAAAAATCTTTCTTCTCAGCTCGAATAAGATGAAAGAATTCGGTGATATCAGTCTCCAGGACCTTGGATATTCTGCTTGTTGATTTAGCGGGTTTCTGAAGAGGATTGTTTTCAACGCACCTCAAGTTTGATCCCCTCATAGATTTAATAAAGTGAAGACGGCGAAAAAGATTCGACATTTTCTTTTTAGAAGCTAAATTATTTTATTGACCAATGCAACGTTAAAAGGAATATCTATCGAAAATCATAATCAGGATTGCCTTAAATTTCTTGCATACAAATCTCAGAAATTATTGCTGATAAAAATCTCGCCTTGTGTTGTCATTCACAAGAAGAGAGATAATTTTTGACTTTGATGAGAAAAATACTAAAAAAATATTATCTTTCATAACAGACAAATATTCAGGCGAAAGTCCGTCCAAGAAAAAGTTTTTTGGATTTTTGGGACATTTTTTTTTCTCAAACATTTTCTTTTTTGACTTTGCCAAAAATGACAGAAGAAGACAGAAATTGAGAAGATTGTCTGTCTTCGATATTTTTCGACAAAAAAATCCTCATTGAATTTAAACAGCATTATTTCTAGGCAGGCGTGTTTCTCCCTCTAGACAAGAACAGTACGCTTTTACGAGTTATTCTATTAATCTCTTTAAATAATTTTAATTCAAGGAAATAATACTTGTAAGAATAATGAAACCTTTCAATTTTTTTTCTCTGAAAAATTTCTTCACAATGAGTAATATTCTCCCTCCGAGTGCGCGTATTTTTTAATTTTGAAAAAAATGAAGCAAGATTTAGAGCGATTTTTCCTCTGGAATATATTTAATTAAAACAGATCTTAATCAAAATGTCCAAATCTTACTTTAGCGACACCCCACAATTCCATATCCTTACTTCCCTTATCAAGCAGAATAATGATGTTTTTGTCTATGGGCTTCCTGGAGTTGGAAAATCAAGTATAGTTAACCAGATTCTGGCAGAGAATAGCATCAGATTTATCAAATTGAACTGCATTGGGCTTGAAGACAAATCTGCTTTGATGAGAAGTCTCAGTTGGAAGCTCAAGAAAGATTTGTCTTTCTCCATGAGAGAATGCACAAACATCCACACCTTTGTTTCTGAAGTCAATCACGTCACAGATCAAATACAAAGCAACGAGACTGAAAAACTCTATCTTGTGTTTGACAATTTTGAGAAAGTTAATGATGTTTCTTCAAAGTTTTTGGCATCATTAATGAAGATTAAAGAATGTTCTGGCATAGAATTCTCTTTTATTTTCATCTCCTCATCTATTTCTGAGACTGTCCAAGAAGTCTTTTTGCAAAGGGAATTTGGCCTTATCCCCAAAATCAACATCAAAAGACCTTCCCTTAACATTCTCAAAGCAATCTTGATTGATTATGTCATGAACAACAGAATGCTTGAAGAGATTCCGAAAGACCAAAAAAGCATAGACACTTTTGTTACTGACATCATCTACAGTTTCCAATCCACAGTTGTGGACATCAACCATTACAAAACTATCCTTATCTGGACCTGCAAGGTCCTCCTTGAATATAAAAATGACATCTCCTTTGCTAAAGTTACTTCAGAAGGATTGTTTAAATTCACCAAAAAATACCTTCTTCAAAATCCTTATGAAAGAGTCAACCCAAAAGAAATTCACGATGCATATGATAATACATTCTTGAAGGGACCGCAAACTGACGTTGAAAACTTGCAAAAATTGCCAGATTTACAAGTTTCTAAAGTACAAGCTATAGTGTTGGTTTCCTGTTACTTTGGTAACAGAAACCCTGAAAAAACTGACAAGAAAATCTTCAAGGATTATAAAAGAAGAAACAAGACAAAGAAAACAACCACTAAAAAGGAAGAAGACATCAAGCTCAAGCCTCTTAAATTTAATCGTTTCTTGGCCTTAGTTCAATCTATCATGTCAGTCTCAATTGAAGACTCCAGAGAAACTCAAATGTTCCATCATTCAATGGAATTCTATGCTGAAATCAATTCTCTTGTTGAAATGGGGTATATCACAAGGATTCAGCCTCACAATAATATTCTCAATAAAATAAAGTATGTCTGTAACTTGGATGCTGAAAGAATTAAATCCTTGTGTACAGCTTCCCACATTAGATTCAAGGACTTTTTGTATGATGATAGCTAGATTTACGGGTGGTAGAGAGTTTTTTCAACATAACATTTTTTCATCGTCATGTTTGTATAAGATTTATGCCATATGCTGTGTGCCATATAGGAATTGCTTTAAATCCAAACAAATAAAATACGTTTTTCAAATATTTTATTCTCAAACAAAAAATCTATAAAATTACATTTCAAAATCAATATTGATCCCTTTATGCTTTGAGATCCTTTTCAGTGATGCCACCTTTGGCAGGTCTCAAAGAGGAGTTGAAGCCAAAATTGTTTGATTCGTAATTTCCTTTGATGGATGAACCCATTCCAACTTTTCTATCGCCAACATCATCCATTAATCTTTCAATCTTTTGCGAGATTTGGTTTAATTTTGACTCTCCAATCTCGTCTGGATAGGTATTTTCTTTGTTTCTATATGAAGTTCCGAGGTAACTTTTATTGGGACTTGTGATTGTTTGCTTGTCGTCAAGCATGTTTTGAAGTTTGAGACGTAAGCTATCACATTCTTGAGAGAAGTTTTCAATTTCTTCTCCAATCAGTTTCTTTAAATTTTCGGCTAAACGTTGACTTTTTCTTGTGAATTTTTCCAATGAAAAATCTTCCGTGTCAACTCTTTCTTTTTCGATTTTTCTTTTATTTGAACTGACGTCTCTTTGAGGTTTGCTCTTTTTATACGAACTCTCTGTAGCAAAATTCTCTCCTTCATTCTCAATCTTTATCATCTTATCATGGACAACTGGAGAATTTTTATAAAGCTGTTCTGCTCTTCGACTTAATTGTGTTCTCAATGGCTCTTCTTCGACTGTTGTGACGGTTGTAAATGTGATTTCTGGGTCCAAAGTGGCTGTCTAAACAAAATTTAGCGTTGAAGAATCCTTTATTAATAGATACTCTGTATGTAGGAACATCCTGCATGTATTTTCTTTCTGATTCAAAGTCATTAGTCACGTCTGCTTTTGATTTTTTTAGTTGTCCTCGAATTTCATTAAGTAAAAGAAGAGAATTTGTCAAAGCTGATGACATGGTTATCGTTAATTTTTTTGAAAGAAAATTTTGAAAATAATTTCAACTTTAGTAACATGGAAATTATTGAGAGATACGATACATTCTGTGTAAATCTCCAGATAGATAAACATCATCTTTAGTAAAAAAAGTCCTTTTATTTTCTCTTTTCTATTTCATTTGACTTTTTTTTGTCGAAGTTTATTTTTGTTTTTTTAAAAAGGTCCATATTGTTATTTTCACATAAATCTTGATCTATTACAATCCCAAAGATTTTATCAAAAAAGTACTAAAAATACACTTTTTCAAATAATAATATTTCTCAAGTTACGACTCTTGATTGATTGCATCAAAAATGGACAAATCTCTTTCTCAGAGCCAAAACTCAGTTACTTCAACTCGCCCAACAACAAACCCAAATGATCCCAAAAAGTCTCCTTGGATTAACGCTTGGAGAGATGCCGTTATTGGTGTCAAAGCTTACTCTCAATGCATTCAGCTCAGTGATTTAAGAGGAGATGGAGATCACAAGTTCTTGGTCGGAAGCACAAACAAAAAGGTTATTGCTTATAAAGGAGCCAACTTGGATTGGGACGCTCAATTACCTGATAATCCTATTGCTGTGGCTACATTTTATTCTGAAACATCCAAAATTCGTAATCATCATTTTCCATCCAAAAACTAATCATCTTGAATAGCTCAACCAAATATTGCTGTTGCATGTGAATCCTCTATTTATCTTTATAAGAATCTCAAACCATACTACAAATTTAACTTGCCAGCTCAGACATGGACAAAAGAAGAACTCAAAGTTTGGAATCAATTTAATCCTGACAGTATCAATGATTTTGTCAGTGCCATTGGAAAATTAAAGGAGGAACAAGTTCCTCTTTCTAATAAAGCATATGAGATTTTAGCTACCAATTTTCTTGAAAAGCAAAAAGAATTAATAGAAAGTGCAAAAGCAGAACCTCTTGAAACTCCAAATGCCGCTACTTGTATGGAAGCTTTAAAAAAGAATTCTGAAGATGAAATGGCGATTTCTCATCTTGTCATTGGTACTGAGAATAAAGAAGTTATCATCTTGGATCAAATCGGAACAGCAATCATAAAACTCGTATTCGCCATGAGATATAATTTGAACAACTAATTCTCTTGTTTAGTTGAAAGTCCCAGGCATTCCAGTTTTCTTAGATGTTTCAGGAACACTTGATAATGATTATCAAATTATCGTTTTAACAAGAGAATCTAGAGGCTTCCTCATTAGAAATGGAGAAGTAATCAGGCATATTTCTGAAAACTAACTTCTTAGCTCTTGAACCAAATTATGGACTTGGAATCAAAACCTTGTGGTATTGCTAGAGTCGATACTAATCTCTTTGTTGGAACTATGGATCAAAGCATTCAAGCTTTTAACGTCAGAGTAACAAAGAATTGATGAACTAGGAGAATAAGTAATATGATTAGTCTTTGAAAAAAGGTTTTTCAATTAAAATGCCTGAACCAATTACAAATATGGAATCTATGGAAAAAGGAAGAAGCAAATCTTTTAGAGTAATAATATAGTCTTAAGATTTTATTCAGCTAAATTGCAATTTAGGCTTATTTAGTTGCTTTGTTGAATATGGAAGTCAGAATGTATAATGACAAACAATTGGTTTATACTTTCAAAGGAGAAGTAAAACTTTTTTCCATGAGCTTTCTCATTTTTTATCAAAGGACATTGTTGCTGGTATGAAATACGGGGTTTTCGGAAGAGAAGACGGAGCTCTTGTCATTTTATACAATAGATTGGGTCTTGAAGTTAAAATCCTCCAAAGACAATTCAACATGAGCGTATCATCATATTTTTTCCACTCATCGATCTCATTTTTTAGACTTTTTCACAAGCTTCTGCTCAACTTCAAGAACAAGACAACAGTGCTTTGAATATGCCCAAGAAAACCAAACTTTTCATTGAACAAACCCAAAGAGAAAGGGATCAAGCTCCAGGTTCTCCCTTAGTTAATTACTCTCTCCCTAATCCCCATAGAAATGTATAGAACATATATGAAAGATATGTTTAGAATGAGACTCAAAATCGCACAAAACTACATAAAAAGTCTCAAAGAAGGTATCACTCAAGTTTCTGGACCAGGTCTTGGACCATCCGTCAGAATTCACGCTCAAGTACATATTTTCACACAATCCCGTTTAAATAACCTACTCCACAGGTTGAGGGTATTGGACCACTTTTTAAGATTAAGCTTGTGCTTGAAAACCTCGACAGAACTCCAGTTTATGACTTGAAACTATCATATGCCTATGATAGCGCTTTGTATAAACTCAATAAATTTGCTATGGATTTGCCAGTTTTGATCCCTGGATTGCCTTATCCAATCGATGTTATGGTCGAAAGTGTTGATCCTAATGGTACTAATGATACTATCAAAATCTTTGTCCTTGATAAAAATAAGAGCATTCCTATTGTAACTGCTGTCGTAAATATGCCCATCAGTGAAATTAATGTTGAATAAGTTTTTATCTGTAATAATTATTCATTATCTTTAACTCACTAGCCAAAAAATTTTCTCAGTAATTGAATCTAACCCATCTTATGCCTGCCATCCTCTCATTCTTGTGAGAGATTTCTATTGCTCCTTCCTTCCTCCTAAATATCTCCTCAACTGGACACGTCCAAAATGCATATGTTGAAATAATTGCCATAATGTTCCAAGATTTTATTTTAATTATCGTTAATATTAAAAATTATATCGGTCTTGTAACCGAGTCAACTATGCTTTCAGACAGCAGAGAGCCAAAGCATCCGAGGATTGACCCAGCTTCCTATTATAATCAACAAAACTACTTCGCCAATGCAAACT
>Ga0182738_1007810_pt1 | contig 10775 bp, 11 predicted proteins | sample eDN5th30CBELigMG_FD_128876 | JGI IMG/M metagenome (GOLD analysis project Ga0182738, IMG submission 128876) | Enriched Miracle-Growth compost microbial communities from Emeryville, California, USA - eDNA 5th pass 30_C BE-Lig MG (version 2)... ... | reverse complement strand
AATCGAGTAGAGGGAAAATAAATGTATTATTTTCGCCCCTCTCACAACACCGTACGTACGGATCGCGTATACGGCGTTTCAATTTATATCACAGTGTGTACTTTTAGATAATGTTCTAAAGCAGAGGGGACTCCCCTCTGCTTTAGTCTTTTGTTTGAGATTGCTCTTTGGACGACTTTTGATAATGCTATGAATCGGAAGCCTTTTCGACAGTAGGTTAATCCCTTCGCTTCTTCCTGCGGAATCCCTAGTTGAATAAGCGATTTAATCTGTTTCTTCGCTACTTTCCATTGTTTCCAGATGATGACTCTAATTCTGGAGCGAAGCTTTTTGTCTATTCGGTCAATCAGCTTTTTCATTTTTGCCACTCTGAAGTAATTTACCCATCCAAATATAACTTGTTTCAGTTTCAATATTCGGTAGTCTAGTGGAACACTCCAGTTCCGTTTTGTCAGTTGTCGAAGCTTCCTTTGAAACTTCTGTACCGAACTTGGGTGAGGTTTCAATTGATATCTCTTGTTATTAATGTCGTAATAGTACCCAAATCCTAAGAATTTCAATTCTTTTGGACGTGAGATTCTACTCTTCTCTACGTTGACTATCAGACCTAATTTCTCTTCTATAAATCTCACGATTGAATCCATTACTCTATTTGCTGCTTTTTCACTTTTCACAAAGATAAGGGCATCATCTGCGTACCTCACGAACCTTAGCCCTCTTTTCTCTAGTTCCTTATCAAGTTCGTTTAACATAATATTACTCAATAATGGACTGAGGTTTCCTCCTTGCGGAGTACCAACAGGTGTGTCTTCATATTTTCCATTCACCATGACTCCACTGACTAAGTATTTTCTAATTAACGAGATGACATCTCCGTCTTTTATTGTATTGGATATAATTCGCATGAGTTTATCGTGATGGACGGTATCGAAAAATCTTTCAAGGTCAATGTCGATTACCCAATCATGACTATCATTCAGAAATTCCAGGCTTTTTATAATCGCCATCTCACAACTTCTTTTTGGTCTGAAACCGTAACTGAATTCACTGAATTGCTTTTCAAATATCGGACTGAGTACTTGATGAATGGCTTGTTGAACGACCCTATCCACTACTGTTGGTATTCCCAATTTGCGCATCTTTCCATTTTCTTTTGGGATCTCCACTCATAAGGCAGCTTGTGGTTGGTATTTCCTTGTTCTGATGCGCTGGCGCAGTTCATCCTTGTTCTCTTTCAAATATTGCTTCAGTTCATCGACTGTTATTCCATCGACACCACTTGCCCCTTTATTTTTATAAACACGCAAGTAAGCTTCATTCATGTTTTGATTACTTAAAATCTGTTCTAACAGTTCCACACTCGTTTCTCCTTTCCTCTCACGTAGTAAGTGATAGCTCCATTTTGGTTATCCTTTGAGATACGCTCATACTTTCACCATTAACACATTCGGAGTTCGTCACTTACGCATTCGTGGCGTTGAAACACTATAAATTGTTCAGCCCTTCATGAATGGTTTCATTACTATGGCTTCTGCTGACTTCTTGCGGCTAACCTTTTTCGACTGTACTCCTGTACATCCGCAAGACCTCCCAGGGTAAGACAACTATCTTTCCTCTTTTACTCGCCTGATTTACTCTACAAAGTTACGCACATCTTTTGGACTTTGACTTGCTTAGGAGTCTAATCCCTTTATAAAGCCTTAGTATCAGATTTCTGTTCGTCGAGTCAAGATTTTATTCCACGCTTCCTCCAGCCCTTACCTCACGATAAGTACCTTGCGCTTCCTTAGTGGTTGGTCGATGTGTACCCCCACAGTGGACTTTCACCACCTAGATAGTTGCCATGCCTGGCACACTAAGAAAAGACGGCTCATTGTCCTTTTGAGCCGTCTTTTACTTCTCCCATTAATATGTCAAGCTTCCCGCTACAATTAACCCCACTGTAATGCCGACTGCAAATAAGCTAAAACCGACTGCTGTATTTCCTTCCTCTACCTTTTTTGCTAGATTTGTTTTCGGTGTTAAAATATATTCAATAATTAAATAAGCTACCACTTGTGTCACGATTCCAACCAAGCCCCATAAAAAAGCATCCACTAAATTCACACTGCTTCCCCACACTGTATAGAGCGTAATCCCTAAACCAATGACTTTTCCCCATAGCTTTAAAGCAACCGCAAGATTCCCTTCTTTAATTAATTGCCATTCTGAAAACTTCGTCGTCAGCGCAAATGCGATTAATCCAAGTACAATTAAAACAAATCCTGTCCCCACATAAGCTAAAAAATTTAAAAAGCTATCCGAAGATATAAAATCCATCTCTATTTCTCCTCCTCTTTATCTAAGCCGATTGGCAAGAAATATGATTCATTATCTGTAATCTGTCTACCAGCACGAATGCCAATCGAACTGGCTTGACCATTTATATAGAAACACCCGTACATATAATGTACTTGCCTCTCGCCTTGTTCTGTTTGCACAACTGTTTTAGGGAGCTCGATAAACTGTTGATAAACCGGCACTGAATCTTTATATGTTTTATGCTGATCTTCGTCTACCTTTTGACCCGTGCCTCCATAAATTTCAACCGTATCTCCTTCACGGCCGAAAGCAGGTTTTTTGACATAGTTCATCTTTTGCTGCCAAAACCAATCCTCCTCCATATAAGTAGGCAAAAAATAGGTAGAAATCCATTGATGTTCTTCCTCTGTATAAAAAGAATGCCTTACTTCATGTAATCCCCAAATAAGAGCCATAATAGCTTTTGATTGCAACAAAAAAGCCGAAGGGGGATTGATAACAGCCAACTCTTTTTCTTCCACAAGCTTCATTAAAAGTTGTCCTACTTTTTCTTTCGTTAAAGGGTCTTCATCTTCGATTAGATGTTCAAGTGGATACGTCTGACGATACAATACATCTACTTTTTCACCTTGGTCATCGTACAGTCCGCGCTCTACTACAACTTCTCCATTCTCCTTGATTGCTTCCGGTACAACTCTTAATCGATCAAGACTTGTAAAATGGCTATTAAAGCCACTCAATTGCTGTAAATACATAGTTGTTAAACGGTCTTCTGTGTGATCTCCATGGGAAGCAAAAACAATATGAGGAGCTTTTCTTTTTCCAAAAGAGCCAACAGCTGCTTTAATAGCCTTCTGAAGCGCTTCTCGAAGCTTATCCTCACACGCCTCATTCGGATTTTTAAGATGAAACGCTTTGCACACTTTTTCATTTATATTAAATGTCTCCATAATAAAAGTCGGTGTATCCGCATTCATCTCAAGTAGCTTTATATCCTGTTCTGTCACCACTAGATCAAGGCGGGCGATAACACTTTCAAAAGGAAGGGTCTGTAAACGAATATATGTAAAAGATTCAGGGGGAAATCCAAGTTGAAGAAATGTCTCATCATCTAAATTCCTTAGCAATGGAGCCGTTTTATAAAAAATATGACCGATTCGCTCCGCCGCTGTTCGGATGCGTCCAATCGTTTCTGATGTTTCCTTTTTCACATCCCACAAAGCGTATTCCATACCATATAAATCAGACCAAAATCCGTCGATTTGTTCATAAAACTGCTTCCTTTCATCACGAAACGTACTCATTTACCCTCCAAATCCACCTTTTGTTCCACTTCCAATGCCTGACTTTACATAGGACTGATAAGAAGAACTTGTTTTTAATGCTTTTTTATTTGAATAAACAGTCCCGTTGTGATAGTAGCCACCTGAGTGCGAGGAACTATCGTCATCACAGTAATACGTTCCCGTCTTCTTATCCCAGTCCCAATCATCACAATCATATCCAGTCGGTTCAGGCGGACGATCTTCCCCGCAAGCAGTTAAAGAAGCAGCAAGCGCCGCGGTTAATACTCCTGCCATCATTTTCTTTGTTTTCTTCAATTTCTATACTCCTCTCCTCATGTTCACATCGTATAACCAGTTGGTGTTACATATAACACATACACTTTCCGATCTTCATCAATTTCTGCTGAATCTCGCTCCCATTCCTTACCGTACTCATATGTATATACACTGCCAATTACGCTTAACACATTTAAGTGGTTCATCATATATTTAGACGCAATAAGCGGATGGTTCTTCTCTGCGTTCAACTCACGAACTTCAAGCTTAATCCCCTGTGTCGAATCCTCCTCTTTTTCTATTAGTCCTTCTTCATACACTTCCACATAAATGACAAACAAATCATTTTCGATGGCGGAGGAAAGCTGTTTATATGTGATCCCTTCTTTAACGAAAAATTCACATTCTCTTCTCGCCAAAATTTGTTCTAAGTCAATACCTGGATAATGATAAATCGGGATAAATTGCTCAAGCCCCTTTTGCAGCCGATACTCCAAAATAACAGATTGAAACTCCATGCAACTCCCCTCCTCCTATGTATCTACCTTGCGTTTTGTTCATAATTCGATTTTTATTGTACTGGAATATTCACATAATCAATATGAGAAATACTATCTATTTTTTGTAAAATACCCGCGAAACAATATCGTAAAAATAATATATTTAAATTTTAATATAATCGTAATATTAGTCACAAAATCATTTAAACCCTAATATTCCCTTGGTTTAGTTAATATTTCGTAGTCAATTTGTCATAATCTTAATATGTTAATATACTCGTTGGAGAATATTATTCTCTCAAATATTACAAAGTTAGGAGGACATCATGACAAACTGCACAAAAATTCTCACCTGCGTACTCACTTTCATGTTGGTTTGTTCAGGCTTTCCCGTACTAAGCCACGCAGAAACCATTCAGAGCAGTTCTGATAAGGCCATCGTCTTGTCGGAAAATGAAGAACTGGTCCCAGTTTTAAAAGAAGAGACAGCAAACAGTGAGATTTTAACTTCTATCCCAAATCAATCAGAAGTTTATGTACTACATACAGGAACGAGCTATACATACATAAGCTTTACCGATCCACTCACGGATAAGGAAATAACGGGGTATATCCAAAATTCATTGATTTCTGTACCCGAGACAGCGGATCCAGATTCAATAAACACAAAAATGAATGAGGAATCTTTAGACAGTGCTCTTGAAGAAACACGTACACCTAATGAAACAACTAGTTCGGAAACAAAAACAAAAGCACTAGCAGCCGAACAGCAAACAGAAAGCGAAGTCATAGCCGAACAGGTACCATCGTCAAGCGAATCGGAGACGATTGAAGCTCCAGCTCCAACGATGCGCGGATTAGTTGTACAAGATTCTACAAATGTATACGCACAAGCGGAGGGCAATGCCGATGTACTGAAAAGCTACCCAGAAGGAAGTATCTTAAAATATGCATCATTCAATGATGATTGGTACATTTGTAAGGTTTATGTAAATGGTGTCGCTACGACATCTTTCATCAACAAAGAGGATGTAGAAACAATCGATTCTGAACAGATGACTTTAACAGGAATTGCAAATGACGAGCTTTCCGTTTATTCAAAAGCCACAACAAATTCAAACGTCTTAAAGTCTTATGTTCAAGGTTCTGTTTTAAAATATAAAACATTCTCTTCCGAATGGTATGAAGCAACGATTTATTCCTCTGGTAAAGCTGTTAAAGGGTATATCAGTACAACAGATGTAGAAGACAGTGTTACACCGCAGGAATCACTAAGTGGTGTTACACCAACTAAAGTATCTGTATATGCAAAAGCTTCTACTAGTTCTAAAAAGTTAAAATCCTATTCTTCAGGTACCACTTTAAAATATAAAACCTTCACTTCCGAATGGTATGTAGCCACTGTTTATGTAAGTGGTATCGCTACTAAAGGTTATATTAAAAAAAGTGATATGGAAGCAAAAGGAACAACGTATTATGTATACGGAGCATCTTCCTTAAACATTCGTGAGGGTGCAGGCACAAACTACGACATAGTAACAGCCGTCAGAAAAGGACAAGCCGTGACCTTATTCGAAACAAAAGGAAACTGGGGTAGAATCGAAACGAGTTCCGGTATTACGGGCTGGGCGTCCCTATCCTATTTAACCAAAACTAAGCCTTCTCAAGGATTAGAGGATCGAGTCATTGTCATTGATGCAGGCCACGGAGGAAAAGATCCAGGAGCCTATTATATTGAAAAGAATCTAACCCTTCAAACGGCGAAACAGCTTCAAACCTTGCTGAAAAAAGCAGGAGCAAAAGTAGTTATGACGCGTTCAACTGATACGTACTTAACACTTGCTCAACGAGTAGCTGTTAGTCATAACAATAAAGCAGATGCATTTGTTAGCCTTCATTACAATTCAAGCTCCAGCTCAAGTGCAAAAGGAATTGAAACTTTCTATTGGGCAACAAATGTTAACGAGAAAACGCTTGCTCAATATGTTCAGGCTGAAGTCGTTAAACAAACAGGCTTAAGTAACCGAGGTGTAAGGACAGGTAACTTCCATGTTATCCGTGAAAATAAAAAACCTGCTATATTAGTAGAGTTAGGCTTCCTTTCTAATACAACAGAAAGAAACAAGGTTTCTACAGAAGCCTACCAATACAAATCAGCAGTTGGAATTTATAAAGGTCTTGAAAAATACTTTGATTAATCCCCTCAATAGGGGATTTTTTTATTCACAAAATAGAGAGTTACTTATTGTTGCAATGAATAAATGACCTTTCTATACTTGGTAACTAAAGGAGGCGATTCTTATTTTAAGAAAAATCATTAAATCACTCTTAAATAGCGGAAGCAGCTCTAAACATAAAAGATATTATTCAAGCAGCTCTCGTAGAAAGCATTATTCAAGTAAACAAAGTTATTATGGTCATAAGCATTACAAAAAAGGACATAAAAAAGGCTTTTTCGGTTCTCGCAGCTTTTCAAGCAGTTAATCATGAGGGGTTATTAAGATGATTCTTCAACACCTTTATGAAATCAAATACAATCGATTATTTATCGACCACATCAACCAAAGTAATAAGTACAAATTTTTAGACACCTTAGGGATTGGATCCTTTGGAGTTGCTTATTTACTTCAGCATAAGCTCACTAATAAGAAGTATGTTTTAAAACGACTGCGTGCTAAGCATAAAAATAAAGCCTCAACAAAATATAACTTTCAGCAAGAAATTGCGTTTCTCCAAAAGGAAATGCATCCGAACTTGCCTACTGTCAAAGAGGAGGGCTTTGTTAAAGGCCTTCCATTTTATATGATGGATTTTATTGAAGGTCATACGTTTGAACATCTTATTTTTAATAAGGGACAAACATTCTCCGTCCATGAATCATTAACACTCGTCAAACAATTATTTGAAATTGTACTAACGATTCATGATCACGGAATTGTTCATCGCGATTTACGTATCCCAAACATCCTCCTTCATCACAATAAACTATATGTCATTGATTTTGGCTTAGCTTGTTATATGAAAGAGAGTACAAACATCGATACGATAAAAAATCCGAAAAAAGCGGAAAATTATATTATCGACCTTTACTATATCGGACATTTCTTACTCTATTTACTATATTCTAATTACACACCTCACGACAAAAAGGAACGATGCTGGCAGGAAGAACTGCAGTTACCTCTCTATATACAGCATTACATAGAACGTTTGCTTCTAATCAAACGAGCATTCCCGGATACTCGGACAGCTTATGAAGCACTTCCACTGTAAAGAGGGCCCATAACTTTGAAGCGGGCCCTCTTATCAATGATTTTTTAGTTTTATCTATTGAACTATAGGACTTGAATGATATCCTGATTTTGGCTGGCTACACCTTGATTAAAGTGCAGCTTTGTTTGAAAGCGATAAGATACTTCATCTAAAGAATAATTTAAAAATAGAAGCTAAAGTCATCAAGATTTCTACAAAAAATTCCACCTACCTTCTTTTTCTCCTCGAAATTTTGACATAGAAATCTTGAGGTTATGTGCAAACCTAACTTTTCCAAATAGTTGAAATTATAGTGTAGTTTCAATACAATAGATACAAACATACATTCTTTTTTTATTAAATTGAAGGGAGGAATATAACATAGAGAAGTGGGAAGCAGCATATATAGCAGGAATTATAGATGGAGAGGGTTCCATTACATTGACTAGAATGCATGAAGGTGAACACCGCCGGCCATGTATTACAGTTGCTTCAACTGACAAAGAACTATTAATTTATCTCCAATCTTTAACCGGCGGTACAATTAATAATAAAAAGAATTACAAGCCCGACCGGCATAAAGATTCCTTTACATTAACTATAAAAAAGAAAGAAAATGTCATGTTTATTTTAAAACATATTTCTCCCTATTTAAGAGTCGATAAAAAGAGAAAACGCTCCTTATGGATATTAGAACACTATGAAAAGGTAACTCTGAGGAATGGAAAATACAGTCCAGAATTATTAAGAGCTAAACTATCATTTGAGGAGTTATTCTTTCAAATATAATGTAAAATCTGGGCTATAGTTTTTTGAAACTATGCGATAAAGTGAAGGGGAATCACCTCCCGCCTTCATATTCCTTGGTTCTTCAAAACATTGAAGTGGGTTGTTAATTTATCATTAAGTAAATGCAAGATAAAAAGGACAAAATAAAAACCACCAAATATGTATTTGGTGGAGACGGTGGGACGTGCTATTCCATGCTTTCGTCATGGCACTGACTATATCTTGAACCTGTAATTAATTATTCAGGTCCTCTGGCGTATTATGCGAAATATAAATTTACTAAATAGAAGTAGTATTCCGCATCCTAGTACTACCATTTTCAAATGGCAGCCTATAAGTCGATACACGGCTGTTGGATTGCTCCACATACCGCTCGGCATTGCCTTATCGCAATAAATGCGAGGTAGGTTTCACCGATAAAGCCAGATTTTCACTTGCATGTTACCATACAAGGCGACTATTTACTAATCGAACCCACGTCCAGACATAACGGTACTTAAGCTTCTACGAGTGTAGTCGACATATTCATGTTTCGCTTACTCATTTGCCTGTCGACAGGCGTTTGAGCAGCTAGTCTGATTGTTCTCTTCCTTCATCCTCAGACGGTGGAATCCGGCGTAGCCCACTTAGAGTGAGTCCCTGACCCTACCACATGGGCAATGGAGGGAGGAACAGCTATCGACTGTTATTAAGCAGCGAAAGCTAAGTTGTTTTGTTGTTTGCCAGTTATAGGCTTTGACGTTTTAACGAGGCCGATCCCCTCGACTCGCAACCTAAGCTCGAACTATCCCTGTCGAATCCGTAACGTCCCCAGTATAAGAATGGAGCGTACGAGAATGAATAGCCAGCATCGTTTGCTGTTATTCAGTTGTCATCGTTACAAGAATAATTATAGCATGTTTCTTCAAAAAATCAATTGTAAGTTATTGTAAAAAAACCTACATCTTTTGACGTTCACGGAAAGCTCGTTCAATATCACGTTTTGCTTCTTTTTTCTTCAAGTCATCACGCTTATCGTATTGCTTCTTCCCTTTACCAAGCCCAATTAATACTTTTGCAAAACCATTTTTTAAATATAACTTTAACGGAACAATCGTATAACCTGTTTCTTTCGTTTCACCAATTAGTTTATTAATTTCCTTCCGATGAAGCAATAGCTTTCTCGTTCTTAGTGGATCATGATTATAACGATTTCCTTGCTCATACGGACTAACATGCATATTATGCAAATATAATTCCCCACGTTCAATTTTCGCAAACGAATCCTTTAAATTCGCTTTTCCTGCTCGAATCGATTTAATTTCTGTTCCTTGAAGCACAATACCCGCTTCAAATGTATCTTCAATAAAATAATCATGGTACGCTTTTTTATTTTGTGCTAATTGTTTGCCCATTCCCTTTGGCATCTTACTCTCCCCTTCTTTAGAGAGGATGATGACTCATCCTCTCTCGTACATTATCTCTTTTTTGGCTTTTTCTTGCGCTTAGCAGACGGCGCATTTTCATAAAACTTTTTCTTCTTTTTCGGTTTTCGTTCAGACGAGGAACGTTCAGAGTTTCGACCTTGACGTCCTTCATCACGACCATTTCTTCCACCGCGACCGCGCTTTTTCTCTCCTGCATTTGCCTTAAATACGCGTCTTTCACCAGAAGAGGGACGTGGACGACTCACTTTCATACCGATGATTTCAAAATCAACTGCACGCTCTTCTTTATTTACATTGCTAACCCGAATAGAGATCTCATCACCAATTCGGAACACTTTTCCTGTTCGTTCTCCTACCATCGCTAGTTGACGTTCGTCAAAGCGATAATAATCATCCGTCATATAGCTTACATGAACAAGTCCTTCAATGGTATTTGGTAACTCCACAAACATACCAAAATTCGTAACAGAGCTAATAATACCATCATACTCTTCGCCAATTTTATCAAGCATATATTCTGCTTTTTTCAGCTCATCCGTTTCGCGCTCAGCATCTACAGCGCGACGCTCCCGCTTAGATGTATGATCTGCAATATCCGGCAGCAGGGCGTTCCATTTTTCTTGTGTAGCAGGATCCAATTTGCCTTCAATTAAATACGTGCGAATAAGACGGTGCACAATTAAATCTGGATAACGGCGAATTGGGGATGTGAAATGTGTATAAAATTCCGTAGAAAGACCAAAGTGACCTAAGCTTTCCGGATCATATTTCGCTTGCTGCATTGAACGAAGCATGACAGTAGAAATAACCATTTCTTCCGGCTTACCTTCTACCGCTTCAATAATTTCTTGTAAAGCACGTGGATGCACTTCATTCGCTGATCCACGAACAAGGTAACCAAAGTTTGTAATGAATTCGAAGAAGCGTTGTAACTTCTCTGGCTT
>Ga0182738_1007809_pt1 | contig 10775 bp, 16 predicted proteins | sample eDN5th30CBELigMG_FD_128876 | JGI IMG/M metagenome (GOLD analysis project Ga0182738, IMG submission 128876) | Enriched Miracle-Growth compost microbial communities from Emeryville, California, USA - eDNA 5th pass 30_C BE-Lig MG (version 2)... ... | reverse complement strand
TGTCATCCTTTTTGTCCATTTTCAAATCTTGTACAACTATGACGATAAAGTCCTTGTCTGTGGGGAGTTAGAAATCATTTTCATGAATATTTTTGATACCTGGAGAAATCATGATTTCATAATTTTTGGATTTTATTCTCATAAAGGTAAGTTCATTCTAACAACAGGTTAATTCTCAAGATGCAATATGGTTTTACATTGGCTTCCAAGTCTCTGATTGTAGTTTGAGCTTTGGTGACAAGTTGAGGGATAACTTTGGCAAAATTATCTCCATCATCCTTTTTATCTTCATTAACAATTTTTCGAACAACTTTGCCCTCATTATTGCAAAGAAGGATAAATCTGACAGATTTATTGGATTTGATACGGTTTAAGGTAGTTTCAATATCAGTCTAAGCATCGTTATGTTTCATTAAAGTGGCTGGGATTTTACCAATTTTTCCTTTTCCGACATTTTAAATTTCGGTTATTTTATATTTTGAGATATATTTATTATCGTTTTTTGAAAGAGATATTTCTTTTCAAGATAAAGACAGTTTATTTTCTTCTCTTTTGACTCAATCAATTTTTATGTGAAAATTTTCAAAATGAAAGAATTCCTTAGGTAAAATAACTGTTAGAGACTTCTTCTAAATGTTGAGTAAAAAAGGGGAAAAAATCGTTTTTGAAAAAATTTCTTTTGATAATATTTGATAAATTTAAGAGACAGATAACTCTTTTCTCTTTCAGTTAATCGTTACCAGTCTAGAATTTTCTCAATACAAGATGCGAAACGCTTTCTTCTTTGTCATCATTTGCCTTGTCACTCAACAAATCCAGAGCAGAATTTCACAAAATCAATATATCTTGAGCCAACAATTTCTTCCTCCTAATAACGAATATGGGACTCAGAATCAGATTAAATATATTGATGATTACACAATTTTGAAGGTTATACCAAGAAAAGATGGCCCATTCTTTGTGTAAGAATAATTTTCAAATGAAGGTTTTTTCAATATGACCGTTTTAGAGAAGGATTATCATTTAAAGATGCAAATACTTTGGTTGAATCTGCAGGAGGTTATGGAGATTCATCGATTCATTATTTGGATGCCAACGATATGAGTGTGCTCAAGAAGACAGATCTCGAGAAAAGATTTTTTGGAGAAGGATGTGAGATCGTTGATAATAAAGATGGAACTCAGACTGTCTTTCAATTGACTTATCATGAAAAAAAAGTGTAAAAAATGAGAACTTGTAAAGTTGTATTGATGACTAAAAAGATTTGCATGGGATGGAGAAACATTAGAGTTTAAGAAGATGATTCAACAACCATCAGAAATAAGAGAAGGGTGGGGAATGACAAAAAGAATAGAAGATGGTGAAGTGAGATTATACGTAAGCGATGGAAGTAATAAGATCTTTGTGATTGATCCAGAGGAATTTACAGTCGTCAAGAGGCTTAATGTAAGTATAATCTTGTTAGTTTAGATGGATTCGTAAATTTGAAGATATATAATGACGAGGGACCTGTGCATAATTTGAATGAACTTGAATTTGTGAGAGGAAAACTTTGGGCAAATATTTTTGGATCAACCAATGTGGTCGTTATTAACCCAGATGCCGGACTTGTTGAAGCGTAAATAAGATTATAGAGAATTTTTGTGTTTAATTTTTTCTGATAGAGTGATTGATTTTAGTGAGCTGAAGAACCAAGCAAGGGAAGAGACGCATAGATTGGGTCAGAAATTTTCCTTTAATTCTGTTTTAAATGGAATCGCATATCATCCTGAAACTGACAGACTTTTATTGACAGGAAAAGAATGGCCTTTGATGTTTGAAATCAGTATTCAAGATATCTAAGTGTATATTTTTTATTAAATTGGAATTCATACAAGTACTTATAAAAGAAGAAAGTTACGTATGATATGAAGACACTTTGGCCGAGTGGTTAAGGCGTTGGCCTGCTAAGTCAATGGGGTCTCCCCGCGAGAGTTCGAATCTCTCAGGTGTCGAATTTTTTCTGACCTGGAATTAAATGAATTAGGGGTCATCCGCGTGGTGATTTTATTATATAATTATTTTCAATGTCGGAAATTAATAAATTGTCAGTGAGAGAGAATTAGAAGAGGTTTTTGATTTGGATTGTTTATCAAAGATATGATAGATATTTACAAACAATGTAAAGTAGTAACCATTAGGAGAGAAGGAGATTTTATTGATAAAAAATAACACATTTACTTTCTTTCTTCCTGATGGTAGTAATGACATTTAATTATCTTCGATAAGCCAGCTTTCATGCATCTATTCTCTGTGAGGTCAAGTCTATAAGGGAAAAGTTACCTTTTTAGCATATTGAGTTTGGTGACTCATAAATTCTCTTGCAACTTTATCGATTTCAGCAATAATATCAGATTCGAATTTTCTTAATTCATCAAGCAATATACTATCAATCTCTTGAAGATGAGCTATATTATTAGAATTCTTTTCGATCAACTCTGCATGTTTAGCGTTCTGGGAGATTGGGAGGTTAGATTTCGAGGAGGAATAAGTTATCATTACATTGCCATAATTCATTTGTTTAAGCTGAGCTTCATCCTTAGCAATAATTTCGGCCAATTCATTTCTTCTTCTAATACTACTTTGTGCTGAAGCAACATAATTATTCAATTCCTGTTAAAAAAATTAGGGTGTTGCTATTTTAATCAATAAATACTTTAAGTTTGATTTCGAGATCTTCATTGAAATAACTGGCATGCTCGGTTTGGACTCTTCCACATTCTTCAGTATTTTTGCCCAATCTTTTACAAATTCCAAGCTTATTGTTTTTATCGAATTCGCTGATTTTATTGAGATTATTGCTTAAATCCAACATATTGTTTGATTGTTCTTTTTCGATAGTGCCCATTTGGTTAGCATAGTCGGCTAATTCAGACAAGCTGGTTTGTAAGAAGGAGATGTATGATTCATGATTATCGATTCTTTGATCATTTTCTGACTTTACTCTCTTCACTTTATCTCCCCTGTTTTTGAAAAACTATTAGATGGAATTTTCAAAATGAAAGTTATACTCGACAAATTTGCTGTAAATATTTGAGAAGAAAGAGACTGGAGCAGTGGGCATATGGTCCATGATACTGGTGACGCTGGGGATTATACTTCCTTGCTTTTTACTTTTTTCGACGTCAGATATAAAGTCCTTGGAAAATTTTAATAAGGTATGGAGACATCTAGGTCGACTTACACTATCACTCTTTAACAAAAAGTTGGCGAAATCTGGAGTATTCTTGAGGTCTTGATGTTGAAGCATCATTTCAAGGAATCTCAAAAGCCCTCGTTTTCTGGTTTCTAAGAATAGCGGGTCCTCCTTATTTATGTTTGCGAGGGCATTTTTCTCGGGCAATGGTGGGATAATGCAGCCTGGGTACTTGCTGACAAGTTGACTGACCAACCATTCGAAATCACTGTATCTCCTGGAAATTTCTGTATAATTATGGGTGCCTTCAATATATGATCGGATTTGAAATTCTTTGTGGCTGCTGACATACCTAGGAAGTTGTAAGCTTCAAGTTCGAAAGAATTTTCATCGAGTACCCATCGGTGACGAGGCGGGTGTTGTAGATTTCGACCTTACGGTTTTCCATTTCTTCATTTTTGTCAAGCTGAAGTTTATTTTGCCATTCTTGGTTGTTGGAAGGATTGTAGCCCTGAGGTTTTTGTTTATAAAAGATTTCAGAGCTTGTAAGTTCTGCGCCAACTTCTTCAAAGTCTTTATCGCTGTCTCTCATTTGTGTATAGTCTAATTTTTCAGAACAAAAATTTTGTTTTAATTAATGTTTTTTTCTTTCTGATTAATTGAAGGAAATTCATAAATGAAATGAAATAAAATGAAAATTTAGCTCTCGCCGCCAGTTCATTCATTTCTGACTTTTTTTTGGTGTGAAGTCTAACAAAGGGATTATTGAAATTGTATGTTTGATGCGATAAAATAGCGAGTGACTGGAATTTGGTGCAAAGTATTTTTTTCCCCGTGAAATGAGAGATGATCAGAAGTTTTATGAGCTCTAATTTGCATGAAAAATAAAGATAAATAATTGTGACTTATATTTCTTTAATACAGTATTTTTTAATGCTGAAGAAATCCGGAATTCTTTTTTTTTAATGTTATCCTCATATTTCGTGAGTCAGCATATGAGAATTGAGCAGATATTAGACATCATCATGAGGAATTCCTTGAAATACGACGCTTAGTGAATTTTTTAAAGAGAATTTCCCGAGTCTATCTTTTTGAGATTTTGATTTTTAAGGAAAAAGTAATTTACTATTTGATGTGTTTATTGATAAGGACAAGCAATATCAGAAGAGGCGCCAATTTTTCTTTGTTGTTAATTTTCAAGCCTGGTCAATTCTATAGGAGAGAAAAAATCAGATTCTTCTTTTTGAGAAGGGTCAGAAAATAAAAGCTTGATTAATTTAATGAAGTTTCTCATGATTAAGAGTAAAGACCAGCAAATGGGTTTAATTATAAAAAGCGAAAGAGTTATTTTAATTAAATTCAATACCACTCAACAGCTTTATTACAGTATTGATTTCTTCTTTTTTTGAACTCTGTTTCAGACTTAAAAAAACTCGATTTCTTCAATAGCTTGGATGTCTTGATTCAATAGGATACAATTGGATTGAGTATGTTCGAGTTTTTCGTTGTGAAGTAATTTTTGGCTTCAAAAAATAATTTTCGACTTTTATAATGAATTTATTTGGTGACAAACTTAAGATCTGCGAGATTTTCACAAAATCCCCACTCCATCTCATCGATCCCTCTTTTTTGGAGTTTGGGAAGTTTCTCGAAAAATCTTGTTGATAGTGAGTTTTGTTTCTTGTTAAATGTCATTGAAACACTCCGCAAGCTAACTAAACTGACTTGCTCAGCAGAGTCACCTCAACTTTTCCCGTTGCTCTTTGTCAATCTAAGACTCAAAAAGGCTAAAAGAGTGAAGTTTATTTTCCCTTTGAAGTGTTTAAATTCTTACGAGAATTCAGTATCTCTGAAAACTGTTTATTAAACTTTCATGGTCAATAGTGCATTTAATTCCCTTGATTCTCTGATCATGTGACATTTTTGAGTCGGTTTGAAAGTTATTTCGCAAAGCAAGCTCCTTTTGGTTGTTAGAAGAATTTTCCCGCTAAATTTTGAACACAAAACAAATTATATATTGTTGCTGCATAAATTTTAAATTTCTCGAGGCAATGCTAGATTGCAATATTTTAAATTTACAAAAAGGTTCTTTAGATGGTAAACAACCCCTTTGATGGAAGTTTTGCCTTATTGTCAAGGGAGACCAGAGGAACGCAATTAGTTTCCAGTTAAGGATCTTAGGTTTAATAAATTTATACTAAACTTCTTTAATGTGACAATAGCACTATCTCAATTGACATCCTGTCCAACAATTTCACTAATTAAACTTTAAAAAACTTTAGAATAATCTTTTTGAGTGTTATACAAAAGCACCCATCCCGACTCTATGCTCAGAAAACCTACGGAAGAGGACCAAATCCTGATGGATGAAGGCGATTCAACCATCAGTGCACAACTTGCCCGGATGAGGCTTTATGCACAGAAAGCAAGCCTGAATAATCAATGTCCAAAAATGTACAGCTGCTTAGATTTTGATCGACTTGTCAAGCGCAACCCCTTTGAAAATGATCTTAAACTGGCGTATCGCAGAGATGTTTCAGACGTCCACGCAAGTGGTCTGTTATTGAGTAAGAAGAAATCCAACCAATTCGGAGAAGGAACCCCAAGAGCGAGAGAAATATTGGATCAGATTGATTCGAGTAACACTGGAGACTCATTATCGAGTCAGGCTTCGAAAGAAAGTGATAAGGAGGCAGCGAATCGAAAGTTTCTGGAAGAGTCTCCTTCAAAGATGATTCCTGAAACTTCCAACGACACCAAATTCAGTAAAGAGATCAATATTCCCACGAAAAGTGTGGAAAAGAAAATTTCAGGTTCAAAAGAAAAGGTCGTCCTCGTAGATGCTGGAGAAAAGCAATTTAGAACATACCCCCTTGGGATCCTTCGTACTGGAGAGAAAAGCCGTTTCTCAAGAGATTTTGATGAAACTCCCGGAAGTCGAACATCATCTGACAGTTTATTAAGACAACAAGGAACCACTTCCTCAAACTTGAGAGGAACTGGAACTCCCTCTGCTTTCTCAAAGAAGAAGTAAGTTGTGAAGAAGAAAATAAATACTTTCAAAATACTTTTATGGAATCATTCTTCTACAAAATCAATGGATTCTGGAATCGCTTGTTTGCTTGGGATTAAATTGTGCAAGGAAAATGATGATTTTTTTTCGTCTCAAGAATTGTGACAGATTTTATTTTTCCCTTGAAAAGGAGTTGTATTTTCTTGGGAAGAATGCAAGAGTTTTTTCTTTTATTTAGAGAGCGAAATATGTTTCTTTTTTAAATAATTAACTTGGAGATTGTTTGAGTAGTTTTTCATTTCATTTACTATCTCTTTGTGAGAGTGTTTTGTTCTGCTTATATTTTTGTAATAAATATCGTATAGATATAGTACTTTAAATGGTACAGAATTTATAAGAAAACCCAAAATTGTATTTGGTTGTACTCTTTTCAAAAGTCTTTCGAATTCAACTCTACTGACTATTTTTGAGGGTCTAATGAGGGTCCTGAAATTTAATTGAAATGTCCTAGAAAGTTCCAGACCCTTTATTTTTGTCCTTTTTTGCCATAGATTCTTGGTTTCTTTGTCTTGAAACACTATATAATTGTGTTTCTGTTCTCAGCCTCAGATTTCCAATTTATCAGATATTTGTCATAAGCTTAGCATATAATTAGCATGCAATTCGCCTATATTTTCTTTTGAACGATTTGTATTGACTAAATGTTGAATTGAAAGGAATTTCATGGAGAATACCCTTCCATATTGACGCCATAAGGCCAGGGTGCCAGTTTGTTGTGAAAAATATGAAAAAGAATGCCAAGTTTATATGATATCAGGACAATTAGATTATTCTGGAATGTTATGTTTTCTTGATTAATGATTTTCTTTAAATAAAAAAATTCACAAAACAAACATCGAGAAATCCCTTTAAATTCTGAAATAAAAAATTTAACTATATAATTCCAGCCAAACAAACAACTCTATTTTATTGCATATCCGCAACCTTAAATGGCCGTCAACACTGCTGAACCTCTTTTTGTCGACATCTCTTCTGAACAAGAACGTACTTTTCTGAATCCTCACCTCCTCTAATCTCTCCTATAGCCACTGTCATTGAAAGTCTCTGCATGAACTGCGAGGCCCAAGGAAAGACCACTTTATTATTCACCAAGATTCCCTTTTTCCAAGGTAAGACATTGAATCGCCAGAAATGTTGAATATTTTCAGAGGTTATCGTCGTCGCTTTCGAATGTGAAGAATGTGGTTATAAAAACAACGAGCTCCAACCTGCCGGAAAGCTCAAGGATCAAGGTCAAAATATTGTCTTGACTTGCATCAAGCCTGAAGTAGGAATAGTTTATGGAGCTTGAATTAACCTCTTCTTGATAGGATTTGAACAGAGATGTTGTGAAATCCGAGCATTGTACTCTTAAAATCGCTGAGTTGGACTTTGAAATCCCACCCGCAAGAACCAAGGGAAGTTTGAACACCATTGAAGGTCTCCTTACCAACACCATCGATGATCTTTCTTTGTATCAAGATGCCAGAAGAGTAAGAACTCGAGAATGAATAGAATTTGATGAGTTTTGTTAGATCCAAGACCCCGAAACTGCTGCCAAAGTTGATGATTTCATCGCCAAATTACAAAAATTGAGAGATGGAGAAGCCTTCCCCTTCCACCTCGAATTAGACGATCCCAGTGGAAACAGCTTTGTCAAGAACCCTTATGCCCCTTCTGAAGATCCTCAAATGAAGACCAGATATTACAACAGATCTCTTGAACAAATGAAGGTTATGGGATATAACCCCGAAAATACCTACGAAGAATATAAAGAAACTGAAGCTGCCGCTCCCGCAAAGGATGACAAGGTAGATAGATCTTTTATTGTCCCAAGCTGAATATTTTGGAATAGATTACTGCTCACAGAGTTGATTTCAGCAAGCCTTTGGTTGATGAAGACAACATTAAAGAAGAAGCTTTGATCTTTGCCACTCCTTGCCACGCTTGCGGTTTGATGGGAGAAAACAACATGTGTACCGTCTCAGTTCCTTATTTCAAGGAATTGATCATCATGGCTTTCTCTTGCGACAAGTGTGGTGCTAAATCCAGAGAAGTTAAAGTCGGAGGTGAAACTTCTGAAAAGGCCAAGAGAATCACTTTGAAAGTTAACCATGAAGATGATTTGAAGAGAGATTTATTCAAGTCTGAAACTGCTATCATCAAGGTCCCTGAAATCGAGCTCGAACTCACTTTGGGAGACATTGGTGGTATCTACACTACCGTTGAAGGTTTGGTTGAACAAGTAAACGATTTTTATGGGGAAATTAATTCTAATCCAAAATCACAGATTCACGATCATATGAAGGAAAACAATCCTTTCGTTGGTGACAGTACTCAATCTGAATTAAGGGAAAAGCTCGATAAATTCTTTGAGCAATTGAAGAACCTCCAAAATCTCGCCCATCCTTGGACTTTGGTTTTGGATGACCCTATGGCTAACTGCTTCATTCAAAATCCCTTCCACCCCGAAGCTGATCACAAAGTCGTAAGTATTTTGAGAGTATAACAGATAATAATCTTTTGAAAAGGAAGTTGAAGTTTATGACAGAACTTGGGAACAAAATGAAGAATTGGGTCTCAATGATTTGAAAACTGAAGATTATCAAAAGAACTAATTGAAGTTGAAAGAGTATTTATAAGAAAGAAGAGGTGATAGGATTTAGTTGCTTTCTTGTAAAATCTATCTATTTATTTGCTTTTTATTTTCATGGTTTTGATCTATATTTTGACATCCAAAAAATGTATCATGATGCAAATATGTAAATGCTGTTGTTTCGATATCTTGATATAAGTATCTATCTCTCTCCAAATATTATTCTCATTAAATGGTATCTCTTTTCTTTTAATAAAGTGATTAAAAAAATTTCGACACCTGGGAGACTCGAACTCCCGCAGGGAAACCCTAATAGTTTAGCAAACTATCGCCATAACCGCTCGGCCAAGGTGTCTTGTATTAGTTTGTACAGCTTTTGGAGTGCCCACTTTCTGATTCAATATTTTGAGATGAAGTGGACAGCTTTGATTCAACTCAAAGGGTAAAAATGACTCTATTTCTATAGAGAAAGAAAAATCTCTGAAACGATTTGTTTCATTCTTTTGTAAATATTGATTGAGAAAATTTCATGAGGAAAAAAAAATTCGACACCTGAGAGATTCGAACTCTCGCGGGGAGACCCCATTGACTTAGCAGGCCAACGCCTTAACCACTCGGCCAAAGTGTCTTCATATCAGGACTTTACGTATTCAAAGTGTAGTACATCTCTGAGAATTTTTTTATAATGAAATTTTTATCAAAATCGTTCTCTGCCTTGAAGCGAGAAAAACAAATAAATATGGATATTGTAAAATCTTTGAAGATGTCATATAAATAAATAATTATAATTTAAAGAAAAACAATAAATAGAGAATGTAGAGTCCAAAGAAAACTTCAAAAAGAAGGACTCTTCTTATGCTCGAAATAACAGGTTTTTTAGATCATATCACTGGTGAGATCAAGTCCAGAATGGTCAATATATGGTGTGTTATAATTTGCAGATCCCCTGAAAATAAATGCTAGAGATGTAAGAAGACCTGAAAGACTGGCCATCCAATCAACGACTTCAAGCGCCCTGAAGTACAAATCGGAATATTCACCAAAGTCCCAAATCATAGGAGCAATCAGAAACACCATTAAAGGTCCATATGTAATTAATTGGATAACCGAATATTGTCTAAGTGTTCTTATATAAGTACTTGTGGATTTCAAATCATAATCAGACTGTCTCTTGAGAATAGCTATACTTTTCCGGTAGAATATGAATGTTGTGATCAGTGAGGCGACTAGTGCAAGAATAACTAGTGGATAAAATTTATTAACCTCTGCACCATAATCCCAGCTAAAATATTATGAGAATCAGAGGGAGTTGGAGACTTACTAGAAAGTGAAGGCTGCTGAAATTGTGAGAATTAAAAAGAAGAATTTGAGAACAACGCTGTTTGTTTCGAAATTTCTTCCCAAAAGAGATTTGTAAACCAGGAAAGATATGGTTGAAGCCCATCCAATTGAGAAATGCATACATCCGAAATAGAGGATGACATAGAGATTGGTTTGGCCAGCAAAGAACTCTCCGAAGTAATAGCTCAGGACTTGATTCAGACAGAAGATGAAATCCGATAATGCGAGTATAAAAATAAGAGTGAGTCCAAGGCTTTTTCTGCGCTGCTGAAAGTATTTGACAAAGATATATGAGCATGCCACACATGTCAACGTGGCTGAAGGGGTTGCATAATTCAATTCAAACCCAAAAATGCGGAGAGACATTTTCCGAGGTCAGATCCTAACAATATAGTAATCAATATTTTATTAAAGAATAAACTGAAAGATTAGAGGATTTTAATTTTGGAATAAAAAATAAGTTTTTACGGTCTAAATTGCTTGCAAAAGAATATCTTTTTGGGGTTATTCAAGTTGTTCATGAGGTGTTATGGGGGAATGGAACTTTAGGACTTGCTTGTCTAAGAAGATATTGAGTTGTTTTTATCCTCGTTGAAAAGAATTTCGAGTTC
>Ga0182738_1007807_pt1 | contig 10776 bp, 10 predicted proteins | sample eDN5th30CBELigMG_FD_128876 | JGI IMG/M metagenome (GOLD analysis project Ga0182738, IMG submission 128876) | Enriched Miracle-Growth compost microbial communities from Emeryville, California, USA - eDNA 5th pass 30_C BE-Lig MG (version 2)... ... | reverse complement strand
CGTGGGCATGCTGGCCAGCAGCCTGCTGTTCATGGGGCAGTTCGGGCTGTTCACCTATGTGCGCCCCTTCCTGGAAACCGTCACGGGCGTGCATGGAGCCTCGATCTCGCTGATCCTGCTCGTGATCGGCGTGGCGGGTTTCATCGGCACGGTGCTCATCGGCCGCGTCCTGCAACGCGGCTTCTACCAGACGCTGATCGTCATCCCGGCGCTGATGGCCGCCACCGCTCTGGCCCTGATCGCTTTCGGCTCTTGGGTCGGCATCGTCGGCGCGCTGCTCGCCCTGTGGGGCCTGACCGGCACCTCGGCGCCCGTGGGCTGGTGGGCCTGGATCGCCAAGGTGTTCCCCAAGGATGCCGAAGCCGGCGGCGGCCTGTTCGTCGCCGTGGTTCAGATGTCGATCGCGCTGGGCTCCACCGTGGGCGGCCTGCTGTTCGATCACAGCGGCTATCGCAGCGCCTTCATTGCAAGCGCCGTGCTGTTGGCGACCTGCTCCGTGCTGACGGCCGCAACCGCTCGCAAATCAGCGGCGCACGCCTGATCCGACCCCGCGAAGACTGACGAATCGCTCGCCATGCCCTGCGCCGCGGGGCTTATTGCTCGCCGGCAGCGGCGCCTCGCAGCCATCGCAGATAAGCTGAGCGGGTCGCATCGGATACCGAGTCCAGCACTTTCTGGTGACTGATCTGATGCTGCCGCAGCAGCCGCGCGTCGGCTACGGCGCGCGATTTGCAAAACCAGTGGCAGCTATGCTGCAGCAGATACAGCTCCGCCGAGAGATGATAGGCGCGGTTTTTCGCATCCCAATGTCCTTCATTGTCCACCACATGGCGCAAGCCTGCTGCATGGATGTGCAGCAGCGAGCGAAAGTCCCGTGTCACTGCAGGAAGAAAGCGCTCGGCATAAGGGACGCAGAACCAGAGCGCGCCCATGCCGGCGGCCTGCGCGCTTTCCTGCTGCATGGCGTTGGCCAGCGACTGCACCTGGGCCGCCACGGTGTGTTCGGCCTGGGCAAAGGTTTCCAGCACTTGAATCTGGCGAGTTTCAGACTCTTCATTGATGGCGCGGGTATAGCCCTGAGTCAGCGTTTCCATATGACGCTCAAGCTGCAAGCCGGCCAAATGGCGCCCCAGCAGCGCGATATGCGTGCGTTGATAGCGCATGCGCAGCGCCAGCCATGCCACGGCGGCCATCGACAGAGCCAGTGTAAAGTTCATTGCCCGCGTTCCTTCTTTGTCCAACCGAAATGCTGGTGGCGCCTTGCGCAGACGCGCGTCCGGCAAAGCCCAATCCCGCTTCTCGCACTGTGAATTACCGGCGCCGGCCGGAAGTATATCAAGAGGGGGCGGGTGAACCATCGTGGCGCTGCCTTGGTGCGCGGCCGGTGCCGGCGGGCGATCCGATTTGGATAAGCGAGGGCTCGATGCAAGCCGCCGCTAGCGATATTCATTGCACAGTCCTGCGCCGCAGGGCGAGCGCAGGCCGCGCGCCGCTTTATTACTCTATGACGATATTGCGGCTCTTCACTACTTTAGCCCAATAGTCCGACTCTTCCTCGATGGCCTTCTTGAATCCCTCGGGCGTATTGCCGATGGGCGTCATGCCTATCGTTTCGATGCGCTTTTTCACGTCAGGCATGGCAAGCACCTTGGCCGTGTCGCGTTGGATTTTTTCAATCACATCCTTGGGCGTGCCCGCGGGCGCTATCAGGCCGAACCATCCATAGTTGGTGAAACCCGGCATGCCCGCCTCGCCCGTAGTGGGCACATCGGGCAGCATGGGCGCCCGGGTTTCGCCGGTGACCGCCAGGGCGTTGATCCTGCCGCTCTCCACCAGGCTGCTGACGGCGCCCACATTGCCCACCACCACGTCGATCTGGCCGGCCATGAGCTCGGTGTAGGCGGCGGCCTCGCCGCGATACGGGATGTGCGTCATCTTGATATCGGCGGCATAGGAGAAGTTTTCTCCCGCCATGTGCACCTGCGTGCCCAGGCCGGCGGAGCCCATGTTCAAGCCGCCGGGATGTTTCCGGGCGTAGTCGATGAGCTCCTTCAGGGTTTTGGCCTGCACATTCTTGGAGGTGACGATCACCATGGGCCCGCGCGCCACGTTGGTGACCGGTGTGAAATCCTTCCCGGCGTTGAAAGGCAGGTCTTTGTAAAGATGTGGGTTGACCGTGAAGATGCTGCCCCCCGCCATGAGCAGCGTATAGCCATCGGGCGCGGAACGCCCCACGCTCGAAGTCCCCACATTGCCGCCGGCGCCGGGCTTGTTCTCCACGACTACGCTCTGGCCCCAGATGGCTCCGAGTTTGTCCGCCATCAAGCGCCCCAAAATATCGGTTGCCCCGCCGGCGGCGAATGGCACTACGATGCTTACCGATCTGGCCGGCCAATCGGCCGCGGAGGCGGTTCCGGCAATCCCCGCGGATATGCCGATGATCCCCAGGATACGGGCGAACTTGCAGAGTCTGCTATTTTCCATTTGTCTCTCCATCCATTATGTAGTGTTTCAATTGCGAAAAGCGCCGGCGATAGCCGCGTTTCACCGGCCCGAGAAAATGCTGCGCGCGATCATGTTGAGTTGGGCCTGAGAGGTGCCGCCGCCGATCTGGAACATCCGTACATCGCGCAGCATGCGCTCCAGAGGCAAGTCGGACGAATAGCCGGCGGCGCCGAACATCTGCAGCGACTCGCTTACCGAGTGGAAGGCTTCATGCCCGACGAACGCCTTGGCGATGGACGCCTCCCTCATCTCCGGCAGCATCACGTTATTGGCCAGCTTGCGGGCGTTGCAAGCCGCGCGGTAGATCAGCAGCCGGGCCGCATCGAGCCTTATTTCACCTTCTGCGGCCATCCACCCAAGCCCCTGGAAGTCTTTCAGCTTCTTGCCGAATGCGTCGCGCTTGCACATGTACTCGACGGCGAGATCGTGCGCGCCCTGGGCGATTCCCAAGGCCACCGCCGATGCTCCCACTCGCTGCGCGTTGTAGCCGTTCATCAGCTTCTTGAATCCATCTTTCGGATCCTGCAGGACAAGGTTGGAGGCGGGCACTTCGCAATCTTCAAAGATGAGCTCGGCCTCGGGGATCCCGCGCAATCCCAATGCAGCCTCCACGCGCCCTATGGTGAACCCGGGGGTACCCTTGTCCACCAGGATGCCGCCAATGCCTTGATCCTTCCCGTTTCGATCCTGAATGCGCGCGAAGATCAGGTTGGTCCGGGAGATGCCGCCGCCGGTGATCCAATGCTTGGCGCCATTCACGACGTAGCCGCCGCCGCGCTCGACCGCCGTGGTCTTGAGGGAGCCCAGGTCAGTGCCCGCATTGGGCTCGGTCATGCCTATAGCCGGCTTGTCGCCGTCTTCCAGCACGCGGCGCGCGACTTCGCGCTGCTGTGATTCCGTCCCGTGGGCCATGATGACGCCCAGGGCGCCCATATTGGTTTCCACCACAATGCGCGCCGTCACCCCGCAGTATTTGGCGATCCGCTCGATGACAAGGACGACATCGATCAGTGGGCGCTCCGCACCCCCGAACTTCTTTGGAATGGTCATGCCAAGCAGCCCCGCCTGGCGCAGCGCCTCGACGTTTTCATGCGGATATTCGTGCTTGCTGTCCCATCTTGCCGCTTTGGCCGCGAATTGCTCGCGCCCCAGGCGGTCGGCTACGTCGACCAGCATCTTTTGTTCTTCGCTCAGTTCAAAATCCATATCAGTTCACCTTGGGCTATCAAATTTAAATTCAACTCCAGAATTCATGTCATTCATCTTCACGAGATTTTTATCAACGAAAAGTGCGGGCTCCACACGCACCGCTACACTGTCCAAGCCTTGCCGCAGGCCGGGCTTCCCCGACGCTTACCGCATCCGCCAGCCATTGGCGTCAATCCTCGGCGAGCCAGTCGGCCTGCACTTCGGCCGCATGCTCATCGAGGCGCGGGGGAGGGTGGCGGTAGGTGGGCGGCGTGCGGGAAAGCTTCAAGGGGTTGGCAAGAAGGTGGATCTCGCCCCCCTGGGCCCACTCGCAGTCCATGCGAAGCTCTGCGCCCCGGGCGCGCACATGGGGGTCGTTGAACACCGCTTCGAGATCATTGACCGGCCCGCAGGGAACATTGACGCGTTCGAGCGACTCGAGCCAAAACGCGCGAGGCTTCGTCTTCAGCCGGGCTTCCACGATTGCGCAGATCTCGTCCCTGTGCTGAACGCGCATGACGTTGGTAGCGAATCGGCCGTCCTTGGGAATGTCCGGCATTCCTGCAACGTGGCAAAAGCGCTCGAACTGGGCGTCATTGCCGACCGCCAGGATCATGGGAAGGTCGGCGCTAGGGAAAACCTGATAGGGAACGATATTGGGATGCCCGTTGCCGAGGCGCTTCGGGACTTTGCGATCGGTCAGGTAGTTCGTGCCGGCATTCACCAGCCATGCGATCTGGGTATCGAGCAGGGCGATGTCGATATGCTGGCCCCGGCCGCTGCCCAGGCGTTCCTGCAGCGCCGCGAGGATGCCGACGGCGGCGTACATGCCGGTCATCACGTCGGCGATGCCGACGCCGACTTTCATGGGCAAGCCTTCGGACTCGCCCGTGAGACTCATGATGCCTCCCATACCCTGGATCAGGAAGTCGTAGCCGGGCCGTGATGCATACGGACCCGTTTGGCCGAACCCGGTGATCGAGCAGTAGATCAGCCGTGGATAGCGATCCTTGAGCTGCTCATAGGACAGGCCGTACTTGGCCAGCGAACCGACTTTGTAGTTCTCGACCAGTACGTCGGCCCTGGCGATCAAACGATGCAGCAAGGCCGAACCCTGATCCGATCCCATGTCGATCGCGATGGATCGCTTGTTGCGGTTGGCCGAGAGGTAATAGGCGCTTTCGTCCGTATCCTGGCCTGATGGATTCTTGATATAGGGCGGCCCCCACTTGCGGGTGTCGTCTCCTTCGCCGGGCTTTTCGACCTTGACAATATCCGCCCCAAGGTCGCCAAGAAGCTGAGTGGCGCTCGGGCCCGCAAGGATGCGGGACAAGTCCAGTACCTTGATTCCGGCTAGTGCGGTTGATTGACCTGCGTTCATGCCATGCTACCGTCGGAGGAAAAATTTGAACAAAGGGCCGAGAGACACGTATGCGGCTTTGGATGGATTGCGTGGTTCTGCTGTACCCTTCAATCGCTTCGATGAAGTATAGGATTCATGTTTTTCACGCTCAATTGAAATTAGATTCAATATATAGGCGTGCGCCGGATCTCATGTTGATTGAGCGCCGGATAATGGCTAGTACGTTCGATCCAGGGGAACTTGCGGCGCCGATGGCGCTTGCGCGATCAGGCGCCGCTACGCGGGACCGCCGACTTGAGGCCCGCTTGGTGTCGGCGGACCTCTTGCCAGAAAGCGCGCGCAACCGGCGAAAGCCGGCTTTCATCCAGGCACGCCAGGCCAATGCGTCTTGAACTGCTAGGGGTGATGGGGCGGAAAACGGTGCCATAGTATCGTTCAGGAAGCGCCAATTTGGCCAAAATCGAAACTCCCTTTTTGTTCGCGACCAATTCCAGTATCGACATCAGTTGTAGCGGTTCATAGGCGACTCGCGGGCGTAGTCCGTTTCTTGCAAACAATTTTGTGACCAGGGCCTGCGAACCCGCACGCGTCAGAATGAACGGATCGACTGTCAGTTCTTTGAGAGGGACGATGTCCAGCTTCGCCAAGGAATGATTCGCGGGCAGAACGGCAACCAGTTCGTCCGTGGCGAGAGTTTGTGTATCGAAGTCTGGCTTGGGCAGCGTAACGGCTGCAAGTTCCAGGCGGCGTTCTATCAGGTCTCGCGATGTCTGCTCATCCGGCTTCTCCGTGACCGTGATATCGACCCCAGGATAGCGAGCCTTGAAGCGATCCAATAAAGGAGGAAGCACTCTGATCGTGGCGCTTGCCCCAAAAGAGCCCAGGCGCAGCAAACCGGTCTTCAGTTCCGCCCCCGCCAGTGCCGTCGCTTGGACGAGCTGCAGGGATGCAAATACATCGCGAACATGAGGAAGAATGTGCTCGCCGGTATAGGTAAGCGCGACCCCGGGAGAATGGCGGTCGAGAAGCTCAGTCCCAAGAGCCGCTTCCAGGGCTCGTAAAGCGTGGCTGGTAGCCGAAGGAGACATGCCGAGCTTCGCTCCCGCGCTGGCGATGCCATTTGAAGAGACCAGCGCCAGGAAAAGCTCGAGCTGCCGAAGGGTCGGTTTAGCGTTGCTGGAATGTCGGCTCATTGATATGGGTCCGGCCTCAAGGCTTAATGACGGGCAGCTTGCTCCAGCTTCGCGCGTGTGCGCACATCTTGCGCAAAATATCATCGAGCTGCTGGCGTTCCGCTTTGGAAAGGCATTTGAGCATGTCGGCTTCCCGCTGCGCCAGGCCCGGCATGAAGCGGTCGTGCAGCGCGCGGCCTGCCGCCGTCACGAACAGCAATTGCCGCCGCTGGTCGCCGTCATGGGGGCGCCGGTCGATCAGGCCTTTCTTTTCAAGCGCAATGACGGCGCGGCTGATGTTCGCCTTGAGATGGCCGGAGAATTCGCAGATGTCCGTAACGGTGATTCCGTCCCGGAAGCACAGGAAAATGAGCGAAAGAGTCTCCGGCCGCGTCAGGCCCAACGCACGCTCGATCTCTCGAAACGACGGTTCTCGATAGTAATTGCTCATGTAGCCTATCTTGTATGAAGTCGGTATGGCTACGGCGTCGAGAATATCGTTTAGATCGGCGCTCACAGGGGTTTATCCTTTCTTTTTAACCAGCGGGCAAGTGCTTTGCGACAGCGGGATGGTTGCCGATTCGGCGGGAATCTTCCTGACGATTTCGAAATAATCCCAGTCGTATTTGGATTCAGCCGGCGTCTTCACCTTGGCTAGATACAGGTCGCGCACCACTTTACCATCTTCGCGTATGGTTGCGTTCTCGGTGAAGACATCATTCACCGGCATTTCGCGCATGGCCTTCGCCACGGCGTCGGCATCGTCGGTGCCGGCGGCCTTCACCGCCTTCAGATAATGCACCACGGATCCATAGACGCCCGCCTGCAACATCGACGGCATGGCGCCCACGCGCTCCTTGAAGCGCCGCGACCATTCCCGGCTTTTCTCGTTCATGTCCCAATACGATGCCGTGGTCAGGTAGGTTCCCTGAGCGGCTTTGAGTCCCAGGCTGTGTACGTCGTTGATCATCAGGATCATTGCGGCCAGGCTCTGGCCGGCCTGCGTAATGCCGAATTCACCAGCCTGTTTGATGGCGTTCACGGTGTCGTTGCCGGCGTTGGCGATAGCGATGACTTGTGCGCCCGATGCCTGCGCCTGCAACAGATAGGATGCGAAATCCATGAGGTTGATGGGATGGCGCACGGCGCCCACCACCTGGCCGCCGCCGGCCTCCACGACGGCGGTCGTGTCCTTTTGCAGGGAATGCCCGAAAGCGTAATCCGAGGCAATGATGAACCATTTTTTCTTGCCTTCCTGGACGACGGCCGACGCCGTGCCGTGCGCCATCCCATAGGTATCATAGGTCCAATGAAAGCCGTAGGGCGAGCATTGCTCATTCGTCAACTGGGTGGTGCCCGCTCCCGATATCAGGACCAGGCGATGCGCCTTATCCGCCAGGCGCTGAACCGCGAGCGCAATCGATGAATTGGGCACGTCCACGATGACGTCGACGTTGTCGGTGTCGTACCATTGGCGCGCCATGGAGGCGCCCAGGTCGGTGCGGTGCTGGTGATCGCCCACGATCACCTCGATCGGCTTGCCCAGAATGCTGCCGCCGGCTTCTTCAACGGCCATCTGGGCGGCGACAAGCGAGCCCTTGCCCGTGATGTCCGCCGTGACGCCGGCCATGTCCGTCAGGACGCCAATCTTGACGACGTCGGCGGAAACCTGAGCTGCGGCGGGGCCAGTGCCAAAAGCGGCCGTGCACGCCACTGAGGCAAGAATTTTGGTGAGCTTCGACATGGTTGTCTCCAAAGTGTGTTTTTGCGGTTTGTGGGTGTGAAGCTGGAAAAGCGCGCGAGGCCGCGGGACTATAAGCGGCGTTGAATAAGGCTAGATCCCTTTTTCATCCAGCCAGTCATCGATGCATCGCGCGATGTCGTCACTGTTGTCATCGAGCATGAGCATATGGCCATTGCCGGTGATGCCAACGTCGGGCAGGAAACAAAAATCGGCGCCGAAGTAAAGAGCCAGGTTTTCATCCGTCGCCCGCGGATGTCGAGGGTCCTGTTCGCCCGTCACGATCAGTATGGGGCGCCGGCCGATCGCGGCGGGGTCTTGCACTGCCAAACCTGCGCCGCCGATGCGGAATCGCTCGTTCAGTATTTGGGGGCTTTCCCCGACTATGCTGCGCGCGTATCGTTCCAGCGCCGCGGCGGGAAAACGCGGCGTATTCGCCCAATAGCTGCGGATGAAATCGATGTCGACATAAAAAGTTTTGCTTGGGTCCGAATAAACGGGGCAGCCCGCTTCCTGATCGAAGCGCAACGCGGCGATCTCGTCCGGGTCGTCGCTCAATGCCTTCTGGATGTTGGCCGGGCCGCCAGGGGCCACGCCAATGATTCCCTTGACCTGATCGGAATGGCTTTCGGCCAGTTGCCAGGCTATCGGTCCGCCGGCGGAATGCGCAAGAAGCACACACGGCCCCACCTCTTCGATCAGCCGGCCCATCGAGCGGGCGATATCGAGTCCCGACAGGCGATGGAAGTCGGCGCCGCCGGGAGATCGGCCATGGCCCGGCCAGTCCACGACATAGGTACGCCGCCCGCGGTGCGCGAAATAGGGCGCCCAGCCTGGCCGACCGTCCGGCGTTGTGAGGAAGGTGGTTCCAGTGTGGAAAGCGCCGTGAATCAGGACCAGCGGCAGCTTGCCGGCCAGCAAGCGCGCCGGCGTCAGCACATCCGCATAGATCGGGTGCGCCATATCGCCGGAATAGAGACTGCTTTGCGCATAGCCGCCGTGCGGCGGCTTCACCGGGCGAGTTTCTTGTGCGTAATCGCTGTCTGCCTTCATTGCCTCGCCCCTGTGTGCGTTTAACGGCAATTCAGTGTAGAGGAAACTAGTCTCATATGCAACTAATTTTCAGGCGAGACTAAATACAAATCTGTATAGCTCAAATCATTTCGCCCCAGGGCTTGCGGGAGAGCCGGTGCCGGTGTGGCTCGATCCACACTACCGCGGTTTCGGCTATCTCGATCAATCCCAGGCGAACGGCCTGTCGCGCGTGCGGTGATCCGACCTGCGTTGATGCCTTTGCAAAGTCGAAGGCCAGTACTCGGCGGCCATACCGCGCACGATTATCGAGGCTCCGCAGTGATCGGATTGCCGGCGGAGACGCGGGTCCGGAATTTCTTGTTGTTATCTATATTTGGATGTTGTATATTGGACTTCGGATCCAATTTAAGACAAGGCATGAACGCTAAAGATACCACCGCGCCTCCCTTTGAAACCGCCGAGCAGTATGTGTATCAACAGATACGCCAAGAAATCCTGTCGGGCGACTTGCCGGGGGGGACGCCGCTGAATCAGGACGAAGTAGCGACGCGTCTGCGGGTAAGCCGCACCCCGGTTCGCCAGGCTTTCCTGCGGCTGGGCAGCGATGGCTTCATCACGAATCGTCCCAACTATGGCAGCACGGTAACCAGCCTCGGGGCGCAGGACATTCTCGAACTGTTCGAGATTCGTTCCGTGCTCGAAGGTTTTGCGGCATCGCTGGCCGTTCGGAAGGTGGATGATCGTCTTTGCCGGGTGCTGCGCGCGCGGGCCGAAACTTTGGAGCAGTCGCATGCCAGCCCGAAGCGATGGCTGGACATGCACAATGAATTTCACGACACGTTATGCGTACTGGCGGATCGTCCGCGCTTGCAGAAACAGGTCCACAGCCTTCGGCAGCGTGTGGTTCCCTACTTGCGGCTATACCTCAGCGCCAATAAGGGGGCGGAAATCCGCGGCCACGAGCATCTGGCGATCATCGACGTCCTGGCCAGCCGGGATCCGGCGGCGGCGGAGCAAGCGATGCGTGCGCACGTCATGTCGGCTGCCAAGGGGGTTGTGGAATTCGTGGCGAACCAGGAAATCTTGGCGAATCAGCAGCGTGAAGCGCGCCAGCGGGAGCGCGCACCGGCGGGCAAGAGACAAAAGCAGATGACTTAGCAGCGCGAACCCGCCATTGAAGCCAAGGGGCTTCGACAAGGCAAAGGAGGCGGTCGTACGATGAAATCAGCTGAATCCTTCAAGATCGGCGTTGATGTAGGCGGCACCTTCACCGATATTACGCTGGTGGGCAGCGATGGCGCCATTACGGTCCACAAGACGCCCTCGACGCCTGAAGCCCCGGCGCAGCCATTGATGCCGAATTCAGCGGGGATAGGGCGTGATGCCGTTTGGTGGTTTTCTATTCCGTCAAACGCCTCGAACAGGCCGGTGATATAGCGGTCCGCCTGTTGTGTCCCCCAGCGGTCCCGTGCGTAGCGGTAGATCTCATCGAGCCGGTAGGAGGCTGCTTCCTGGACTCGGATCTGTACCTTGGCCACACGCGATCAGGCTTGGTTGCGTGCGATGACGTCAGCGGCTGTCAACGGTTGGTATGAGGATTCAGGAGCGGCATAGGCATGGGCTAGTTCCGTCTTCAAACGGTCGAAGGCTGATATTGCCCCTGTTTTTTGTAGTCCTTAGCGCCGGGATCAGGCAGCGATTTTATATTGACTCGCATGCCAGCGTTTTTCGTATTCCATAGGGCTCACGTAGCCCAATGACGAGTGTAGTCG
>Ga0182738_1007804_pt1 | contig 10777 bp, 8 predicted proteins | sample eDN5th30CBELigMG_FD_128876 | JGI IMG/M metagenome (GOLD analysis project Ga0182738, IMG submission 128876) | Enriched Miracle-Growth compost microbial communities from Emeryville, California, USA - eDNA 5th pass 30_C BE-Lig MG (version 2)... ... | reverse complement strand
CACCAGCAGAAGAAAATCTCTTTGTTGAAAAATCTCCTGCTTCTTCTATTAGAAGAAATATCACAGCCAATGATAAAGATGATGATGATTTTGAGCTCTTTAGCATGTCCTCAAATAAAGGAGGTTCCACCAACAGCTTTCTTAATGTCTTGAAGAAAAACAACCCGACCCCTTCTTCTGAACAACAGCAAAAGCAATCCTCAGCAGAGAAGTTTCATCAAACAAATTTACAGCCATTTCTGAAGAAAAGAGTTTACATCAGTGGAGATCAGGAACTTAAAAAATCCACACCAAATCAGGAAACAGATAAGAGAAAATCAATTTCTACTGAGAAAGAATTTGACTGGAAAGCAAATTTGGATCAAATACTCGATGATAAAAGCGCAACAATCGATTTTGTTGCAAAACGAATTAGTGATAATGATTTTGATTCCTACTTGGAGAATCCTGATAAAGACGAAGAAGAGTCCAAAGGATCAAAAAGCTTAAAAGAAATTAGAAGCAAAAACGTGTTAACATACACATATACAAAAAAGCCTTCTGACTCTGGTCGAAATTATGTTCCTTCAAAAGAAGATGAAGAAAACAAGAAATATTCAGCTTATGAAGATTGGAGAATTTTGGACACAGTCGATCAATTACTTATGAATGAAGGGAAAACTGCTTTAGCCTCAAGAACTTTATGGGCAAATATCAAGGATCCATCAACAGGAAAAAAATTATTAGATGATAAAAGAAGCTCAGAATCAATGCGAGAGAGATATAAAAGACATTTATCTTGGCTCGATGATGATGCTAAAGAACAGCTTGCTGCTTTTGCTAAAAAACATGGCTCTGCAGAAATGAAAAATTACTATTCTATCATAAAAAAAGTTGAGGGTGTTAAACAACTTGTAGCAATTTCAAAGCAACCTTATTACGATCCTGACACATCCAAATTTCGAAATAATAGAAGAAGTGATGATGATTATGAATTCTCAAAAATGTCCAACCAGAATAACAGATTGGAAAGAGGAGAATTGGAAGAAGATTTTGCTGAAGATGATTATCCTGGCCTTGGTCTTGGTCAAAGTTTTGGAAGAAACACAAACACAAGACAAGAAGAAGAATTTGAATTTGATAATGAGGAAAACTCCAGAACCAAAAAAAGTTTCAAACCTAAAAGCCCTCCCAAATCTGCTTCTGAAAAAAGTGGCAAATTTTTGATTGCTAAAATGTTGCAAGAAGGTCAAGGACAAAGGCAAGATGCTATCAGTGATGATATTGAAAATTTTGGAGGAGGGGAAGAGGATATCTATCCTACCTTTGGAAATCAAAAGCAGACAATCAAGAACTTTATTGAAGTCAGTGCAGATGAGGAGGTAAAGACAGATTCAGATATAATTGTGCTTGAAGAGTCGGTCCGAAGCAAGAAAAGGCGTCGGGAAGATCCAACAAATCCAGAGCAATCACAAACCCCAGAGGATCTTATTTTAAAGAAGGTTAAATTGACAATAGATTATGATAAAAAGGCGTTACGGCCTTCAAATGTTTTTCAACAAAGAAAACCTTTGGATCAAGAGTTTATTATTGATGAGAATCTCATGATTTATGTTGATTTGGAATCAGAGAATAGAGAATTTATTATTGAAGAGTCCGCTTGGCTCAAAGGTTTGAAAAGATTATCAATTCAGTACCAGGTTGATTTGGAAAGTTTGAAAGAAACTTCTAGAAAAGTCAGTGATGATTTAGATGACCTTGAAAGGTATTTAGAAAGTAAAGATGCAATGATTTTATGGACTGAGGAGGAAGATCAAGATCTTCTTCAAAATAATCAAACTGCGTTAAAATATCTGAAACTCCTCAAAGGACAAGAAAGAATACAAAAAAGAATTCAATATTTGCAGGATTTCTAATAGACTCTCTATTATTTAGACATAACTTTATACAAACAAATAAATAAATTAACCTTTCTCTTTTGACACAAAAAACAGTTTCCTTGCTTACTGACAAAAACTCTTTTATTGAGTTTATTTGTATTATTAATAATAAACTACAAAACATTAACAACAACAGCAACAGTTTAGTTTATTAATTTAATAAAACCACTTGACACAAACTTTGATTCAAATTTATTTTTTATGTTATTAATAAAAAGTCTCTTACTCCAAAAAGATAAAAAATACTCAAATGAATCGTTCGACCACTTCACACACATTTGTCGATTCTCAAGCCGCTCACACAAATTTCAACGTTTCCCAAAAATATAAAGTCGTCCTTTTAGGTGATCAATCTGTCGGAAAAACATCCATCATTAATCGCTTCATTTTTGACACTTTTGATGGCAAAGATCACGTAAGCAAATATTTGGAAGCAGTCTTCATCTTAACCTTCATAAATATAGCCGACAGTGGGAATAGATTTCATTTCAAAAACGCTTTACTATGATGATAAAACTGTGAAATTACAAATCTGGGATACAGCTGGACAAGAAAGATTTCGTAGTCTCATACCAGGATATATTAGGGACTGTGCTGTTGCAATTATTGTCTATGATATCACAAGTAATCCAACTTGTTAAGATTCTCAAAATATTGATTCCGATTATTAGATCGACAGACATTTTTAAATTTGAAGAAATGGATTGATGATGTGAGAAGTTCTCGAGGAAATGATGTGATAATTATGATTGTTAGTAATAAAACTGATCTTGAACAGAAAAGGTAATTTTTACTCAATACTCTCCTCCTTCAATATTTCTTTAAGAACGGTAGGCAGAGAAGAAGGAGAAAGTTTAGCAAAAGACCTTGATACACTTTTTATGGAGGTTTCTGCAAAATCAAGCTTGAATGTTGGCAATATATTTCAAGTTATCGCAGGGTTTTTGCCAGGAAATGAGAGTCATAGAATGCACCTCTACGAAGATAATCGTAAATATATTTTCAATGATTTAACATCTGAACCCTTTCCCCTTAAGAATTGAATGTGACAGGAGAGCCTCATAATGCAAATATCAATCTAATTCAACAAGAAAATCAAACAACAGACCGTGAACAAGAACAAAATAAATCTTGTTCATGCTGAGTTTTGTTCTATATTTAATTTTGTAGGTTAAGTTAAGAAATTTTGAGCATTCTCTATTGTACTTCTATCCATAACAATAAAACTTCCTTTTATTTTTCAATTTTCAAATCAAATAAATAGAGATTACTGTATAAAAACTCGAGTACTGTGAGAGTTTGATTATCGAATTGAGTAAAACAAATTGAGAAAAATAATAAATAATTTTCTTGCTTTTCAATATAAAATCTCATATTTCGAATCATTACGGATCATATACCATACTCATAAAACGAATAATCTTTATAAATCAAATTGTACGAGTAAATAATTTGTTTTTCTCCATCCCATAATAATCATTTCTTTTCAATCCGCACTCTTCGATAAGTGGGAAGAAACAATTATTAGCTTTGGTTCTGGTTGTTTTGGTTAGCAGGGTCCACGTTTTGTCTACCATAAGGCTTTCTATTGTAGTTCTGCTTATGGAAACCGTTACTTTGATCTTGTCCGCCCTCTTCAGCATTATGAGCTCCACCCTTTTTAATGGTATTAAAACGAGATTTCTCTAAGACCTCTCTTACCTTGTTGTAACCTCCTCCTCCGTTGGTTCTGGAGGCTCCTTTACCTCCTTGATAATGGGGGTTATAGTTGTATTGATTGTATTGCTTGTATGACCCACCACCCATGTACACGCCAGGGTTATATCCCATATTCATCATTTGGGGCATTCCCATCATATTTGGTGCTCCCATTGGATTGTAGCCTCCATACATACCAGCAACCCCTTGGTATTGCATTTGGAGCTGTTGATATGCGTACATTCCAAAGTTTTGCACGTTACTATTCAATTGCCTATAGTATTCAGCCTCTTCTGGGCTCTTGTCTTGACGTTCCATTATTCCCTTTTTTAAATTCTATATCAATATTTCATTGTTAATTTTGTACGTTCACAATGGAGGCTGCCTCTTGGATACTTCCAGCCTCATTAAGCTCGCTAGCTTGCTTGAGCTTGACTCCGATTTCCTCGTGGCCGTTGTGGTAGATCTCCAGCTGGCTGATCAAGTAACTCACCTGTTGCAAAGAAACTTGGGTTGATAGACTTTGGTCATAAGATGGAAACTAAATATTCTCAACAAAGTACAAGGTGAAAAATTACTCCAGTAGTAGGGGTTTGGGCGCTGGTAACTGAACCTTGGGTGCTGGGAGTGCCCTAAGATGTTTTTAACATAATGTCTAGATGAATCAAAATACTGGCTGTCTCACATCCTGATCTCCATGAGCGTAATTGCATCCGCTTTCGTACTTGCAATGTCCTTCATATTAAGACCTTTCAATCTCAAGTTGTTACCTTTTTGAAAGAATCTGCATTGAACTGTTTTATAATTTGAGGCTTGGGGAGTAGGCTTTGAAATTTTATGATCTTTCCTTGGACGAGCTTGAGTAACTGGAAGAGGCTAATTAGTTTAGTCAAAAAGAGTCAAAAACAGGCGTTACATCGTCAATTTGTCGAAGGTCTTCAGGTCCGTGAGCGAAATGGCACTTATTTCCAAGGTAACATTTACCAGCTTGAAAATCGTAAATACAAGTTGATAAAGAAGGATATTACTGTCTTCAAAATGTTTGCACATGACAGTTTTATACTTGTTGTTCACTGTGCTCATCATTTTGAATTATAGTAAACAAAATTATATTCAGATAAAAGTTATTATTAAAGTTTTTAACTATTAGTCTCTTACGAAAGGGCTTTTATATAAAGTCAGTTTGGTGACAGTTATTCCAATCAATACATTTAAATCTGGTTTCAATCTTCTCAATTCTCTTGTGTCGAGCAAGAAGAGCCTTGTACCATAGTCATTCTCTTCAAATTTAAACAAATGAACAAAATATAATTTCAATTCTATTTAGCATTAGAAATCTAATAATTAATCAAATTTACAAAAAACGTATAAATTTAAGATCATATTAAAATTTAAATATTCTAATTACTTTGAGATATTTATGCTTGAACAAAAAAGAAAATATTTCTTCCAAATTTTCAAATCTCACAAAAGTTTTGTCCCGTCATTCAAAATTAAAACAGCATTTTTACTTCTTGATAAACCTTGTTTGACTTAATCCATGATCCTTCTTTTGATTTCCAATTTCCTTTATTCATCTCTTAATTTGAATTTTAAAACTTGCTTTTCTCTGTTCAAGATGATTTGCTTCGGAGAATATCTTCTTCAAAACTCAATTAAATCTTGTCTTTCATCCTTGGTAAGCTCTATCAGTTGAGCCTCACTTTTCAAAAAAATTTGAAATAATAAACTTAACTGTTTTTTATTATCATTCCCGTAGCAGACTGAAAATAGGCCAAAAGATTTTTTGAGACCATACAGATATTTTTATTCAAAATATCTTATCGTTATTTTGAAAATTTTGTTATTGAATCAAAAATTCAAAAATCTTGCTGTTATAAATGAATTTTTTAACTTCGGAACTAACTCATCGCTTTTCACTTCGGAATTTTTTCAGAAAAGAACTTGTCTTCCCTTTTTGTTGCTGATTTTTTTGAATTTAAAAAAAAATAAATTTTCCCAATTTATTATCGTTTTTACTCCTTAAAAACAAATCAGGAAACATGGTTTCCCAAACTTGCTCCATAACTTCATATATTGTCAGATATTTCCCTCAAAAATATCAATATAACTGATATAACGCATATTTTTGATAAAATTTCAGAATTTCGGGTTTCTGGTTCAATAACTTGAAATGATTGGACTCTTAAAGAGTGCGATTTGAAATGAGAAATTTCTTTCCAAACTGATGAAAAGAGTGAGATAATAAAAGATTTTTGGTCAGAAATTTCCCCTAAACAATTCGAAAAAAAATTATTTGAACAAAAAATTTCCAATTTTTCCTAACGAAAAGGGTCGGATCCAATAAATTTTTGGGGTGATTTTGCCAAAAAAATCTGACAAAGTTGACCAACATGGGCACAAAAAAAATAATCTCTTCAGCAAACAAAAACGCAGTTCAAATGACATTTAATCTTCAATTGGGATTTAATTAAAAAAAAAGCCAAAGCCAAAGTCAAAGTCAAAGCCTTGGAAATATTCTCTAATGAAATCATCATTTAAAAAACTTTATAAATTCATTTTATTAAACCTTTAAGACCCCAAACCTTTCGCAATGCAAACAGAAGATCATTTCAATTTTCCTACTGCAAATAGAAACAACACTATGTACCTCTCTACTCTCAGTAAAATCTCTTATCATCCCTCTTCTAACAATAATTCCCTCCTTAGAGTCTGATGAAACTGGTTTTCAAAAGAGGACTTTTTACCAAACTCAAAATCGGAACCTCGACATCTCAGATATTGACAAGGCAAAGCCATATTATCACGGAACCAGATTTGCAAGAGACACTGGCTTTGGAAACCGCAATGATGACATAGAAGGAAGTCAACCCAAGAAACTCCACCAACCTTTACAAAAAACTTATTACAATCTCAGAAACGATGATATTTATGGCTCAAAGCCACAATCCCACAAGTTTGTCACAAATAGACTTCCTTCAAATCCTTTGAACCCTGAATATAAAGTCTCACAAGTTGAAATTAGAATGGCTACTCCTCCTAAATTCATCAGAGATCAACTTGATGTCAAGGTTTATCTCCCTCACACATTTAAAAATAATTAACTCTCCTTCAATATAGGATATTGATGGCGCAAGACCCAACCCCGAAAATCGCTATAACATCAAGAGAAACACCAACTTCATTCATGATATCGACGGAGCCAGACCTAAAAAAGAATGGATTGTAATCATTATAGAGTTGAAAATTGAGACTAATCAAAAAATTTTTTAGCCCCACGGAAAACCCAGCAGTTTAGATGTCAAAGATATCAACAGCGTCTTTGAATATAAAACTAAAAGAGAAACCAATCCCTTATCCCCCCGTTACAGAGTCCACAACCAAGACAACAATATCATCAATTACGGTGAACTCGATAATAAACCCATGGTTAGACATCCCAAAGATGTTAACAAAGCCACCTCTACTGATCTTAAAACTACCGATATCGACGGAGCTCAAGCCAGTTCTGCTATTAAGCATATCACCAATTTAGCTACCAGAAATGATGTGAATAAAGTCACTGATATTCCAGGCGCTCAAACTGGCACTCTTAGAAAGGGAATGACTTCAACAAGACATTTGGACCCCTTGTGGCCTGCTTACACTCTCCCCGGACATAGTGAACCTGCTCCTATTTACACCAAGAATTTAAGGTCTGCTTCTACCGTTAAACATGGACAAACTACTAGCTCAGCTTTTACTGGCAAAAGTGATTTGGCTTCTCCTGTCACAACTGACCAATTACAATTCAAAAATGAAAGTATCATTGAAAGAAAAAGCTCTGGACAAAAAACTCCCCCTCCAATGAATCAATTGACCCCCGCACGAAAGGGAAATTCTGTTATTGCAAGAACTGGAGAAGAAGTTTTGAATACTAAAGATTTTGGTGGAAAATCTGAATATGTTCCTGCAAGAATGTCAGCATATGAAGATATGAAACCCAACTTGAAAACTGTCCCTAAACCATCTGGATTCACCTTAGAAACCAAGGTATTCATTAAAGAGAAAATATATTAATCTTCTTAATAGAAAGCATTAAATTCTAATGAAGCTTATCAACAAGATGTTAAAAACTTCTGGGGAACTTCAAATCCTGGTGATAAAAAAGGGTATGTTTTCCTTTAATTTTTTTCCTGTTGAACTAACCAAATTTTAGATGGAAGTCTTTCAGTACTGCAGAAAAATTCGATAGATTCCTTGGATAAATCTAATCCAAAATATAAATATTTTTTTGCGTATGTTTGTTAGTGTGAGTCATCTTTCGAGCAATAGATAATAAATATTGATTTGTATGTTTTTTTTCTATCATCTCTTCTCAAAAATCCTACAGATTCTCTCTCACAGAATATTCCAAGATTTATCAATCAGTTTTACTGCCTGTACCTTAATAAATAAATATAATATAGTTTTTAGACAGACACGTTCATGAGTCTAATTTGTCTAGAAATTCGACAATTTTCCGATCCACTCTTCTGACATTTCCCGTTCTCCTGATTTCACTTCGATAGACTCAAGTCAGCCTTCAAATTTAGTCTTTGAAAGATTGACTCGTAGAAATTATTACGCGGTCTTACATTATTTAATCAGATTTTTTCCATTATATAATATATTATATTTATAAACTTAATTCATTGTCATCATTATCTCTCCTATGGAATCATCCACAGCACTAAAATTTGAAGTTGTTCCTTTTTCACCTTTTGTGATGGTGCCTTTCTGGCATACTCTTTCTAAAAAGAAGCTTGAAGAATATAAGCTTGATGACAGTGTCAAGGAAATCCTTGGTATCTACAAAGTGAATAATTACAAGGAAAGCAGAGCCAATTTGTACTTTGATTCTAACAGTTTGGTTGAATCTATCAAGACTGTTGGCCAAATTGAAGTTAAAATCGGTGGTTACTTGAAGAACTGCAATACTGCTGAAGGCTTTGAGACTGATGACAAATTCACCTTGTTTGAAGAAAAATCATATGAATTTTATGAAAAATTAAAGGATGTCGCAGTAAACCCAGAAAAATACAACAAAATCCCAACTTTAAACACCTTCTTGATGGTCACTTTCGCTGATTTGAAGCATCATTTGTTCAAGTTTTCTGTTGCTTCTCCCATCTTCAAAACTGAAAAAGTCAAAATCTCTGCTCACAAAGGTTTTTCTGCTGCTTTCGAAGCAAAAGACCTCGAAAAGTTCGAAGCTGGCATCAAGGAGTTCTTACTCAATGAACAAGACACTCCATCAATTCTCTTTGCTGAATACAAAGAAGGAGAATTCCAATTTTTCTCTTCACCCGCCACCTACTTTGAAAAATCTGAAGATAAAGATAGCAAAGTCCTGGCCATTATTATTGACAGCTATAATCAAGAAAATAAATATGGAGAACCTGTCTATAACTTTATTCTTATGAATCTTTTGAGAAAAGCGGCTGGAAAGAGAAATAACTCCACCATAAAAATCCTCTCCTTGAAAGATTTTATCGTCCCCAACTCTCAAGCTAAAGTGACCTGGGCTCGTTCTCAAATCATTGACGTTGATCTTTCCCAAGCTTCAGTTCCTGAAGGAAAGCCAAAGATTCTCACTATCAACTCCTTGAAAGAAAATAAAGTTGTTGACTTGAAAACTCAGTTGGATGAACGTAGTTTATCCACAATGGCTGTTGATCTCAATATAAAGCTCATGAAATGGAGACTTCTCCCAGAACTCAATATCGAAAGAGTTCAAAAAGTTAAATGCCTCCTTTTCGGTTCCGGAACTCTTGGTTGCCAGCTTGCTAGAAATCTTCTCGGCTGGGGAATTAGAACAATTACTTTTATCGATTACGGTAAAGTTACACACTCAAATCCCGTCAGACAATCATTGTTTGATTTTGAGGATGCTCTCGGTGGAGGAAAACCAAAAGCAGAAACTGCTGCTGCAAAACTTGCCAAGATTTTCCCTGAAGTGAATTCTCGTGGTTTTAGTCTTGAAATCCCCATGCCTGGCCATTATGCTCAAGATGAAGACAAGCAGAAAAAGGTTATTGAAACCTTGGATACTCTTGAAAAATTAGTCGATGAACACGATGTCTTGTTCTTGTTAACCGATAACAGAGAATCTAGATGGCTTCCTACGGTCCTTGCCAACAAATATAACAAAATCTGTATCACTGTTGGCCTCGGATTTGACTCCTATGTTATTGTTCGTCAAGGAATTTCCGCTGCTATTCACAAGCAAGAAGTCCATGGAGAAAGATTGGGATGCTATTTCTGTAATGATATCCTCTCTCCTCATAATAGTATGAAAGACAGAACTCTTGACCAACAATGTACTGTCACAAGACCCGGTTTGAGCTATATTAGTTCAGCTTTTGCTTCAGAGTTGCTTGTTTCTATGTTGCATCATCCTGCTGGCGTTGGCGCTCCTGCTTATGACCCTCAAGCTAAAAATAATGAAGAAACTTGCTTGGGTTATCTCCCTCAATATTTGAGAGGAAGTTGCTCAGAATATGAAAGCAGAGTTTTTGTTAGCAATGCTTTCCCTAACTGCGTCGCATGCTCTGAATATGTCCTCACAGAATTCAACAATAACCGTAACGATTTCATGTTTAGAATCATGAATAATCCAGACTATTTGCACAGTGTTACCAAGATTGATGATATCTTGAAGGAAACTGAAGAAGGTATTGATATTATCGAAGATGATGACTTCTAAATTCAACTATCTAATTTTGATCTATTTGTTTTGTCTATCTGCCTGCCTGCTTATGTGTCACTAAAGATAAACTTTACATAATACTAAAACAATAATAACAAATAGTAAATTCTGTCTATCTCTCTCTAAAAACTCAAACTAAAAATTCATCACTTTCTGAGATGGAGGAAATTTGGACATTCATTTCTGAAAAAAAAAAATCCAAATTTAAATTTCTATGAAGTTGAGAATTGAAAAATTTCTTGCACTTTCAACTAAGGCTGAATATTTAGCAGAGCTCTTTTCCCTCTCTACAAGTTTTTGTTAATTTTTTTAAAGCTTCTCGAGTATATTTTAGAAATATCTTCGCAAAAACTGAAAAAAAAAATCACAAAAAAATTAGTTGAAATCTCCTCCCTCTCTTCGAAAAAGATTTTTTTTTTTAAATTAGCTT
>Ga0182738_1007803_pt1 | contig 10778 bp, 9 predicted proteins | sample eDN5th30CBELigMG_FD_128876 | JGI IMG/M metagenome (GOLD analysis project Ga0182738, IMG submission 128876) | Enriched Miracle-Growth compost microbial communities from Emeryville, California, USA - eDNA 5th pass 30_C BE-Lig MG (version 2)... ... | reverse complement strand
CAGCGACCGCGCCCGTAAAGCCACCGCCCCGACAAAACATGCCACCACGATCGCGATCGGGACGGCAAGCAAGGCGCCTTCCGCGAAGGAAAGATCGTATTTGATGTTCGCGATCGCGACCGTGTAGGCACCCACGCCGAGGAACATGCCCTGGCAGGTAGAGATCAGTCCCGCATTGCCTATGAGCAGGTTCAGGGCCATTGCCGCGCCGGCAAAGAGCGCGACGCGGGCGAGCGAATGCAGCCGTACCTCGGGTACCACCCACACCAGGGCGGCGCTGAGCGCGCCTATGGCGAGGATAAGGGCGACCTGCCGGATTGAAAGACGTTCCACAGCGCGATCCTCAGTGCTGAATGATTGTGCGAAGCCCGGAAGGCCTGACAAAGAGAACGATCACCATGAGCGCGAAGATGACGACTTCGCTTCCCTGGTCTATGAAGATCGTCGACACGGCTTCCGCGACGCCGACAACGACGGCGGCGGTCAGCGCTCCCCACACTGAACCGAGCCCGCCGATGACGATGATCGCGAAGGCGATCACCACCATCTGGACATCGAGCGTGGCATTGACGGCCCCCCGGGGAGCGGCGACCACGCCGGCGATGCCGGCGAGCAGCGCCGAAATCGCCATTACCCGGGTGCGCAGCACTTTCACGTCGACCCCGACCGCGCCCAGCATTGCCGGGTCATCGACCGCGGCTCTTATCAGCCGGCCCGTGCGGCTCTTGGACAGCAGGTACCAGAGGCCGACGGACACGATGGCCGTCACCACGACCACGGCAACCTGGTACTGGGCAATGCGGATACCGCCGATTTCGATAAAGCCGCGCAGCAGGTCGGGCGCCTCGGCCGAGCGGGGCAACGAGCCGAAGACCGACCTGGTGAGATTGTTGATGACCAGAACGAGGCCGAACGTCAGCAGCAGTTGTCCCCAGATGCCGCTCTCGTACACCCGCCGAAAGAGCGATACCTCGAGCACGACGCTCAGCACCATGATGAGCAGGGGCACGACGATCAGGGCAACCGGCAGGCCCAGGTTCGCGCCGAGCTGCATGATGATCGTGGTAGCCGAGAAAGCCGCCACCATGAAGAACGAACCGTGAGCCAGATTGACCACCCCCAGGGCGCCCCATACCAAAGTCAGGCCCGAGGCAACCAGGAAGTACAGCGCCCCGGTTGCGATCCCGGTCAGGACTTGCGCGAAGAACAATTGCGTAAGCATCAGTCATCAACCTCATTCAGCCGTGATCACTTGCCACGCATGGACCGCAAGTCTTCTTCGGACGGACGAACCGTTTTGCCAGGAATGATGTCCGTGATGTCCAGAACAGGCTGGCCAAAGGCCTGGTCCTGGGAAACCGTGCCGATATAGATGGGAACTTCGGCCTGGTGGTCGAACTCGCCGATACGGAAGGGGCCGCGAACCGATTGGAACTCGCCGCCGCCGATAACGCTGACGACGTCTTTCGGTTCAACCGATTTGGCCTTCGTGGCGGCCTGCGCCCAGGTCATCACGCAATCGTAGGCCAGCGTCGTCCAGTCGGAGGGATAGAAACCGTACTCTTTCTTGAAGCCTTCGACGTAAGCCTTGCTTTCGGGCGACAGGGTAAGCAGAAGATTGGCGGGTGCCCGCTGGAACCCCTCGGTGCCGACGGCGGCATCGCCTCCCAGGGCCTTCAGGGTATTGCCGTCGTAGAGCGCGATGAACTTGTTGTCGATCTGCTTGAAGAAGCCCAGCGCATTCGCCTGCTTCGTGAACGTGATGAGGTCGGAGCCGAACAGGAACGTCCACACGTAATCTGGCTTCGCCGCCAGGATCTTGTTCAGGGACGCGGAGTAATCCGTTGCGCCGAACTTGGGATATTCTTCTACGACGATTTCGGCTTTCGGGTTGAGCTCTTTTATGAACTGCTTGAAGCGGTTCGCGCCCGAACGCCCACCGGCATAGTCGGCGGACACGACGGCATAGCGCACATAGGGCTTCTTCGCCAGGCGCGCGGCAAGCGCGCGCGCTTCCATGTAGGAACTGGCTCCTATCTGGAACACATAAGGATGGTAGCCCTTGATGGTGATGTCGTCCGAGTTCGCCGAATTGGCGCACATCGGCACCTTGAACCGCGCCGCCACCGCCTTGCTCACGGCAATGGCGCTGGCGGACGATTGAGGCGAGGACAAGAATTTGGCGCCGTCTCGCACGAGGTTGGTCGCCTGGTCGACCGCCCGCTGCGGGTTGGTGCCGTTATCCTGGTAACGCAGGTCCAGCTTCTTGCCCAGCACCCCGCCGCGCTCATTGAGCACCTTGACCGCGTACTGAGTTCCGTTGAGAACATCGCGCCCCACGTCCGCCGCGGCACCGCTCAGGTCGAACGACCCGGCGATCGGGATCGTCTCTTCTGCGCGTACCGAATTCGAAGCTGCAAGCCCTCCAATCGCCACCAACATCGTGGCACATGCCATGCGCATCATGCTCATCTTGTCCTCCTTTCTATTCGTTCAAGCTTTCGTGCCCAACAGGGTGCACGGCGGCGCCGGACTATCGCTTTTCCCGGGCAGTTCTCATTGCGTAGAACGGATCAAATGAAAACGCCGGGCTGAACCCATTACATAGATGAAGCTGGCACACGACAACACGTTTTCTCAAATGTTCCGTGCTGCGGAAAGGCGCCCGCCGCGCCTGTCCAGCCGATATCGCCGCTATGAATCGGCGGCCCCGGATGCCGGGGACCGGACTTCGGCGCCCCCTTGTTCCTCGATCAACTTGAGAATCGTGGAAAAATCCTGGTCGCCCCAGCCTTTCCACGCGGCCGCGTCCCAGATATCGGCGGCCGCCTGCATGACCTTCGCGGGCACACCCAGCGCCGCCGCCTCGTCAAGGCCGAGATGGACGTCTTTCTCGACGATCGACAGGCGGGCACCGAAGTCGAAGCTGCCCGACAGGCCCACGCGGCCCAGGATGTCGCCCGCCGACGCACTGTGGCCCGTTCCCGCGCGCAGCACATCGAGCATGACCGCCGCGTCGAGGCCGGCCTTGGCTCCCATGACCAGGCCTTCGGAAGCCGCCACGAGATTCGTGGCCATGAGAATGTTATTGACCAGCTTCATGACCTGCGCCTGGCCCGCCTTGTCGCCCAGCACGTAGACCTGCCTGCCGATACGCAAGAGCCAGGGCCTGACCTGGGCAACGGCTTGCGCGGGGCCGGACGTCATCATGGCGAGCCTGCCTTCGCGCGCTGCCGGAGGCCCGCCGCTGATGGGGGCATCGACGGCCTGAATCCCCTTCGCGGCAAGGCCCTGGGCGATCGACTCGATGCAAGTCCTGCCGATGGTCGACATCTCGACGTAGACGCCGACCTTGCCGCCATGGCAGACGCCGTCCGGCCCCAAGGCAACCGCCGCACTGACCTCGCGGCTCGGCAGGCAGGCGAATACGATAGTGGCGGCGTCCGCGACCTGGCGCGGCGAACCGTGCGGCGTCGCGCCGCGGGACACAAACCGCTCCATCGCCGCCGCAGAGGGATCGTAGACATGCAGTTCGATATCGTCGGCAATAAGGCGCTCAGCCATGGAGCCCCCCATTTGGCCGAGTCCGATGAAACCAAGCACTGTTTTATTAGGCATGGGAATCCTGATTCAGGTGTGACGGCGAACGGGTATAAACGGTGCGGATCGAACCGTATTCATGCAAAGCGTTGTGCGGAAATCACGACATCGTCACGCCGCTGTCGACCGGCAGAATATGGCCCGTCGTCCGTCGCGACTCATCGCTGGCCAGGTACAGGATCGCGTAGGCGACGTCGATCGGATCGACGAGACCCAGCAGATAGCGCTCGGCAATCTTGGCCGTGACGCCGTCCTGCTCGAATATCCGTTTCGCCCGTTCGGTCAGCGTGGCGGCGGGGGCTACCGCGTTTACCCTGATGTTGTGCTGCGCGAACTCGACGGCCATGGACATCGTCAGCGCGGTGACCGCGCCCTTGGCCGCGGTATAGGAATCCTTCATCGGCGTGCCCATCAGCGCGCACATCGACGAGGCATTGACGATGGATCCGCCGCCGCGCTTGATCATGTGCGGAACCGCAAAACGGCAGCCGAGCCACGTACCGAAAAGGTCGATTTCGATCTTTTTCCGGAATTCTTCGAAGGGCGCCGTCGTGACCGGCCCGTCGTTGATCGTCGAGCCGCCCACGTTGTTGTAGAGGATGTCCAGCCCGCCAAAGGTGGACACGCAGTTTTCGATGGCCGCCTGGACGTCATCGGGCTGCGTGACATCCGTCTTGCAGAAAACGGCTTGCCCGCCTTGGGCATTGATGTCCGCCGCCGCCGAGCTGCCCGTTTTCTCGTCGAATTCGGCGATAAGAACTTTCGCCCCTTCCTTCGCGAACAGCACGGCGGTTTCTCGACCGATTCCCGCGCCCGCGCCGGTTATCAAGGCAATCTTGTTCTGCAGTCTCACTCTGTCTCTCCCTTTTCGGCCGCCGCGATTTTCATCTTGATCGCGGCGCCGCTTTGCGCCGGGCCCGACGCCCGGCAGGCTGAAAAAATTCCACTATTGCCGTTCTTTTTTTGGCGCGGCGCCGCGCAGCGGCACCATGAGTTCGCGCAATTGACGTATCAGCAGGCCGATATCGGAACCCAGCCCGATCATGCCGAAGCCTTCTTGCAGGCGCCGCTGGATGTCCTGGGGACCGGTGCCGATCATCCCGGTGCAGATGCCGCGATCGGCCGCGAGGCGCTGCATCCGCAGGATCTCTTCGGCAATGCCCGGGCCTTCCCAAACCGCGAGGTGGCCGAAGCTTTGCGACAGGTCCGCCGAGCCGAAGAAAATCGCCTCCAGCCCGGGCACGGCCAGGATTTCCGCGATGTTCGCCGCGGCTTCGGTGGTTTCGATCACCGGAATGATCATGGTTTCTTGATTGGCGACGGCGACATAGCGTTCTATGTCCATGCCCCACCGCAAGGCGCGCTCGTGGCCCAGTCCGCGCCTGCCAACCAGCGGATAGCGGGCATGGCTGAAGGCCTCGGCCAGCTCGGCCGCGTCGCGGATCAGTGGCAGCAACACACCATGGGCGCCGAGATCGAGCGCCCGCTTGATCGTGTCGACCGCGGCGGTGGGCACGCGCACGATCACGGCGAGGTCGCTGCCCTTCGCCGCGCGCAGGTGGTCGACGACATCGCGGTATCCCAGGCTGCCATGTTCCATGTCGATGCAGACCCAGTCGAGACCGAGCTCGGCGGCGACTTCGGTTACGGTCGCGCTTTCGAGCGTGACCCAAAGGCCGAACGTGGCATCGCCGGACTGGAGCTTCCTGCGCAGGGGGTTCGAAAATGGCGGCGATGGCATTGCGGTCTTCGGTTCACTCTATCTGACTGCAGGTCCGGCCACGGGACGAGGCCGTCTGCTGCGTGCATGGTAGGAAGGCACCATGCCACGGTCAAGATGGTGGTTCTTTTCATTCCGTACAATGACAACGGGTATTTGCATCGAGCGCGTGTTCCCGCCTGCTTGCCGGCGGGTAACACCCGGCCTGAATGGCTATGCCTGCTCTAGCGGGAAAATCTCGAAAACCCAATGTACGGAACTAGACGCGCCGGCCTCGCCATGCGCCTTGCCGGGGCGCTACAGTCAGCGTAGGCCCCTTTTCCATTTCCGGTCATGCGCCAGCGTGTTCGGCCATGGCTTCGGGCACCAGCCCCGTATGCACATCGCCCCGGCGAAAAGCCTCGTTGCGCAGCAGCAGCCTCAGCGCGTCCAGATTGGTTTTCACCCCGTCGATCTCGAATTCGTCCAGGGCCGCCAACAGCTTGTCGATGGCCTGGGCGCGAGTATCGGCATGCGCGATCAGCTTGGCCAGCATCGGGTCGTAGAACGGCGTGACCCGCTGCCCTTCGGCGTAGCCGGTTTCGACGCGCAGGCTCTTCGGTGGACGATACACCCGCAGCAATCCCGACGACGGCAGAAAGCGCCGGGAATCTTCCGCGTAGACCCGCGCCTCGATGGCATGGCCGCGGGCCTGGATGTCGGCGGGCAAGATGTCGTCCAGCGCCAGGCCGGCCGCGCTCTGCACCTGCGCGCATACCAGGTCGATACCGGTGATCGCTTCCGTCACGCCATGCTCGACCTGCAGGCGGGTATTCATCTCGAGAAAATGAAAGTCGCCTTGCGGACCCATCAGTGTTTCGACCGTGCCGATGTTGTCGTAGCCTAGACGGGAAAACGTCTCTGCCAGGCGTTGCGCCAGCGCGTCGATCTTGCTACGGTCGGCCGCCGGCGCGCGGGCTTCTTCGATGATCTTCTGGTGACGCCGCTGCAGCGAACAGTCGCGATCGAACAGGTGCCGCACGCGGCCGTTCCGGTCTCCCAGCAGCTGGAATTCGATGTGCCGCGGGCGCTGCAGGTAGTGTTCAAGATAGACCTCGGCGTTAGAGAACCCACGCATGGCCAGCGACCGGGCTTTCTCGGCCATGGCGGCAAGTTCGTCGGGATGGTTGGCTACCAGCATGCCGATACCGCCGCCGCCGGCCGCGGGCTTGATCAGCACCGGATAGCCGATTTCTTGCGCGTATTGCCGCATCAGGGCGTCGTCGTCCGACAGGATCGGCGAGCCCTTGCCCACCGGCAATCCGTGCCGGGCGGCCAGCTCGCGGGCGCGGGTCTTGTGTCCCATGGCGTCGATCCAGTCGGCGGACGGCCCGATGAACACCGCCCCGTTATCCCGAACGCGGCGGGCAAAGGCCGCGTTTTCCGACAGGAACCCATAACCGGGGTGCAGGCCGTCGGCGCCGGTGCGCTTGATCAGGTCGATCAGGGTGTCCTGATTCAGGTAGCTGTCGCGCGCCGCCGCGGGACCGATCGCGTGCGCTTCGTCGGCCTGCTGCAAATAGGGTGCGCCGGCATCCGCCTCGGAATACACGGCAACCGACCGCACGCCCATTTCGCGCAAGGCGCGGATGACGCGGCCGGCGATGGCGCCGCGATTGGCAACAATCACTTTGTGAAACATGCCTTTTCCTTTGGGGGGACGATGGATCATGCGGTGGGCGCGGGTTCGGCATGCACCACGCCGGCCTGGATCAACGCCTGGACTTCATCCGGCGCATAGCCGGCGATCTCGGCCATGACCCGGCGCGTATCGCGGCCCACCGCCCCACCCGCACGGCGCAGCGTACCGGGCGTGTCCGACAGCTTGGGCACCACGCCGGCGACCTTCACCGAGCCGAGTTGGTCATGCGGCAGGTCCACCAACATGCCGCGCGCCCGGAAGTGCGCGTCGCCGAAAATATCCGCCATGGTGAAAATGCGCGTGGCCGGCACATCGGCGCGGGCCAACTCGGCCTCGAGCTGCGCCAGGGTCAGCGTAGCGGTCCAGTCGGCGATCAGGCTGTCCAGGTCGGCATCGTGGGCGGCACGCGCACGGGCATCGGCGAAGCGCGGGTCGTCGGCCAGCCCGGGCTGGCCCATGGCGCCGAGCAACCGGAGGAATACCGCGTCGGCCATGGCCGTGATGTGGATGTAGTCGCCGTCGCGAGTGGGATACAGGTTATTGGGCGTGCTGTCCGGCAGCCGCGAACCCGCGCGCTGGGCAATCGCGCCCAGCTTGTCGAAGGCCGGCACGTGCGGTTCCATGATGCTGAAGGCGCATTCGTACAGCGCGGCGTCGATGTACTGGCCACGGCCGGTAGCCTGGCGCGCCAGCACCGCCATCAAGATGCCGAAAGCGGCGTACAGACCGGTCAGGCAGTCGGTCAGCGAGACCGCCGCGCGCGTAGGAGGACGATCGGCGTCGCCCGTGACATGACGCAGCCCGCTGACGGCTTCGCCGATCACGCCGTAGCCGGGACGCTGGCTATAGGGGCCGTCCTGGCCGAAGCCGCTGATGCGCGCCATGATGATCCGCGGATTGATGGCGGACAGGGCGTCATACCCCAGGTTCCATTTTTCCAGCCCGCCCGGCCGGAAGTTTTCGATCACGACGTCGCACTGGCGGACCAGGCGCCGCACGATGTCTTGTCCGGCGGGCGAACGCAGGTCAATGGAGACCAGCGTCTTGTTGCGCAGGATGCTGGCCGCATACAGCGACTGGCTTTCGAACTGCTTGCCCATGGTGCGCACCGGGTCGCCCGCCAGCGGTTCGACCTTGATGACCTCGGCCCCGAAGTCCGCCAGCAGGCGGCCGCAAAACGGGCCCGCCACGGTGGAACCCAGCTCGAGCACGCGGTAGCCGCTCAAGGGCCCGCCGTTCTTGCTGGGGTCTGGTTGGTTGCTATCCGACATGTACGTATTCCTGAGCTTGAAAAAGAGAACCCGGCGAACCTGCCCGCACCTCACGGCAATTAGTCTACTATTTAGATAACTAAAAAGCATCATGACAATTTTTTATTAGCTTATAAATAGCAAACTAAATAGTTGATAGACGTGGAAAAGCGGACTACCATGCCTGGACAAAGAACAGCCATCGGAGACAAACCATGCTCTATCGTGCGCGCATCCTGGCAGCCGCCCTCGCGGCCGCCTGCACCTGGGCGGGCCCCGCGTCCGCCCAGGGGTTCCCCGACAAACCCGTGAAAATGTATGTGGGCTTTTCGCCCGGCAGCGCCACCGACATCGTCGCCCGCGTCGTGGCCGACGCGTTGGGCAAGCGACTGGGCCAGCCCATCGTGGTCGAGAACAAAGTGGGCGCGGGCGGCTCACTGGCGGCACAGGAAACCGTGCGCTCGCCGGCCGACGGCTACACACTGCTGACCGTGTCCAGCGCCATTGCCGTCAACCCGGCGGTGTACAAGAACGCGGCCGAAGTCGCCGGCCAGTTGCAGCCTATCGGGCTGATCGGCTACCTGCCCACGGTGCTGATGGTTTCCAAAGAGTCCGGCATCAAGACCCTGCAAGACCTGATCGAGCGGGCCCGGGCCCGGCCGGGCGACATCAACTTCGGCAGTTCGGGCATCGGCGGGTCCACCCACATGTCGATGGAAGCTTTCAGTTCGTACACCGGCGCCAAGATGACCCACGTGCCCTACAAGGGCAACGGCCAGGCCAGCACGGCGCTGATGGGAGGCGAGATCGACGCCCTGATGGACACCCTGTTGCTGGCCGCGCCGGTCATATCGAGCGGCCGGGCCGTGGGGCTGGCCGTCACCGGCCAGCAGCGCTCGACGCTCATTCCCAATGTGCCGACATTCGCGCAGGCAGGTGTGCCCGAGTACGACCGCAGCCTGTTCTTCGGAATCATGGGCCCGAAGAACATGCCGCCGGCGGTGGTCGAAAAGCTCAACCACGAACTGAACCAGGTGCTGAAAGAGCCCGCCGTCAAAGAAAAACTGGTCAAGGGCGGCGGCCTGACCCTGGCCGATCTCAGCGCGGCCGACTTCCAGAAGACATTTCAGGAAGAACTGGCTACCTGGAAAACGGTCGGCGCAACCGCCGGCATCCAGCCGCAATAGCGTCTATGGGCGCTACGCGTTGTCATTTTCTCCCCAAGGAAAACTCATGAGTGTGGAAGTCAAATCAGAGGTGGTCGGAACGGTCTGGAAAATCCTGTGCCAAGCCGGCCAGCACGTGCACGAGGGCGACGAGCTCATCACCCTTGAATCCATGAAAATGGAGATCCCGGTCGAAGCCCGGGTATCGGGTGTCGTCGGCGCGATCCTGGCCCAGGAAGGCCAGCCGGTCGAAGAAGGCCAGGTCATTGCCACCATCGAACAGGAGCAATGATGAACGCGCCCGCAGAATCTCTTGTACCCGGCATCGAAGAACTGCATTTCCGCCGCGAGCTGGCGCAGCGCATGGGCGGCGAAGCCGCCGTCGAACGGCATCACAACGCCGGCAAGCTGACCGTGCGCGAACGCATCGGCTCGCTGTGCGACCACGGCAGCTTCCAGGAAGTCGGCGGCCTGGCGGGCACGGGCCGCTACGATGAACAAGGCCGCCTGCAAGGCATGACCCCGGCTCCGTACGTAATGGGCCTGGCCGAAATCGATGGCCGCCCCGTCGCGATAGGCGGCGAAGACTACACCGTGCGCGGCGGCGCCAGCTGGAGCGGCGACCGGAAGAAAGGCGGCCAGGGGGGCTTTGTCGAAGACCTGGCGTTGAGCTACAAGATTCCGCTGGTCAACCTGTGCGACGGCGTGGGGGGCAGCGTGACCTCGGCCGAGCGGCGCGGGCACACTGTATTCCCGGGCGTCCATGGCTTTGAAACAGCCACCGCCCTGCTGGGCCAGGTACCGGTCATCTGCGCCGTCATGGGCACCGCGGCCGGCGGGCCCGCGGGGCGCGCCATCCTGGCCCACTGGTCGCTGATGGTCAAGGGCAACAGCCAGGTCTTCGCCGCCGGCCCGCCGGTGGTGAAACGCTCGCTGGGCCAGGACATCGAGAAAGACGACCTGGGCGGCAGCAAAGTGGCCGTCGACGTGGCCGGCACCATACACGATGCCTACGCCAGCGAAGCGGAATGCTTTGCGCAGATCCGCCGCTTCCTGTCGTACATGCCGCAGAATGTCTGGGAATTACCGCCGCGCGTGTCCGCCGGCGACCCGATCGACCGGCGCGACGAAGGACTGGCCACCATCGTGCCCCAGGACCGGCGCAAGGCATACAACATGCGCCGTCTCATCGGCATGGTGTTCGACCGCGATTCGATGTTCGAGATCCAGCCTACCTACGGCAAGGCCGTCATCACGGCATTGGCCCGGCTGGACGGTTATGTCGTGGGAGTGATCGCCAACAACCCCATGTTCTACGGCGGGGCCATCGACGCGGCCGGCGCCCGCAAGCAGACGCACTT
>Ga0182738_1007802_pt1 | contig 10779 bp, 9 predicted proteins | sample eDN5th30CBELigMG_FD_128876 | JGI IMG/M metagenome (GOLD analysis project Ga0182738, IMG submission 128876) | Enriched Miracle-Growth compost microbial communities from Emeryville, California, USA - eDNA 5th pass 30_C BE-Lig MG (version 2)... ... | reverse complement strand
GCCGTGGCTTTGTCCGCACCCCAATGGGGCCCGGCGCTGAGCTATTTGCCCTTTACCGGGCGAGGCGCATTCGCGTCAGAGGACCTTCGGGCATCGGTGGCTCCGCTGCAGAATTTCTGGCTGGAATTTGTGATGCCGTTCCCCTTCGGAAACGACTTCACCCATGGCCACCTCCACCTGGAAAACGTCTGGGAAACCGCAACCTATCCGGGCAGTTTCGTATTGATCCTGGCATTGGCGGTGGGGATTCGCGTGCTACTGGCGAGCCCGCACGCGCTGACGGGCTGGACGAAAATATTGGGCAGTCGCGGCCACCTTCCAGGCCGGCCTTTCACTCCGACGTCTGACGGCGCCGTTCAACAGGTACCCAGCTGGAACGCCGGTTTGACCCCGCTGATGTTTGCGGGCGCGCTCGTAGCTTTTGCCGGGTTCTACATGATGATCGGGCTGTGGCTGCCTGGGTTCGGTTCATTTCGCGACCCGATGAAGGCACGGGCCGTGTTCGCGTTCAGTCTCGCATTAATCGCTCCGTCGGCGCTGGACGGCTTTATCCGGCGGCCGCATCAGTGGGCAATTTGGCTTCTGCTGGCCGTCGCTGGCTATGCAGCGCTCCTTGCGCCGGCGTATCTCTATGCCAGTCCCGCAAGCTTCCTCGCGCTAATCAAGTCGTTTGGTACGCCGCTCGATTTCCAGTTTCTTAGTGAATATGAATCGACATTGAGCGACCCAACAGAGGCAGCAGCACGCTACGGCGCTGCGTTAACCTGGGCTGGTTTGGCTGTGCCGGTCGTTTGTGTGCTGCTGCTGGCCTGGCAGAAAATCGGACGTGCGCTCGCAAGCGGCGGTTTACTCCTTCTTGCTGTCGGCGATCTCCTGCTGGCTCATGGCGATATCTGGACAGGCCGACATCCATGGTCGGCGACACTTATGCCAAAGCAGATAGTGAGCTATTTTCAGCCACTGTTACGGGACGGCAAGCGCGCTGATGACTTACCGTGGCGAGTAATTTTACACCCTCAGTTGAGCAACCGCAGCCATTTTATAGACGGCCTGTACGAAGAGTACGGATACGATCCGCTCATGCCCGCCTTCGGTGCTGGAAGACTGCTGGTGGCCGGAGCGCGCAGTGCTCAAGATGCCCAGTTGGCAGGCTGGCGCGAAATGGTGTTGGAGTGCGCCGGGGTTCGCTATGATGCCGGCCAGTGGGTGCCAGGCGAGACGCCGGCTTCAGTTATGGTTTCGCCCGATGCGACGCTGATAGACGTAACCAGAAAAGTCGTTGTGGGATCGCCGGGCAATAACGTTTTTGGTCCTGACATGCAGGGCCGCCATTATGTTGAGCCTTCGCCAGCGCAACTGAACCTCAACGATTCCGCCCCGCCCTCCCCGGAATTTGAAAGCCGTTTTTCTGATGTCGTCTCCGCCAGGAAAGAGTTAATGGCGCAGGGTCTACTCGGACAGCGTACCACATCCGGCACATCGGAACTCGCGCAAGGAGAATGGGTGCGGAAAGCCGCAGCGCAGCGTGAGCGCCCGGATGAAATTGCCACGCAGGTTCATCTGGTTGCTCCCGCATTGCTCGTACTAAATTCAACCTGGCTGCCCGGGTGGCGGATCTGGATTGACGGCAAAGATGCTGGCCAGGCGATCTTTGCCAACAGGTGGATGTGTGCTGCTGTCGTGCCTGCCGGAGACCACCTGGTCGTGTTTCGCTACCGTCCGGTCGGCTGGGCATGGTGGCTGGCGATGGCAGGCGTCGGCAGCCTCATGATTCTGCTTGCAATGGCATTGGGCTGGGGCTGGAGGCGCCAGAATCTCCGGGCAGCAACCACCGTCATGCGGCACGACGCCATGCGGAATTCGCATTCCGGCGCAAAACCCTTCAAATAATGCAGTTTATGTTCTGTGGATAGTAAAATAACACAGGTAATGGTATGGCCATTGCGTGCCAGAACTGCCTTTGCGTTCAGCATTTACAGGAATTTGACAAACCGAAGCGAGGAACCATGACAGACACTCAATCACCAACAACACGTTTTACCACGACACGCCTGCAGCGAGTGCAGGTCCGGAACATCATTGTGATTGGCAGCGGTCCGGCCGGATTAACCGCCGCGCTTTATACGGCACGTGCGAATCTGAAACCGCTGGTGTTTGAAGGTGATGGGTTCATGAATACGCAGCCAGGTGGGCAGCTCATGCTCACCAGCGACGTGGAAAACTACCCCGGCATTTACCAGCATGAGCTTTCCAAAGACGAAACCGGCAACAGCTACGCGAAGATAGATCGTTTTGTGAGTGGTCCCGAAATGATGGCCATCATGCGGGCGCAGGCCCAGCATTTTGGCGCGGAATGTCACTTTAAGCGGGTTGAACAGGTGGATTTTTCCTGCCGGCCCCTCCGCGTCGTTGTCGACGGCGAGAACCACTTTGCGGAAGCCGTCGTCATTGCCACCGGCGCGAGCGCCCGGTGGCTTGGCATTCCCAGCGAAGAAGAATACAAAAACTATGGCGTCAGCGCGTGCGCTACCTGCGATGGCAGCCTGTTTAAGGATAAGGATGTCGTCGTGGTCGGCGGCGGTGACACGGCCATGGAAGAAGCCAATTATCTAACCCGTCACGCCCGCACGGTCACCATCATTCATCGTCGCGACGAGTTCCGCGCCAGCGCCATCATGCTGGAACGGGCCCGGGACAATGAGAAAATCAAGTGGGAACTGAACGCGCAGATCGTCGAGATCCTCGGCAAGCAGGAAGGCTTCCGCAAATTCGTCACCGGTGTCAGGCTGAAGGATACAAAAACCGGCGAAGAGCGTGAACTGCCCACCGACGGCGTGTTTATGGCCATTGGGCACAAGCCAAATACCGATATTTTCCGCGGCCAGGTGGATATGGACGAGCTCGGATATATCCGCACTCGTGGGCGGTCCACGGTGGTTAATAATCCCCAGGGCGAGATGCTGGCCGGCGTGTTTGCATGCGGCGACTGCCAGGACTACGTTTACCGCCAGGCCATAACTGCAGCAGGCAGCGGCTGTTCCGCGGCCATTGATGCAGAACGGTTTATCACAGCAAATCCGGTTCTTTACGGCATTGAGAGCGAAGACAGCCAGAGCTATATGAAACTCATGGAACGGGTAAGCGAACAAGCGGGCCGTGAAAAAGCCCGTTGACGAATCCGATCCAGTCGATTCTTTTTATGATTATTTACCACGATTGCCAATAGTGACAGCGGCGAATCCGTGATTTTTTTCACAAGCGGGTAGTAGACTGCGCAGAAAGAAAAGCACAGATTCGCTGTTTTACTGGCAACACAAAGGTCGCTGTGTCCGGTCCACATAAAAAGGATCCTGAAAACCGCTACTCCACAGCTCGTTCAGTGGGTGCGGGGATTCTTGTGCCCGGTATGCTGTTTGGCTGTGTGGTTGTCGGCGTTGTATTGGGATATTATGCAGACAAATGGCTGGGATCCAGCCCGTGGGGAGTCCTGGTCGGACTTGTCACTGGGTCCGTGGCCGGTGTCCGTGAGATGTTGAAGCTATTAAAGAAGATGCAAGGCGAGAGCAAATGATCCCTGCGAGGATTAAACAAATTGCGAGTTCCACCCTATTGCTGGGTGGCGTTGCATTGATTTGCTTTATGAACATCGATAAGGGTGCTGCGATCGCCTATGCGGCAACAACCTGCTGGATGCTCGCCAACCTGCTGGTCTGGGCCGTGGTAATGAAGATGGTTCTGCAGCCGGCCAGCGAAAAGCCGAATATGGGTGTGGCCGCGGCGGCCATTGCTGCGAAGCTGGGGCTGCTGATTGGCGGAATCGTCCTGCTGCGCGTTTTGGCCCCATTCAACCAGATGCAGGTTTATGGCCTGGTCGCTGGAATCAGTTCCGTGCTTTTCGTTGCATTTCTAAAAGCGGCGGGAGCAAAGATCAGCACCTGGATAAGCTCAACTCAGCCGAAGAAGAACTCCGAGGCGGCAAAAGTTTAAGATGATGAGACATGTTATGACCCGATTGATGGCCGGAATTGTTTTACTCACCGCGGTGCTTTTCTGGGGCCCGGCAGGCGTTTTTGCGCAGCAAACCCCGGCAGAGCCTACTGTTGAACACGTCGTCAAGGGCGTGGCAGATGAGGATCACGCGACCAGCGCTTCTTCTGCTGGCGCGCACGCATCTGCCGAACACGGCGAGGCTCATGAAGCTCATGCGCCGGAGCTGCCAACAATTATTCATATCATCAACAGCATTCCTGTGGGAAATGGCACGCTGGGCAACACCGGCTTTGGCAAATTCCTTCGGACTTTTGAAAAGCAGATCTACCTCCTGTTCTGGACGGCTGTGCTGTCTCTGCTCTTCTTTAAGGCTTTACGCGCGGTCACGCTGAAGCCAGGTAAAGTGCAGGTCGCAATCGAAATGATGGTCGAGGGGCTGACGGACTTCTTTACCGGCATTGTTGGAAAAGAGCACGTAAAACACGTCCCGTTCCTCTGCAGTCTCTTTCTCTTCATCTGGGTTAATAACCTGACGTCGCTCGTGCCGGGTTTTGCTCCCGCTACCGGTATCTTCCAGACGACTGTGACGCTGGCACTGCTGGTGTTCTTCTACTTTATCTTTTATGGTATTAAGGAAGGTGGTCTGGGCCATTTCCTGTGGCACCTTGCAGGAAGCCCCCGCGATGCTGTCGGCTGGGCAATCAGCCCTGTGCTCTTTGTGCTGGAAGTGATCGGCACGCTCGCAAAGCCGCTTTCGCTTTCCCTGCGTCTTTATGGTAACATCATGGGTGAAGATATTTTGCTCGGCGTGTTTCTGCTCCTCGGTATCATGCTGGCGGGCGGTTTTGGATGGCACGACCCACTGATCGGTATTCCGCTGCATCTGCCGTTCATGTTCCTCGTGATCCTGGGCAGCACGATCCAGGCGCTGGTCTTCTCCCTGCTGGCTGGTATTTACCTGGCCATGGTGTTGCCGCATCACGACGAAAATGGTCATCATGACGAAGGTGATGATGAGCATCCATTGTTCCCGGGCGCTGATGAAGCGAGCGAGAAAAGCGGCCATGTGGATGCAGGAACAGCGCCGTTTATTTAAGAGTTTGTAAGAAGCAAATTTAGAAACATTTAATTAGAAGAAAGGCAAGTTTCGCCGGAACCGGAAATGCCGGTGCGGCAAAACCAAGGAGGTTAAGAATGGATAGTGCATCAATGATCGCGATGGGTTACCCGGTAGGTCTGGGTCTCGCAGCTCTCGGCGCAGGTCTCGGCCTGGGCAAGGCTGTGGGTTCGGCCATGGAAGCCATTGGCCGTCAGCCTGAAGCCGCAGGTAAAATCCAGATCAGCATGATTCTGGGTTGCGCCTTCATCGAGGCTCTCGCAATCTACGCGCTGATTTCGCCGTTTATTGCTGGCGCCACCTTTATGGCAGCCAAGTAAAACTCCCGGTTAGAGATTGCCGGGCCGGGCGGGAGCTGCTTTCGCCCGGCCCCTTCTCACCGGGCGCTGTAGCTGTGCCAACCAGGTGTTGCAGGATGGCTGCGTGTGGCAGCGCAGCTGACAACATCCAGGAACACTTTGATTTTTGAGGGTTTTATGAACGACGGACATTCAAACGAGCTCATCGCGCAAATTTTGACCACGCTTATTGCTTTCCTGATATTTGCCTGGATTGCCAAGAAGCTGTTCTGGAAGCCGTTTCTGGAAACAATCCAGGAACGCCAGGCAAAGATTAAGGGCGAGTTCGACAAAATTGACGCAATGCAGCGCCAGGTGGATCAGCTTCAGGCTGATTACAGCCGCCGGCTGAACGACATCGAAGCTGAAGCACGGCTGAAGTTGCAGGAAGCCATGGCGCAGGGTAAGGAAATCGCTGAGCAGGTGGCGGAACAGGCACGGCGTGACGCCGAAACCAGCCGCCAGCGCAACGAGCAGATGCTGGCTATCGAGATGGATAAAGCGCGGGCCGAGCTAAAGCAGGACGTTGTACGCATGACCCTCGCTGCAACGGAAAAACTCGTGCGCCACAACCTGGATGATCAGCGCCAGCGGGATCTCGTGGATAATTTCGTTGAGGAGCTGAGCCACCGGTGATCGTTTACGATACGACCGTCAGCGAACGCTATGCCCAGGCCGTCTTTAACGTCGTAAAGAAGCAGGGCAAGCTGGAGACTGCGACTGAAGATGCTGAGCAACTGCTCAAACTGAATTACAAAGGTTCGCGCGTTGCCGTCTTTCTCGAGGGCCCGCAATTCCGGACCGAAGACAAGCTGGCATTGGTCAAAAAGATGTTTTCAGAGCGGCTCGAGCCGGCATTGTATCAGCTGCTCGTTTTGCTGATTCAGAAAGGCCGCATCGAATATGCCCGTCCGATCCTGTCGCGGTTTATCGAACTGGCAGAGGCGGATCAGGGCATTCGCCAGGCGGAAGTCTCGACCGCAAGCGAACTGACGGACGACCAGAAACAGCGCGTTCAGAAGGGTCTTGAATCTTACACAAAAACCCGTCTGCGCCTGACATACCGGATTGAGCCTTCCCTTATCGCAGGTGTTCGTTTTATCATGGGCGATTTGCTGATTGATGACACAATCAAGGGCAAGCTGGACCGGCTGCGGTTTCAGTTGCACGGGGCAGGCAAGTAATGGCTGACTGGGCCGCGACGGAACTGGATCGCTTTCTGAAGAACTTTAAGCTGCGCGCCCTGTGGACTGCGCGCCTTGTTCGTCAGTTTAATGATAACGATCTGGCGTTGCGACCGGGCGAGGGCAGTATGACCACGCTCGAACAGATTCAGCAGATTTGTGGCAGCAACAACTTTCTAAAACAGATCTTGTCTGGCGGTGCACTTTCCCCAGAAGTGTTTCGCCGGGATTTTCACATCACCGATATCAACTCGGCGCTGCGCGCAATTCGGACCATCATGGACGAGGTATTGAGCGCAGGAGCAGCGATGCCGGCCGAACGATGGGAAGAAGTCATTGAGCCATTCGGGCCAAAGCCGGAATGGCGGATGACGCGCGGTCAGGCCGCGTATGCGATGCTGGACCATGAAACCCATCACCGCGGGCAACTAACAGTTTATCTCCGGGTCGCCGGAAAAACTCCACCGGTGTTATACAATCCGGTGGATGAAAATGAAATTTTTGCAGGCATTGATTAAAGAAAAAAGGCAGAACAATGGCAATACGGGCAGAAGAAATCACGAGCGTTATCGAGCAGGAACTCGCAGGTTTTGATTCCTCTCTCGACGTGGAAAAAGTCGGCACGATTCTTCGCGTGGGCGACAGCATTGCGACCGTGTATGGTCTGAACGAGGCCATGGCCGGCGAACTGCTGGAATTCCCGGGCGGCATGAAGGGTGTGGTGCTGAACCTGGAAGAGGCGAGCGTCGGTTGCGCTCTATTCGGCAGCGACCAGGAAATCAAGGAAGGCGATACCGTTCGCCGCACGGGCCGCATTCTGAGCGTGCCGGTCGGTCCTGAACTGGTTGGTCGCGTTGTCAACGCACTTGGAGAGCCTATCGACGGCAAGGGCCCAATTACTTCCACTCAGTTCCGCCCCGTGGAGAGTCCCGCTCCCAACGTTATCGCCCGCCAGAGCGTGTATGAGCCGCTGATGACAGGCATCAAGGCAATTGACGCAATGATCCCGATCGGTCGTGGTCAGCGCGAGCTCATCATCGGTGACCGCCAGATCGGTAAAACGGCTATCGCCATTGATGCAATCATCAACCAGAAGGGCAAAGACGTCATCTGTATCTACGTCGCCATCGGTCAGAAGGCATCCACCGTGGCAGGCATCGTGGAAACGCTGACACAGTTTGGCGCGATGGATTATACCATCGTTGTGAGCGCGACGGCTGACGAAGCTGCCGCACTGCAGTACATTGCACCCTATACTGGTTGTGCCATCGGTGAGTACTTCCTCTACAACGGCGGCGCTGCCCTGTGTATCTATGACGATCTTTCCAAGCAGGCAGCCGCCTACCGCACACTGTCCCTGCTGCTGCGTCGTCCGCCCGGCCGCGAAGCTTACCCCGGCGACGTCTTCTATCTCCACAGCCGGCTGCTCGAACGCGCCTGCAAACTTAGTGAAGATGCCGATATTCTGAAGGCCGCCTGCCCTGAGGCTACCAAACCCGGTGGTTCATTGACAGCCCTGCCGTTCATCGAAACTCAGGCCGGTGACGTGTCTGCCTATATTCCGACAAACGTGATTTCCATCACAGATGGTCAGATCTTCCTCGAGCCGGACCTGTTCTACTCCGGTGTCAAACCGGCTGTTAACGTGGGTCTTTCAGTGAGCCGCGTCGGTGGTAATGCACAGACGAAGGCCATGAAGAAGGTCGGCGGCAAGCTGCGTCTTGAGCTGGCCCAGTATCGCGAGCTCGCCGCCTTTGCGCAGTTCGGTTCTGATCTGGACGCCGCCACAAAAGCTCAGCTAACCCGTGGTGAACGCCTCGTCGAAGTGTTGAAGCAGGACCAGTACAATCCGTACCCGCTATGGAAACAGGTCAGCATTATCTTTGCTGCTACCAACGGCTTCCTCGATGACATGGATATCAAACAGATCAAGCCGTTTGAGCAGGGGCTGTTCCCGTTCATCGAAGAGAAATACGCAGACATCCCCCATGCGATTGAAACAAAGAAAGACCTGGCTCCGGAACTTCAGGAAACCATGAAGAAAGCTGTAGCTGCCTACAAGGAGCAGTTCCTCGGGCGGAAATAAGCGGTCGTCGTTTAACTGAGTAAGCAGAGTTTGATACATTAAAGCAGGCATTTGGCAGAGCCAGGCAATTCGCCCGGAAATGCCAAATGCCGCTTTTTTTGTCCGATCAGGCCCGGGCCTTTTTGGCGTGTGCCAGGTGGAGTTTGTGCTACAGGCGTCTGCTACAGGCGTCACAGAGATCTTAAACATCTTCTGGGAAATGGGTCGGGACAGACAGGAATGTCTGTCCTACTGTTCCTGCTTTTTGCGCATCCGAGTATGGCTTAAATAGCTGGCCAGTCAAGACAGGAATGTCTGACAAGCAAATCGTAGGACAGACATTCCTGTCTGTCTTGCAGGACACATTAGCGCTTAGTCGTTGGCTCAGTCATCCACCGTAATGCGCAGCACTTCTTCGATGGTCGTCTGGCCGAGCAACGCCTTTTCCCAGCCGTCCATGCGCAGCGTCCGCATGCCATATTTGATGCCGACGCGTTTTAGCTTTGTGCCGGACTCCATGCGCATAATGAGCTGACGGATTTCGGGATTATTGACAAAGACCTCGTGGATGGCGGTACGTCCGCGGTATCCGGAATTACCGCAGCGGTCACATCCCCGGCCCTTATAAAACGTGCGGCCACCATATTCGTCCGGATCAAATCCAGCATTGGCAACTTCCTGGGCCGTGGCAGTATACTCGGTTTTACACTGGCTGCAGATGCGCCGCAGCAGTCGCTGTGCGATAACTGCCTGCAGAGAGCTGGCCACCATGAACGGCTTTACGCCCATGTCGATCAAACGCACGCAGGCGCTGGGAGCATCGTTGGTGTGCAGGGTGCTGAAAACGAGGTGACCCGTTAATGCCGCGCGAATACCAATTTCAGCGGCTTCCAGGTCGCGCATTTCACCCACCATGATAACGTCTGGTGCCTGGCGCAGAATAGCACGAAGTCCGACCGAGAAGTCGAGGTCAACTTCCTTATTGATCTGAACCTGGTTAATACCATCGAGCATGTATTCGACTGGGTCTTCGATGGTAACAATTTTCGTTTCAGCGTTATTGATGGTCGAAAGAGCCGAATAAAGGGTCGTCGTTTTGCCGGAACCTGTCGGGCCCGTCATGAGAATAACGCCGTTTGGGCTTTTAATGAGATCCCGGAAAATGCGCACAGTGTCGGGCAAAAAGCCAACATCTTCAAGGCCCATCAAAACGCTGGATTGATCCAGAAGACGCATGACGATGGATTCGCCAAAGACGGAAGGTATTGAGGAAACACGAACGTCCAGCTTTTTGCCGGGAATGTTCAGCTTGATGCGGCCATCCAGGGGAACGCGTTTCTCTGCGAGGTCCATTCCCGAGAGCACCTTAAGGCGCGAGATGATGGAGTTCTGCCACTTTTTTGGCGGGGCCGGATATTCGTGCAGAACGCCGTCGATCCGGAACCGGACAGTGATCCCGGTTTTTGTCGGCTCCACGTGGATATCGGACGCTCGATCATTAACCGCTGTGCGGAAAATCAGGTCGACGTATTTAACTGCCGGTGGCTGGTCCTCTTCCGTTTTCTTGTCAACGGCGGCATACTGGTCTTCATCATCTTTGTGTTCCGCGGCCACAGCTTCATCGGCAATGCCGCCATACATATCAGAGATGTTGTCCGCCTCGTAAAAGCGGGCGATGAGCTTATCAACCTCGAGCTGATCAGCGACCATGGGGTGGATGCGCTTGTGGTAAATTCGCTCAAGATCATCGGTCGTCTGGATATTAAGTGGGTCGGCAAGGGCCAGGTAGAGATCGTCTCCCTCAACGCGCACGGGAAACACCCGGTATTTGATGGCGTGCTTTGGCTCGATCAGCTTCACCAGGTCGGGAGTGACTTTCATGTTGGCCAGGTTAGCCCGCTCATAGCCCATGTTTGCCGCAAGGGTATCCAGCAGTTCTTCACCGCCCACGAAGCCCTGAGAGCTGACATTATGTTTCAGGGTTTGCGCGCTCTCATTAGCCGGCAGCACGCGCTTTATGGGCGTGGCGCCTGCCTGGGCCGGGCGGGCCTGTGGGGCTGTGCCCGGGGTTGGGTTGGCCTTTGC
>Ga0182738_1007800_pt1 | contig 10780 bp, 8 predicted proteins | sample eDN5th30CBELigMG_FD_128876 | JGI IMG/M metagenome (GOLD analysis project Ga0182738, IMG submission 128876) | Enriched Miracle-Growth compost microbial communities from Emeryville, California, USA - eDNA 5th pass 30_C BE-Lig MG (version 2)... ... | reverse complement strand
TTCGACGTGGTCGTCGGGCAGTACGGCGACTGCTTCGACCGGTACTCGGTGCGACTGAACGAGATGCGCGAGTCGGTGCGGATCCTGCGCCAGATCGTCGACAAGATGCCCAAGGGCGACTACCGGGTGCAGGACAAGAAGGTCACGCCACCGCCGCGGGCCCGCATCGACGAGTCGATGGAAGCGCTCATCCACCATTTCAAGCTGTTCACCGAAGGCATCAAGGTGCCGGCCGGCGAAGCGTACGCGGCGATCGAGTCGCCCCGCGGCGAACTCGGCTGCTACATGGTGTCCGACGGGACGGGCAAACCGTGGCGCGTACGGGTGCGCCCGCCGAGCTTCATCCATCTGCAGTGTCTGCCCCACATGATGCACGAGGGCACGATCGCCGACGCGGTGGCCGTGATCTCCTCGATCGACCCGATCCTCGGCGAGGTCGACCGGTGAGGCACGTTTCCCCCTTGTTTCCCGGACCGTTTTGCACGCGCCGAGCCCGATGCGATTCCGTGGAAGTCCCGTGGCACGACTGAACGCTGAGAACACCGAACTGGCCAAGGAACTCATCGGCCACTATCCGCGCTCGAAATCGGCGCTGATCCCGCTGCTGCACCTGGCCCAGGAGCAGGACGGTTTCGTGTCCGACGAGGCGATGGTCCACATCGCCGAGCTGGTCGGCGTCACCCCGGCCGAGGTGTTGGGAACGTGCAGCTTCTACGAGATGTTCAAGCGTGAGCCGGTGGGCCGCTACCTCGTCAACATCTGCCACGGCATCGCCTGCGCCCTGATGGGTGCCGAGGATCTGATCAGCCACGCCGAGGACACCCTCGGCGTCAAGGCCGGCAGCACGACCGCCGATGGCGCGATCACGATCGAGCGGGCCGAATGCCAGGCCGCGTGCACCGAGGCCCCGTGCCTGCAGGTCAACTACCGCTACCGCTACCGGGTCACGGACGACGACTTCGACGCTCTCGTGACCCAGCTCCGCGCCGGCGCCCTCGACGGTGAGATCCCGCCGCACGGCACGCTTGCTCGCCCCGCGTTCCGGCAGCACATTCCCGACGATCGCCGCAACGGCCCCGCCCTGGTCGAAGGTGGCGGCGAACCGGTGTGGATCAAACGGCACCGTGAAATGAAAGAAGGCGAGGCCGCCGAGGCTCAGGGGACCGCTTCATGAGTGACACGAGCCCCGACCGGATCCCCCAGATCGTCACCGGGCGCCTGGCCGCCCACGACGACGCCCACACGATCGCCCGCTACGAGGCGACCGGCGGCTACGCGGGCCTGCGCGCCGCGCTCGAGCTCGCGCCCGACGACGTGACCGCCCAGGTGAAGGAGGCCTCGCTGTTGGGTCGCGGCGGTGCCGGGTTCCCCGCCGGGGTCAAATGGGGTTTCTGCCCGCCCGGCGTCTGGCCGCGCTATCTGGTGGTCAACGGCGACGAGTCCGAGCCGGGCACCTACAAGGACCGCATCCTGATGGAACGCGATCCGCACCAGCTCATCGAGGGCATCCTCATCGCGTGCTACGCGATCGGGTGCGCCCAGGCGTTCCTGTACTGCCGGGGTGAGATGGCCCTGGCCCACGAACGGCTCGGTGCCGCGTTGAACGAGGCCTACGCCGCCGGGTACATCGGTAAGAACATCCTCGGCACCGACTACTCCATCGACGTGGTGTTGCACTGGGGTGCCGGCGCCTACATCGTCGGCGAGGAGACCGCCCTGATCGAGAGCCTCGAGGGCAACCGCGGAATGCCCCGGCTGAAGCCGCCGTTCTTCCCGGCCGCCAAGGGCCTGTACTTGCAGCCCACGGTGGTCAACAACGTCGAGACCCTGTCGAATTTGCCCTGGATCATGACCAACGGGGCGGAGGCGTTCCACGCGCTCGGCGCCGAGACCAGCCGCGGCACCCGGTTGTTCGCGGTGTCCGGCCACGTCGAGAACCCGGGCGTGCACGAGGTCGAGTTCGGCACCACGACGTTCCGCGACCTGATCTACGGCCACTGCGGCGGGATCCGCGAAGGCCGGGACCTCAAGGCCTTCGTGCCCGGTGGCGCGTCGTCGCCGTGGTTCTTCGAAGAGCACCTCGACCTGCCGCTGGAGACCAAAGCGGTCGGCAATGCCGGCTCGATGCTCGGCTCCGGGGCCATCGTGGTGATGGATTCGGAGACCGACGTGGTCAAGGCGTCGCGCACGCTGGTGCGGTTCTTCGCGGTCGAGTCGTGCGGCAAGTGCACGCCGTGTCGTGAGGGCACGACCTGGATGGAACGGATCCTGGACCGCATCATCGCCGGTCAGGGTCGTGCCTCCGACGTCGACCTGCTGCTCGACGTCTGCGACAACATCTCACCCGAGTTGACCTGGCCGCCGAAGCAGACCACGATCTGCCCGCTCGGCCCGTCCGCGCCGCCCTCGGTGGCGAGCATCGTGCGACGGTTCCCCGAGGAGTTCGAGCGCTACCTGGGCACGAGCTTCGAGGTGACCGTTCCGATGAAGGGTGCCGCGTACGTGCCCAAGCCCGACACGGCTGCCGCGGGCGCCTCGGGCTCCTCCGGAGAGTCCCCGTCATGACCGACACGAACCAGGACGTCTCGACCGTGCAGGTCACGATCGACGGTCGCGCCATCGAAGCGCGCAAGGGCGAGTTGGTCATCGCCGCGGCCGAACGCAACGACGTGTACATCCCCCGGTTCTGTTGGCACAACCGGATGAACCCGGTGGGGATGTGCCGGATGTGCCTGGTCGAGATCGACACCGGCCGCGGACCCGCCCTGCAGCCGTCGTGCATGATCGAGTGCAGCGACGGCATGACGGTGCAGACCGCGACCGAAACGGTCGTCAAGGCCCAGGAGGGCGTGCTCGAGTTCCTGTTGATCAACCACCCGTTGGACTGCCCGGTGTGCGACAAGGGTGGCGAGTGCCCGCTGCAGGACCAGACGATGTCGCACGGTCCGGGCGAGAGCCGCTACGTCGAGGAGAAGCGCCACAAGGAAAAGCCGATCAACGTGTCGGAGCTGGTGTTGCTCGACCGTGAGCGGTGCATCCTGTGCGACCGCTGCACGCGGTTCGCCAAAGAGGTCGCCGGCGACCCCCTGATCCATTTCCTGAACCGGGGCAACACGACCGAGATCAACACGTTCCCCGACCACGAATTCTCGTCGTACTTCTCGGGCAACACCGTGCAGATCTGCCCGGTCGGCGCGCTCACCTCGACCCCGTACCGGTTCAAGGCCCGGCCGTGGGACCTCGCCCACACCGAATCGACCTGCACCGGTTGTTCGGTGGGATGTCGGATCGTGATCGACACGTCGCGCGACGAACTGCTGCGCTTCGACGGCGTCGATTCCGAACCCGTCAACTGGTCGTGGCTGTGTGACCGGGGCCGGTTCGGTTTCGAGGCGTTCGAAAGGGGTGCCCGGCTGACCGATCCGTTCGTTCGCCGTGATGCGCAGTCCGAACCCGAAGTCGTGCGTTGGACCGATGCCCTCGACCGCACTGCCGAGGCCGTCACCGGTGCGCTCGACAATGCGGGTGCGGGCAGCGTCGCCGTGCTCGGTGGCGCGCACCTCACCAACGAAGCGCAGTACGCCTGGGCGAAGCTCGCCAAGGGCGTCATCGGCACCGACCACGTCGACGCCCAACTCGACGACGGGCTCGACCCGCGCCTGGTGCTCGGTCTGCCAGGGGCGACGATCGCCGAGACCTGTGCCGCGGGCGGCACGATCCTGGTGTACGCCAACGACGTCAAGGAAGAACTCGGGGTGCTGTACCTGCGTCTGCGGCACGCCGCGGTGTGGGACGGCGCGAAGGTCGTCGAGGTCTCGGCGACCGCCAGCGGGATCACTCCGTTCGCCACGGCTTCGGTCCGGGCACGTCCGGGAACCGGACCCGACGTCGTCGACGCACTGCTGCGCGGCGACGCGGCGCCCGACGGTGTCGACGGCGACGTGTTCGCCCGTGCCGCGGAAGTGCTCGGCGACACTGCGCGCGGGCCGCTGCGGGTCGTCCTCGGTCGTCCGTCGCTCGCCGAGTCGGCGGCGGTGGCGACCTCGGTGGCGCACCGGATCCTGGAGCAGCGAGCCGACGCGACGTTCCTCACCACGCTGCGCCGCTCGAATGTGTACGGTGCGATCGACATGGGGCTGGTGCCCGGGCTGCTTCCCGGCCGGGTCACCCTGGAGGACGGTCGCTCGTCGGTCGCGTCGGGCTGGGGGATCGCGGCGAACGAACTGCCCAACGCGTCGGGTCTCGACGCGCGGGGGATCCTCACCGCGGCCGCGGCGGGCAAGGTCGACACGCTGATCCTGCTGGGCGCGGACCCGGTCGCGGACTTCGCCGACCACGAGCTCGCCGAACGGGCGCTGCAGACGACCCCGAACGTGATCGCGGTCGACCTGTTCCCGAACGAGTCGAACCGTTACGCCCACGTCGTGCTGCCCGCCTCGGGGTTCGGCGCCTCCGACGGCACCACCACCAACCTCGAGGGTCGTGTGACCCGGGTCGCCCAGGCGGTCGCGCCGCCTGGCAACGCCCACGCCGACTGGGTGATCGCCGCGGAGTTGGCCTTCGCGCTCGACGCGGATCTCGGCTTCGACTCGCTGGAGGACATCAGGGCCGAGATCGCCCGCACCGCTCCTTCGCATGCGGGCCTGACCGACGAGGTGCTCGATACCGACCCGAACGGGATCGTCGTGCCCCTCCCCGCAGGCGAGGCCCCTGCGCTCGAGTCGTCGGCGAGCGACGAGGCGGACGCTGCCGAGTCGCCGGACGCGGACCCGGCCGACGCGCCCGCCCCCGAAGACGGCGACGCAGCGAGTGCTGAGGCGCCGTCCGACGCCGACGCCGCCGACGGCAGCGACAGCGCGGACGGCGACCAGCCCGAGGCTCCACGTGGTGCCACGGTGGAGCTCCCACCGCGTCCCGAATTGCGGATTCCCGCACCGGATGCCTACGGCTTCCGCCTGGTGGTGACGCGCAAGATGTACGACCAGGGCACGATCGTGCAACAGTCGCCGCATCTCGCCCCGCTCGCGACGCCGCCCGCCGACGTGCCGGCACGCCTGCATCCCGCCGAACTCGCCCAGCTCGGAATCGCCGACGGAGCACTGGTCCGGATCAGCGGTGCCCGCGGGCAGATCACCGTCCCGGTCCTCGGCGACAGCGGCGTGCCCCGGCGAGTCGTCGCGTATGCTCGCGACGCGGCCTCCGGAGCGGGCGTCGACCTGATCGAGCCGGACCTGGCGGTGACCGACGTGCACGTGGAGACGGTGTCGTGATCCTCGGTGCCGATCCGCTCTACGCCGACGGCCACGTCGGGCTGGTGGTCGTTCTGTTCGTGGTCGTCAAGACCATCATCACCTTCGCGCTCCTGTTGGTCGCGGTGATGCTGATGATCTGGTTCGAACGCAAGATCATCGGTGACCTGCAGAACCGGATCGGACCGAACCGCGCCGGGCCCTTCGGGCTGCTGCAGACCCTCGCCGACGGCGTGAAGCTGATGATCAAGGAGGACATCATCCCGAACCGGGCCGACCGGCTGATGTACCGCCTCGCGCCCTATCTGGTGCTGCTCCCCGCATTCCTGACCTTCGCGGTGGTGCCGTTGAGCGGCAACTTCGCCGCCGGTACCGACGGCGTCGTGAAGATCTTCGGCCATCACACCCGGCTGCAGTTGGTCGACCCACCGATCGGCATGCTCTTCGTGCTGGCGATGGGCTCGATCGCGGTCTATGGCGTGCTGCTCGCCGGCTGGGCGTCGGGGTCGAAGTATCCGCTGCTGTCGGGGGTGCGTGCCTCGGCACAGATGGTCTCCTACGAGGCCGCGCTCGGCCTGTCGGTCGCCACGGTCTTCCTGGTCACCGGACACCTGACCACGTCGGGCATCGTGTCGGCCCAGTACACCTGGTCGTGGAACCTGTGGGTCACCGGGCTGGTGCCCTTCATCGTGTTCTTCGTCGCCTCGTTGGCCGAGCATGCCCGCCCACCCTTCGACATCATCGAAGCCGAGCAGGAACTCACCGGCGGATTCAACACCGAGTACTCCTCGTTCCGTTTCGCGATCTTCTACCTCGCCGAGTTCATGAACGCGATCACGCTGTCGGCGATCGTGGTGACCCTGTTCCTCGGCGGGCCCAACGGCTGGTATCCGCCCGGGCCCGAGTGGATCTGGGGACTGGTCTGGTTCTTCGGCAAGCTGATCGCGCTGTTGTACGTGCTGGTCTGGATCCGTGGGACGCTGCCCCGCCTCCGCTACGACCAGCTCATGGACCTGGGGTGGAAACTGCTCATTCCGCTGTCGCTGGGATGGCTGTTGCTGTTGGCTGCGGTCCGCATCGGTGACGACCGCAACTGGAACCTGTTCATCGTCGTTCCGATCGTGATCGCCGCGATGGTCGTCGTCGGCGGGTTGCTCGCGGCGGCCATCCGGGTCGGACGTTCCGACCGTGCTCTCGCCGAGGTGTTCGAATGACCGTGGTTCGATCCACCCGTGCCCCCGAGGAGCGTGGCCGATGGGTTATCTGAAAGGGTTCCTGGTCTCGTTCGCCCAGCAGGGCAAGCGTCGGCGCGTCACGACGTCGTATCCGGAGGAGAAGCGGGCCAAGCCGGTGCGTCTCCACGGCCGACACGTCCTCAACCGGTACGAGGACGGCATGGAGAAGTGCATCGGTTGTGAACTGTGCGCCGGGGTGTGCCCGGCCCGGTGCATCTACGTGCGGGGCAAGGACAACGACCCTGACGCGCCGAACTCTCCGGGTGAACGCTTCGGCTTCGTGTACGAGATCAACTATCTGCGGTGCATCCACTGCGACATGTGCGTCGAGGCGTGTCCGACCGAGGCGATCACCGAATCCAAGCTGTTCGAGTTCTCCTTCACCAACCGCACCGACGCGATCTACACGCGCAACGAACTGCTCGTCGACGAGGAGACCGGTCGCCCCCAGCAGCTCCCCTGGGAGGACTGGCGCGACGGTGAGGACCTCGTGACCTCGCAGTGGATGCGCGCCACCTCGCCCGGCGGCGATGCCGACTACGAGGGACGGGTCGCCTGGCAGGCCGAGCGTGGCTACGGCGTCCGTGCCCCCGAGGCCGACCAGGACACCAAGGACGCTCTCGAGACCGAGCCCGCGTTCGTGCACACCGAGGTCCGGCCGGACAAGGCCCAGGAGATCTTCGCCGCCTCGTCCCGCGAACCTCGCCCGTGGACGCCCGGAGACGCCGTCGTCGACACCGACGCGGATCGGCGCCGTGCCGAAGGGGACCGCCGCATTGCACCCGGCGAACAGGTGGTCGACGAATGATGGACAACGCGATCTTCGCGGTCGGGTCCCTCATCGTCCTGGCCGGAGCCGTCGGGGTCGTCGCGACCCGCAGCACCGTGTATGCCGCCATGAGTCTCGTCGCCACGTTGTTCGGCATGGCGATCCTCTTCCTCACGCTGCAGGCCGACTTCCTCGCCGCGGTGCAGGTCATCGTGTATGCGGGCGCGGTCGTCGTGCTGTTCCTGTTCGTGATCATGCTCGTGGGCATCGACCGTCTCGAGAACCTGCGGACCGATCCTCTCATCGGCCAACGCTGGCTGGGGCTCGGGGCGGCGATCGTCGTCGCCGCGGGTCTGCTCTTCGCCGTGTTGAAGGGCACGATCACCGGTGCCGAATCGTCGACGGCGAAACCCAACGGGCGGAGCGAGAACGTCATCGACATCTCCAAGGTGTTGTTCACCGACTACCTGTTCGCCTTCGAGATCACCTCACTGCTGCTGGTGATCGGTGTGGTCGGCGCCGTGGCGTTGGCCCGTCGGCGGCCCCGGTCGGAGGCGGAGTTGGTCGACGGCGACGAACCCGTCGTCACCTTCGTCGACGAGGCCGACGAGACCGACGAGACCGACTCGGACGAGGCGATCGAGGAACACGCATGATGCTGCTCGCGACCGTCGGACCCGAGGCCTACCTGGGCGTCAGCGCGATCCTGTTCGCCATCGGCGTCGGGGGGCTGCTGTTGCGCCGGAACCCGATCGTCATGTTCATGTGCATCGAGTTGATGCTGAACGCCGCGAACCTGGCGTTCATCACGTTCGCCCACGAGCTCGACGACATCGGCGGTCAGGTGAGCGTGTTCTTCGTCCTCGTCGTGGCCGCCGCCGAAGTCGTGGTGGGCCTCGGCATCCTCGTGGCGATCATGCGCCGTCGTCCCGACGCCACCGCCGACGACCTCGACGTGCTCAAGGGCTGAGCGGAGGAGACGAGCCATGACCATCGACCCGACCCTGATGACGACTGTCGTGACGGCCGCTCAGAGCACGCCCACGCTCGTGCACGCCGTGTGGCTGATCCCGGCCCTGCCGATCGCCGCGTTCGTGCTGCTCATCGCCTGCGGACGTCGCCTCGGTGAACCCTTCGCGGGTTGGGTCGCCGTCGCCGGCATGGCCGGCGCGTTCGTGGCGTCGGTGCTCACCTGGATCGGTCTGCGCCAGATGCCCGGCGACGAGCGGGCATTCGAACAGAACCTGTTCACCTGGATCGGCGCCGGCACGTTCCACGTCGACCTGGGGTTCCTGGTCGATCCGCTGTCGGTCACCATGAGCCTGTTCGTCACCTTCGTGGCGACCGTCATCTTCATCTACTCGATCGGGTACATGAAGGGCGATCCGGACTTCTCCAAGTTCTTCGTCTATCTGTCGTTCTTCGCGTTCTCGATGCTGATCCTCGTCAACGGCTCCAGCCTGTTGGTCACCTTCCTGGGGTGGGAAGGCGTCGGCGCGGCGTCATGGTTCCTCATCGGCTTCTGGTTTCAGGACGACGCGAACGCGTCGGCCGGCAAGAAGGCGTTCATCACCAACCGGGTGGGTGACTGGGGCTTCCTGGTCGCCATGTTCTTCACGTTCCTGGCCTTCGGAACGTTCAACTACACCGAGATCTTCGCCCATGTCTCACCGGTGGCCTCGACCACCGTCTCGGCGATCGTGATCTTCCTGTTCCTCGGCGCGATCGGCAAGTCGGCGCAGCTCCCGCTCTACATGTGGTTGCCCGACGCCATGGCCGGCCCGACGCCGGTGTCGGCGCTGATGCACGCCGCGACGATGGTGACCGCGGGGGTGTACCTGCTCGTCCGGGTCAACCCGCTGATCGCCGCATCCGACCCGTGGGTGGGCACGACCATCGCGATCGTCGGTGGGCTCACCGCGCTGTTCGCGGCGACCGTCGCCATCGCCCAACGCGACATCAAGAAGGTGCTCGCGTACTCGACGGTGTCCCAACTGGGCTACATGGTCATGGCCGTCGGCTCGGGCGCGTACGTCGCGGGGATCTTCCACATGGTCACCCACGCGTTCTTCAAGGCGTTGCTGTTCCTCGGTGCCGGGGCGGTCATCCGCGGCATGAACAGCGAACAGGACATGACCTGGTACGGCAAGCTGTGGAAGTTCTTCCCGATCACCGGTGCCACGTTCATCGTGGCCTGGCTGGCGATCGCAGGCATCCCGCCGTTCTCGGGGTTCTGGTCCAAGGGCGACATCCTCGGCATGGCGTGGCACAAGTCGCCGGTCCTGTGGGCCATCGGTGCGCTCACCGCCCTGTTGACCGCCTATTACATGACCCGCGAGGTGGTGCTGATCTTCTTCGGTCGACGACGTTGGACCGAACTGGAACCCACCGCGGTCGACGCCGAGGCCCACGACGAGCACCCCACGGTCGACGCGAACGGCAACCCGCTGCCCACCGGTCCGGGTGCGCCGCACCACGTCGAGCACGGTGCGCCGGTCCAGCCGACCGAGGCTCCCGCGGTGATGACGATCCCGCTGGTCGTCCTCGCCGTCGGGGCGACCGTCCTGGGCATCCTGAACCTGCCCTTCGGCGACCGGTTCAAGGTGCTGGAACACTGGCTGGAACCGTCGGTCCACCTGGGCGAATCGACCTGGCACATCCCGGCCGCCACCCAGTGGGGGCTCGAGATCGTCGTCGTGGTGCTGTCGCTGATCGGGATCGCCGGCGGGTACTACGTGTATCAGCGGCTCACCACCACCCGCGACGAGCAACTTCGCTACGAACCCGAGATCCTGTTGAACTCGTGGTACTACGACCTCGGCATCTCGGCTTTCATGGGCGGACCGGTGCGCCGGGCCTCGCAGTGGCTGGCGACCACGTTCGAATGGCTCGTGATCGACGGCGCAGTCGCCGGAACCGGTCGCCTGTTGAGCGTCGGTGCCGACCGGGCCCGCCGCGTCCAGACCGGCCATGTCAGGAACTACGCGTTCGGTCTCACCGCCGGCGCCGCACTGTTGTTGATCTTCGTTCTCTACCGGGCGTCCTTCTAAATGCTGCTCGCCACCGAATCCGTGAACTTCCCGCTGTTGTCCGCGCTGGTGATCCTGCCGGCGATCGGCGCCGGCGTGGTCGCACTCATCCCGTCACGACGGGCTTCGACGGCGCGCAACGTCGGCGTGCTGTTCTCACTCGGCACGCTCGCGCTGGTCGCCTACCTGGTGATCCAGTTCCAGATCCATCCAAAGTTCGCATCGGGTGGAGCGAACGCGCTCGACCACGCGAACGGTTTCCAGTTCATCGACCGGGTCGTGTGGCTCAAGCAGTGGGGGATCTCCTGGCATCTCGGGGTCGACGGCATCTCGCTGTGGCTGGTCGCGCTGACGGCGTTGCTGGTGCCCATCGCTCTGCTGGGTGCACCGGTCAAGACCGACCCGAAGTCGTTCGCCGGTTGGATGCTGCTGTTGGAGTTCGGCTGTCTGGGCGGCTTCCTGGCGCTCGATCTGTTCGTGTTCTTCGTGATGTTCGAA
>Ga0182738_1007799_pt1 | contig 10780 bp, 7 predicted proteins | sample eDN5th30CBELigMG_FD_128876 | JGI IMG/M metagenome (GOLD analysis project Ga0182738, IMG submission 128876) | Enriched Miracle-Growth compost microbial communities from Emeryville, California, USA - eDNA 5th pass 30_C BE-Lig MG (version 2)... ... | reverse complement strand
CTGAAGAACGTGGCGGTTGATCTTGGCGACCGCGCCTATCGGATCGTCGTGGGCCGCGGTCGGTGGTCGGACATGGCCGGGCGACTCCGCTCCTCGCTCAACGGAACATGGGCCGGCGGGTCCTGCCGCAAGGCCCTCATCCTGACCGACGACCACGTTTCGGCCCTGCCGTACCCCGGCCTCGTCCGCGAGGCGCTGGAATCGCTGGAGATCGCGACCGAGACGGCCGTGGTTCCCAGCGGCGAGGCGAGCAAGAGCCTGCCCACAGCCGCCGGGCTCTACGATCGGCTGATCGCGATGAAGGCCGACCGACACACGCTGGTCGCGGCGGTCGGGGGGGGAGTGATCGGCGATCTGGGGGGCTTCGTCGCGTCGACGTTCGCCCGGGGTCTGCCGCTTTGGATGGTCCCCACGACCCTGCTGGCCCAGGTTGACAGCTCCGTCGGCGGCAAGGTGGGCGTCAACCTTCCCCAGGCCAAGAACATCGTCGGGGCTTTCCACCAACCGATCGGCGTCTGGATTGATACCGACACCTTGAACTCGCTGCCGGATCGCGAGCTTCGCTGCGGTCTGGCCGAGGTCGTCAAGTATGGGGTGATTCTCGACGCCCCCTTCTTCGCCGAGTTGGAGGCGAGGGCCGACGCGATTCTGAAGCGTGATCCCGAAGCCCTTCAGCGGATCGTCGTCCGCAGCTGCGAGCTGAAGGCGGAGGTCGTCACCAAGGACGAGCGGGAGGAAACCGGCCTTCGCGCCGTCTTGAACTTCGGACATACCATCGGGCACGCCGTCGAGGCGGTCGCCGGATACGGAGGCGCCTTCCAGCACGGCGAGGCCGTCGCCGTCGGCATGGTCGCCGAATCTCGTTTGGCCGAGCGCCTGGGCTGGATCCCGGCCGAGACGACCGAACGGCTGAGCCGTTTGCTCTATCGGTTCGGCCTACCCACGACGCTCGCGGGGCTCGACCCGAGCGCCTTGCTCGACGCCATGGGCCGCGACAAGAAAAACCGGGGCGGGCGAATCCGCCTGGTCTTGCCCCGTTGCCTGGGAACAGTCGAACTGACGGATGAGCCGACGGTCGACCAGCTTCGCGACCTGCTCGGGGACCTTTGCCGCTCCAACTCCTCGTAACTTAAAGGGAACGTCCGTTGGACTCGCGCCCGGCCGACTCGACGCTCAAGGATCTGCTCACGCTGACGATGGTCTCCGGCGTCGGGCCGCTGACCAGCCGCGCGCTCCTGGACCACTTCCAGACCGCCGGCGCGGCGCTCGACGCCTCGATCAGCCGGCTCAAGGAGGTGCCGAACGTCGGGCCCAAACTCGCCGAACGGATCAGCAAGGCCCGTTCCGAGATCAACCCGGAAGACGAACTCGCCCACTGCCGCCGCGTTGGCGTCGAGCTGCTTCCCCGGGGCGGCGACGGCTACCCTCCATCCCTTGAAAACATCCCCGACCCGCCGGCCCTTCTTTACGTTAGGGGGAGACTAGAGCCGCGCGACCAACTCGCCATCGCCCTGGTGGGCTCGAGGCGATGCACCCCCTACGGGATCCGAATCGCCGAACGGCTGGCCTCATCACTGGCCCGAACCGGCTTCACGATCGTCTCGGGGCTGGCCCGGGGGATCGACGCGGCGGCCCACCGAGGAGCCTTGAAGGCGGGCGGACGCACCATCGCGGTCCTCGGCAACGGTTTGGGAGGCATCTACCCCGCCGAGCACGAGGATCTCGCCGCCGAGATCGCCGCCGGTCGAGGCGCGGTCATGAGCGAACTGCCGATGGGGCAGGGGCCGTTGGCCGGACTGTTCCCCCAGCGGAACCGGATCATCTCGGGCCTTTGCCTGGGGGTCATCGTGGTGGAGGCCGCGCCCCGAAGCGGGTCACTATCAACCGCCAACCACGCGATGGAGCAAAACCGGGAGGTCTTCGCCGTGCCGGGGCCGGTCGACAGCCTGGCGAGCCGAGGGTGCCACCGCCTCATTCGCGACGGCGCCCGATTGGTCGAAACGGTCGACGACGTCCTGGAGGAGCTTGGCCCCCTGGCCGCCGAGGTTCGCCCAGCGCCCGACGAACCGGCCGTTCGCCATCCGGCCGAGTTGGCCCTGACCGACCAGGAGCGGTCGCTCCTCGGTTGCCTCGACGACAGCCCCAGCGACGTGGACGCCCTGATCGCCCGCACCCGCTTGACGGCCTCGCAAGTCATGGCCACCCTAAGCGTTCTGGAGCTGAAGCGGATGGTCAAGCGTCTTCCCGGACATCAGTTCGTTCGAGCTTGACCGGCTCAACCGCGGCGGGCCCGTTTGGCGACGCCGTCTGGACGGCGAGTCGGGCCGCGATCCAGCCGGCGATGTCGTCGATCACCCGCTCGCGACCGACCTCGTTGAGAGGTTCGTGCAGCATCTCGGGGTAGACCAGCAGCGTCTTGTCCGGGCTCGACGCCCGATCGAAGAATTCGCGGGCGGCCGCCCCATCGACCACCGGATCGCGACCGCCGAGAATCATCAGCATCGGCGCGAGCATCTCCTCGGCGCGGGCCAAGAGCATCTCGCCACCGGCCACCATCCCGAAAAAGAACGGGGGACTGATCCGGTTGTGCCGGAGCAGGTCGAGGCTTCGGACTCCGAGCATGACCGGATCCTGGGTCATCCCCTCGCCCGAGTCAAACGCCTTGAGGGTCGCCCAGGGGGCCAGCCTCAGCAGTACGCGGCCGACCGCGAGCTTGATCCGGGGGATCGGCATGGCGATCCGCAGCGACGGATTCGAGAGGATCACGCCGGCGATTCCCTCGCCCCGATCGATCGCGTGGCGAAGGACGACCTGGCCGCCGTTGGAGTGCCCTAGCAAAAACAGGGGAAGGCCCGCCCAGCGGTCGCGGGCCCAGGAGACGACCGAGCGAAGGTCGTCGACCAGGTCCTCGTACCGGCGCACCACGCCGCGGCGCCCGGTGCTACGGCCGTGACCGTGGAAGTCGTGGGCCACCACGTCGACGCCGAGGGCCGGGACGAGCGTCTCGGCGACGTGGCCATACGATCCCCCATGCTCGCCGAAGCCGTGCGAGATCAAAAGAACGCCTCGGGGGTTCGATCCGAGCCAGCATCGAGCTTGGAGCGTGCGTCCCCCCGGCGCGCTGACCGTCATGTCGGATACGCGGTTCTCGATCTCGGCGTCCCCGTTACAGCCCACTGGCGCGTCGCGCCCGATTTTGGGAGGGCGAGGCTCCCGCCGAGCCCCTCGCAAGAGCCGGGCTCGGCGGGAGTCTGGTTCTGCCCAAGATCCAAGTCTAACAAGGCTGCCCGCAATCAATCGAGGGGAATTCGCGACCGGATCGGCCGAATCAGCCCGCCGGCTTGATGAGTTGGCCCAGCGCCGCGTCGAGCGCCGCGCCCCGGAGATCCAGGCGAATGATGTTCCCTTCGGGGTCGATCAGGTAGGAGGCCGGGATCGACGTGACGCCGAACGCCTCCACCAGGTCGGCGCCGGCGGTGCCATTGTGGATCTGGATCCAGGGCAACTGGCGGACCTTGACGAAATCAACGACGGCCGAGCGGGTCTCGTCCAGACTCACGCTCACAATCTCCAGGCCCGCGTCGTGATGCTTGCGATAGGCTTCCTGAAGCCTCGGCAGCTCGACGAGACAGGGTCCGCACCAGGTGGCCCAGAAGTCGACCAGGACGTACTTGCCCTTGAGGCTGGAGAGCCGCACGGCCTTGCCGTTTAGGTCCTGGGCCTCCACGTTCGCCGCCGGCTTGCCCACGCGGTCGAGGCGGGTCAGTTCCGCTTCGACCCGTTGCTTCAGCTCGGAACCGTCGGGGAAGGCTTCGGTCAGGGCCTGGTAGGTTTGGCGCGCCGTCTCGATCTCGCCGGCGGTCACGGCCGACGAGGCGAACGTCTCGGCGAAGCTTAGGGCGAACTCCTCCTGGTCGCTTGAGCCAAGGCCCCGCATCAGCTCCTTGAAGCGAGCCAGGGCGTCGGCGTATTTGCCGGCCTCGGCCCGGGCCATGACCGCGATGATCTGGGCCAGGGACCTGACCGGCCCATCGGGCTCGTCCTTGAGGTAGCGGTCGGCCGCCTCCTCGTGCTCGGCGAACCAGTCGTGCTCAATGGCCTTGTTGAAGAGCGCCGCGTAGGCCTGCTCGCGATCGTCGGCCTTCGGATTTCGGATCAGGTATTCGCCCAGTTCGCGAACGAACGCGCGGTCATGCCGATTCTGAATCTCGGCGACGCCCTCCGGCGCGGCGTTCTGGGCCGAGGCACCGGCGCAAAGCGAAGCGATCAACCCCAGGGCGAGACAGGCTTTTCCCAACCTCACGGCGCGTTCCTCCGACTGTCGGATGAAAATATGGTGATCGAGCCCCGCGCTGTTGGTCAGCGGGCCGGGGTCGCGATCGCGGGAATGAGCCCGGCGGCGGCCTGCGTCGGCGCCGCGACGGGGCGGGGACCGACGATCCCTCGCATCAGCTCGAACCACTGATGGCAGCACGGCCCCATCTCGTGCGTGGTCAAGAAGATCCGACGCCCCTTCTCCCCCATTTGGCGGGCCAGATTCCGGTCTTCGCCAAGACGCTCCAGCGCCGCGACGACGCCGTCGGCGTCTCCCAGGTTCACGACGAACCCGCAGCCCGCGCGGCGGATCAGATCCGCGGATTCGCAATGCGGGGGGCCGACGAAAAGCGCCGGCCGGGCCGCGGCCATGATGCCGTAGAGCTTGCCCGGGACGACAATGCCCGTCATCTCCGGCCGCATCGAGATCAGGTGAACGTCGGCCACCGACAGCGAGAGGTGAAGCTCCTCGCGCGGGACGTAGTCGAGGATTCGGATGTTGTCGAGCCCCTCGCGCTCCTTCGCATCCTTAACCTCGGCGAGCCTCGGACCGCCGCCGACGTACAGAAAGACGATGTCCGACCGCTCCCGAAGCCGCCTGGCGGCCTCGATGAACTCATCGAAAACGTGGGCCAGACCGAGGTTCCCCGAGTACATGGCGACCAGCTCGTCGCCGAGTCCCAACCGCTTGCGGAGGGCGTTGGACGAGTGGGCGACCGGGTACACCTCGTCGCGGCGGCTCCAAACGGGGATCGTCGTGAGCCGATCGGGCCGGGCCTTCTTCATTAAGATTCGGTCGGCCATGTACGGGCCGAGAACGACCACCCGGTCGGCCTGCCTCAGCACATGGTCGCTCAGCCAGGCGAGGCCCCGAACAACCGGATTGCGCGGAGACATCCGGCGCAGGGCGAGGCTGGCGTCTGGGTGAAGATCCATGCTCCAGCAAACGTGGGGCGTCCCCTTGAACCGGCGAAGGAGCGTTCCCACCAGGCCGATGATCGGCGGCGTCGTCAGCGTCACCACCGCGTCGAACCGAGGCAGCCGGAACGCCTTGATCACCGCTCGGCCGTAGAAGCTGAGGTAGTCCACCATCCGGCGGAGCGTGCTTTTGCGCCCCAGCGACGTCGCCGGAACGCGATGGATGTGGACCCCTTTATGAATCTCGAAGCGGGGCGGCGCCGGGTCGCCGGGCTTGTATCGGCTCTGGGCGCACAGGACATGGCACTCGAAGCCCCGGGCGGCCAGCGACTCGGCAAGGTCCGTTAGGTGCTGGGCCGTCGAGGCGTGATCGGGCCAGTAATATTGATTGATGAACAAGATCCGCTTGCCCGATACCGATGGCGACGGCGCCTGCTCATCGCCTTCCGGGAGAGTCTGAGAGCCGAACGCCCCCGCCAGCGCGGGCCGGGGCCGCTCCGCGCCTCCGCGAAACCAGAGTTTCCGGTTCACCATCGAGTCGTCCACCCGGACCGTCGCGGCCCACAAGAAGAAGGATCGGGGAAGTCGAGTTCAGAAGGCTGGAAAGGGCTCGCCGGGCGGGCCAAGTCAGGGCCACGACAAACGGCGCGACGAACCCTTTGAACGGCGGGACGGTTCGAGACCGTCGCGTGGAGAGTTGTCGTATTGAGTGAATCGCTTGGCTCGCCAGGCACCCCGGGTTCGTCTCGACCCCGGGTGGATGGCCGTGGCCCGCGCGCCCGGGTTCGGAGCGAACCCGGGGCACCCAACACACTTCGAGCGATACACTCGACAACAAACCGGTTAAACGTTGGCGAACGGGTTCTGGAACGAGATCAACTGAGCGGCGCGGACCAGCTCGGCAATCCCTCGATCCAGGTCGATGGTGGTCTCGAAGCCCTTGCGGCGGATCTTCTCGTAGGAGACCTCGTAGTTGCGCTGATCGGCGTCGGAGCCGACCTCGGCGAAGTGGAGGTAGTAGTCGGTGTGCTCAAGGATCTTGCGCGCCACGTCCTCCTTGGTGAAGTTCATGCTCTCGTGGCCGACGTTGTAAACGTCGTCCTTCACGTCGTCCCAGCGCTCCAGGGCGAAGAGGAACGAGCGGGCCATGTCGCGGACGTGGACGAAAGTCCGCTTGAAGCCGCCCTCGTAGACGATGAGGTTGCGGTTCTTGACGGCCTGATAGGTGAAGTCGTTGGGCATCAGGTCGAGCCGCATCCGGTTGCTGACGCCGAAGGCGGTGGCGTAGCGATAGGCGACGCCGTTGCCGGCGTCGATGACCATCTGCTCGGCCGTGGCCTTGGTCTCGCCGTAGAGGGTGATCGGAGCGCGGGGGGTGTCTTCGTTGCAGACGTAGTCGGGGATCGACCCGTAGATGCTTCCCGTGGAGGCGAAGAGGAACCGGGTGTCGGGGTTGCGGTGGGAAAGCAGGTTCCGGGTGCCCTCGACGTTGACGTTCTGGGCGAGCTGAGGCTCCTTCTTGCAGGCGGGGTAGCCGACGATGGCCGCCAGGTGGATGATCGCGTCGACGCCCTCGACGGCCTTCTTGACCGCCGCCGGGTCGCAGACGTCGCCCTGCATCAGCTCGAAGTTCCGGTTCTGGCAGCAGGGGAGCAGGCCCTGACCGCCGAACTTGAGGTTGTCCAGGACCCGAACCTTGTGCCCCTTCTCCAGGAGCATCGGGACGGTCGTCGAGCCCACATAACCGGCGCCGCCGGTGACGAGAATGCGCATGAGAGGCTCCATCCTTGGTGATTTTGACGCGCTGGGCGCGTCGCGGCTCGGAGATTTAGGTCGGTTCCATGCGGCCAACAAGAGGCGAGGGGTTGGCCGCGAGCCGGGCCCCCATCCTTGCGGGCTCAATACATGGGTTGCAAAACAGCGTCCGTCGCGGATCGGATCGGGGCGGGTGGGATGATTCCCAACGGCCGGTCGTCTGGGATCCTCCAGAAGCCGGGCTCCCCGGTCCATCGCGGGGGTGAGTATCGATCGAATCGCCAAGCGTGTCAATCGAAGTTCCCCGCGATTTTTCCGAGTTGCCCCCACGCGACGCCCCGCCGAAGGCCGCGATCCGCGAGCATCCCGGGGACCCCGCCTGTTGGGATTGGGTTCGTTCGGCCAGGACGCCCGCATTCGAAAAACCGTGAAGGCTTCGCGCGCCTTCCTTCAACCCAAGAGCTTAAAGCCAAGAATCCGCGCTCGGCGATTGGGCTCGTTCGGACGATTTTTCGCGAGGCGCAAGGTCTCCTTGAGTGAACCGCTGGACTCTTGTGGGGGCCGCCGTTGCGATCGAAGTGAAATTCCGGCCGCGCCGGCCGGTCCTCGCACGCTCCCCGATTGGGTTCGTTCGGCGCGGCCGGCGAAACCGGGCACGACAACTTAAGTTCTGTTTTATCAAAGTGTTGCAATGCTCGATGGCGGCGTGGGAATTGGGTTCGTTCGGCCAAATCATGGCAAGTTCGCTAGGGCAATTCGCTTGACTCGCCGGGTGCCCCGGGTTCGCCCAGAACCCGGGTGCGGGGGCCTCGGCTTCTTCACCCGGGTTCGGGGCGACCTCGGGGCGCCGACAGTGGAAATTGGGTTCGTTCGGCCTAATTTAACCGTGTTCAAACCGCGAGCCGGAGTCCTCTCTCGCGCCCCGCGGGGAATTTCAACCTGGAGGACGGGCATTCTTGCCTGTCCGATACTCGGCGACGAGCAGGCAAGAACGCCCGTCCTCCAGGGACGTTGCCCTCCCGCGACAAGGGGAAACTCCCGCTCCCGGATCCCGAATTTGGGTTCGTTTGGCCAAAATCGCACGATTTCTCGCGCGTCGTGTCTGCCGGATTTTCAAAGAGCCAGGGGAGGCGGGACCTCCTCAACTCATACGATCAGCGGCGGAGGGCCCAAAATTTCATGATTCTGGAAATCGCCGCCGGAATTCGGATTTTTCCATTGAACCGCGCCCGGGATTGAGACCAGGAGTTCTCCCTTGGCGCGCGGGAGAAAGACCGCGGGAGGACGGCCCTGGCCCAATGAACAGTTGGTATTGGCTGGGCGATTTCCCGGGTCGAACCATCAGGGAGTTTGTTGCGCCGTCGCGGTGGCAACGAGCGCAATAGTTGTAGGGGCGGCCACGGGGGGCCGCCCTCCGGCGACCGGCGTGCCCCGCGCGCCCGGGTTCGGGGCGAACTCGGGGCACCCGCGCCGATTCGATCGGCGTGGCCGAGCGCGCCGTCCCACGAGGGCGGCCACGGGGGGGCGCTCCTACATGATTCCGTTCTTTCCCAGACCAACGACTCGCGGCGCAACGACTCCGGGATGAGCGACGGATCGGGCCAAAACCAATTTTTCATCGCGCCAGGGCGGCGCCCCGGGAGGACAGGCACTCTTGCCTATCCTCACAGGTTGAAATTTCCCCGCGGAAAGACTGGGTCGCGGGATCGGTTGCCAGCGCGAATGCGCTCGCCGACCATCGACAAGCCAGGCGATACGGTCAATCCGAAATCGCTCATGGACCTTGAAGACGACACAAAAAAAGCGGACGCCGGGCGAGCCCTCCTTGGCCCTCCCGACGCCCGCTTCTCATGTGAGAAACGCTGGAACCAAACCGAGGATGGAGGACCTCAGTTCTGGCCGCGCTGGCCGCCGCGTCCACCCTGACCGCCGCGTCCGCCCGGGCCGCCGGGGCCGCCCTCGAACTTCAGCTCGAACGGGGAGCCGAGCATCTCGGAGTACTGGGTCTTCTGTTCGTCGTTGAGCTTGCCCTTGATCTTCTCAAGCGTCGCCTCGCGCTGTTCGCGGATCTTGGCGAAGGCGTTCTGACGATCGCCGCTCTGGAAGAGCTCGCGCATCTCGTTGTTGGAGTCTTCGATGATCTTGGAGATTTCCGACTTCTGCTCGTCGGAGAGCTTCAGCCGGTTTTGAAAATACGGCTGCTCGAAGGCGGCGGCGCCGCTGGTCTGCAGGGTGATCTCGCGAAGCCGCTTCTGCTGTTCGGGCTTGAGGAACTCGCCGGCGGCCTTACGGGCCTCGGCGTTGGCCTCGCGGGTCATCTCCTGAATCTTCTGCTGGCGCTGGGCCTGGTCCAGGTTTTGCAGGCTTTCGCGGGCCGAGGCCATCTTTTCGCGGGCCTTCTCGGCGAACTCGCGGGCCTTCTCCTTCTGGGCGTCGTCGAGCTTCAGCTCGTCCTGGACGCTCTTATTGGAGAGAAGCATGCCCATCGAAACGGTTCGGCCGAAGCCGAAGCCGCCGCCGGGGCCGCGCCTCTGCTGCTGAGCCATGGCGGGGAGAGTCATCAGGCCCGCGAGACCAAAGGCCACGACCGACTTGCTTAGCATTCTCATCGACTACGACCCCTTGGACAAGGTGGAGAACCGCCCCTCGAACGCGACGAGCGACAGCGCTCGCCGACGCGATGGGCGCGACCGGTGGACCACTCAGGTGATGGGCATTCCCTCTCACACAGGGATAAGGCGACAACCACGACCGGCCGGCCCTCGCTTTTTCGCGCGGAGGGCGATTTTCCCGAGAACGCCCCGGCGTCTTACTTTTCCTTGCTAACCTCCTCGTCGATGAGCTTGAGGAAGTCGTCCACCGCCTCGTCGGGCTTCTTGGGCTTGGAGGCTTCGGCGGGCTGGAAGTTTCTGGGCAGCGCGTCGGCGAAATCCTCGTCGTCGGCCGGAGAGTGCTCGTCGGCCCTAGGCGCGGGTTCGGGACGAGAGACCCGGGGGGGCGTGTCGGACTCGATTCCCGAGCCCAGACCGGCCAGCTCCATCAACGAGTGGCGCTTCCGCTCGCTGAATACGCCTTCGTCGAGGAGTTGGTTGTGGTCCGTGAGCAGGGCCTCGGGGCCGCTCGGCTCGTAATCGATCGTGTAGAGATGGTCGGCGAACCTGACCTCGTCTTCGGGCATGACGGTGTGGGTGCTGGTCAACCGGTTGCCGTTGACCGAGGTGCCGTTGGTGCTGCCCAGGTCGCGGACGGTCCACAGGCCGTTGTGCAGGGCCAGCACGGCGTGCTTGCCCGAGACGTTTTCAAAATCGAGCCGGATGTCGCACTTGGGACGGCGACCCAGCACCAACTCGGTTTTCAGCAAGGGGATTGGGTCGCCGCCGCCGACTGGCATCAGCATCCCATAATGTTCGCGCTCACGCGAGGTTCCCATCGATGCCTCCTCGAACAATCGCCCCGGCCCGGTGGAATGAGAATGAGGACGGCTCCGGGTGGGCGGTTTGGTTCGTCCTTGACGGAAGTCCATGAAAACAAATGGTTATCATAATCAACCGCCGCCGGTTCGCTCAAGCGGATCCGAGACCGCGACGCTTCGGGCGGGTGGAGACTGGCGGCGGGCGCGCGGCTGAGTTAACCTCGCAACCTATCAGTACGGTTCGACGGGCTCGCTTCGTGACACTCTTCGCAAAAATCCGGTCGCCGGCCCCCATCGGCGCTCAAGCGCGGCGAACCGTCGCGAGGCGCGCGAACCCCACGGCGGGACGAGGCTCCCGCCGAGCCGGCGCTGGGCGTGGGG
>Ga0182738_1007798_pt1 | contig 10781 bp, 12 predicted proteins | sample eDN5th30CBELigMG_FD_128876 | JGI IMG/M metagenome (GOLD analysis project Ga0182738, IMG submission 128876) | Enriched Miracle-Growth compost microbial communities from Emeryville, California, USA - eDNA 5th pass 30_C BE-Lig MG (version 2)... ... | reverse complement strand
TCCACCATTTCATGTCGAGCGTCTCGGGGTCGATGACCGTCACCAGGTTGAGGCTGCGCATGCTGACTAGGAGATCGCCCACCTCGAACATGGGGAAGGCGGACGCCAGTTCGGGCGTGAGCGCCTCCACATGGTTCTCGTGGAAGGCGTCCGGGGTGAACTGCAGTTCGTCCCTCTCGTTCTCCTCGGTGCGGATGCCGAGGATGGCGTGATGCCTGGGGAAGAGGTCGTGGATGACCGAGATGCGCTGCAATATCCTGCCGGTCGCCATGTCCATATGCACCAGCCGGTCGGCTTCCATGGTCCACAGCGTGCCGTCGCCGACGGGGGAGACGGCATGGTGGAAATCGCCTTCCACCGTCCACATCACGCCGCCGCAGGCATCGATGCGGGCCAGCCGGTGGCCGGCGTCGAAATTGGCGATGGCCGAACCGTCCGGCAGCACCGCCAGGCCGTGCAGGAAGACGTTCTGCGGCTTGGGACCCTCGGGGTCGTAGAGGCTGTAGTCGAACGGCCAGACATGATGCTCGCCGCCTTTCGTATCGAGCAGTACGGCGCTGTTGAGGGTGGGCCGGTGCGGGGTGAGGCCGGCAACCAGGATCTCGCCGTCTCCCATTTCCCCGGGCCGATAGACCGTGAAGCGCTCCCGCCGGTCGGGATAGCCCTCCACCAGATGGCGCGTCGCCTCCAGCCCCAGGTCGTTCTTCCAGTATTGGGCGAAATCGCGCACCTCGTCATGCAGCCGCCAGGCGGCCGGCGCCGGCGGCAGGCCGATCATGCCGGCCACCAGCCCGTAGCCGAAGCTCAGGAACAGGATGCCGAAGAGGAACAGGTATAGGGGCAGCCTCTCCTTGAAATGGCGTTTCATGACCCTACTCCTTCCTCTTGGCGATTAGTCGACGATCGGCCGGTTGGCCTCGGCCAGCAGACGGCCGTGCACCTGCCCGGCGCGCGCCACCAGATGGGTGCCGACGGCCGGCGGTTCGGCGCTGTAGTCGGTGGGCGGGCGCAGGCGGTCCGCCATGGTTCCGAAATCATGATTGGGCGGCAGGGCGGCCGCCTTGGCCAGCCGGTCCAGCCCCCGCCGGGGGGCGGCGCACAGCGCGTCATAGTCGATGAAGGTGACGTTGGGGCCGGCGGTGCGCAGTACGCCTTCATAGGCGGCGCACCAGTAGGCCAGCCAGAAATCCAGATGGCCGGGGCCGGGGCCCTCATACTGATCCAGCCAGCTCTGGCCATCCCGGTCCTTGAAATCCATGGGCTTCAGCGCCGCGCCGAACTCGTAATGGCCCAGCCATTCCATGTAGCTGCGGCTGAAGCCGTCCTCGGCATGCATGGCGGTGAAGCGCTCATGCTGCCTGAGGAGCGAGCGCGCATGGTCGAACGGGTTGCGCACCGGCACGATGATGCGGCAATCCGGGAACATGGCCGCCAGGAGCAGCAGCCGGGCGATGTTCGCATTGTTCTTGGAAAGGTAGCGCGGCTTGTGCACATCCCGCGGCGCCAGGGAGAGGATCTTGCGGATATGCTGCTGGAAGAAATGGGCGAAATCCTCCGCCGCTTCCTCGGTCTCCCAGAGGGCGATGCGGTCCTGCCGGTAATGCTCCGGCCAGAAGGCCTTCCACAGCACCTCCTCGAAGGCCTCGGGACTGTCGAAATCGATGGCGACCCCGTCGCCATGGCTGCGCTCGCGCGCCCGGGCGGACTGGCGGAACGGCCCCGAGATGCGCTGCCAGAGGACCGGGCAGAGAACGAACGGCATATTGCGGTAGGTGTGGGAGACGAGCTCCGGCGCCTCGTTCAGCAGGTTGAGCAGGAGCGTGGTGCCGGCCCGCGCCAGGCTGGTGACGAAGACCGGCCGCTCGATGCGGATGTTGCCGACGGGATAGAGCCGCTCCTCGATATCGGCCAGCGCGAGCTGCGTCGGGATGGCCTTGAAGGCCAGCCGGTGCAGGGCGCGGTCCAGCCGCCCGTAGGAGGAAGCGGTGGTCACGGCACCACCTTCCACAGGGCGACCATGGCCAGCGTCGAGCCGATGAGGAAATACCAGTTGGTGGCCGCCGCCTCGACCTGCGGCATGTCCACCACGCCCAGCCCCACGGTGATGAGCACCAGCAGGAGCGGCAGGCCCAGGATGACGAAGACCCGCGCCAGGATGGCGAAGAAAGCGCCGAACATGCCGATGGCGGCGGCACGGGCCGCCGCTTCCTTCTCGTCGTCGGTCATCTCGGGCGAGGCCAGAGTCGCCATGGCGCCGCGCGCCACGCCCATCGCCTCACCCACCCGGGCGACCAGTCCCGTGGCCTTGAGCGCCACCAGGAAGAGCACCGCTGCGACGCAGAGGATGATATAGGTCATTGCCGGCCTGTCGTGCGCCTGCCGGTCTCGGCGTCGGAAGCGTCATCGCGCCGCTGGGCGCTGCGCGACTTGCCGCCGAGCAGCCGCTTGACGGGATACCAGATGAACCCCACCACGGCCAGAACGCAGGCCGCCAGCAGGGCCAGGAAGGTGCCGATGGCCGACAGACCGGCGCCCGGCCCCACATAGGCCAAGGCGGTGCCCGGGGCCAGCGCCACGAGACCCAGAATCGCCGCCGCGGCGGCATGACGTTTGGTCAACATTCCGTCTTCTCCTCATGCGATAAGCACAGAGGGCCCAAGGCGGACCTCTCTCAGGAAACCCAAGATAGGAGATAAAAGTGCCCAAATATGGACTGGATCATGGAGACCTCGGGGCGGAAACAGGGGCCGGGCGCCCCCTCCAACCCTACTTGTGAGGCCCCGGCGGACAGTGTAAAACCGCCGCCATGACAGACCTGAAGCACATCCGCAATTTCGCCATCATCGCCCATATCGACCATGGCAAGTCGACATTGGCCGACCGCCTCATCCAGAAATGCGGCGGGCTCTCCGACCGCGAGATGAAGGAGCAGGTGCTGGACAGCATGGAGATCGAGCGCGAGCGCGGCATCACCATCAAGGCGCAGACCGTGCGCCTGCTCTATGCCGCCAGGGACGGCGAGACCTACACGCTCAACCTCATGGACACGCCCGGCCATGTGGACTTCGCCTACGAGGTGAGCCGGTCGCTGGCCGCCTGCGAAGGCTCGCTCCTGGTGGTGGACGCCAGCCAGGGCGTGGAAGCGCAGACGCTGGCCAATGTCTACCAGGCCATCGAACACAATCACGAGATCGTGCCCGTCCTCAACAAGATCGACCTGCCCGCCGCCGAGCCGGAGCGGGTGCGCGAGCAGATTGAGGACGTGATCGGCCTCGACGCCTCCGACGCCATCGAGGCCTCGGCCAAGACCGGCCAGGGCATCGAGGAGATCCTGGAAGCGCTGGTCACCCGCCTGCCGCCGCCCGAGGGCGACCGCAGCGCCCCCCTCTCCGCCCTGCTGGTGGATAGCTGGTACGACAGTTACCTCGGCGTCATCATCCTGGTGCGGGTGGTCGACGGCGTCCTGAAGAAGGGCATGAAGATCAAGATGATGTCCACCGGCACGGTGCACACGGTGGAGCGGGTCGGCGTCTTCACGCCCAAGGGCACCATCGTGGACGAGCTGGAAACCGGCATGATGGGCTTCATCACCGCCGCCATCAAGGAAGTGGCCGACACCAATGTGGGCGACACGCTCACCGAGGAGCGCCGCCCCACGCCCAGGCCGCTGCCCGGCTTCCAGCCGAGCGTGCCGGTGGTGTTCTGCGGCCTCTTTCCCGTCGATACCAGCGATTTCGAGCATCTGAAGGAGAGCCTCGGCAAGCTGCGCCTCAACGATGCCAGCTTCCATTACGAGATGGAGACCTCGGCGGCACTCGGCTTCGGCTTCCGCTGCGGCTTTCTCGGGCTCCTGCATCTGGAGATCATCCAGGAGCGCCTCGACCGCGAGTTCGACCTCGACCTCATCACCACGGCGCCATCGGTGGTCTACCACCTGCACATGACCGACGGCACGATGATCGAGATGCACAATCCGGCCGACATGCCGGACCCGGTGAAGATCGACCATATCGACGAGCCCTGGATCAAGGCGACAATCCTGGTGCCGGACGATTACCTGGGCGCCGTCCTGAAACTCTGCGAGGACCGGCGTGGCACGCAGCTCGAACTGACCTATGCCGGCAACCGCGCCATGCTGGTCTACCGCCTGCCGCTGGCCGAGGTGGTCTACGATTTCTACGACCGGCTCAAGTCCATCTCGCGCGGCTATGCCAGCTTCGACTACCAGATGGACGGCTATGAGACCGAGGACCTGGTGCGCATGTCCATCCTGGTGAATGCCGAACCCGTGGACGCGCTGGCCATCATCGTGCACCGCTCCCGGGCCGAAGCCCGGGGCCGCAGCCTGTGCGAGCGCCTGAAGGACCTCATCCCCCGCCAGATGTTCCAGATCGCCATCCAGGCCGCCATCGGCGGGCGCATCATCGCCCGCGAGACGGTGAAGGCGCTGCGCAAGGACGTGACCGCCAAATGCTATGGCGGCGACGTGACGCGCAAGAGGAAACTCCTGGAAAAGCAGAAGGCCGGCAAGAAGCGCATGCGCCAGTTCGGCAAGGTGGAAATCCCCCAGGAGGCCTTCATCGCCGCCCTGAAGATGGACGATTAGGCACGACGACTTTGCTTTGCCGGCCGCTGCGGCTGGGCTACCATGGTGGTTCTCGACAGCAACGGCAGGGGGACCAGGACCATGATTTCCACCAGAGCGGCCACGCTTCTTCTTGCGATGACCGGCGCAGCGGTGCTCGCACCGCCCGTCATCGCCGCCGATACCGTGATGACCACCCAGGACACGCTCCTCGATCGTATCCAGATCGAAGACCTGATGCGGGATTATTACACCGACCTCACCGCCACCGAGCGCCACGCCATCGACCGCTACTGGGCCAAGGACTCCGAGTTCCACGTGGCCGGCCAGGTCATCAAGGGGCGCGACGCCATCGCCGCCCTCTATGACGGCATGGAACGGGCCGCCGGCAGCGGCGAGACGCTGACCATGCTCCTGGGCAACCCGATCATCCGCGTGGACGGCAACCGGGCGGAAATGGACGCCATCTATACCGGTATCATGAACGTCGCTCCCGATCAGGCGCCCCGGTTCTTCGAGCAAGGCCGGGACCATTGCGAGTTCATCAAGGAGAACGGCCGCTGGTTCATCACCAAGCGGGTGCTCACCAATCTCAGCCACGCGCCGGCCGAGCACTGAGCCTCCGTATTTTATAATGCTCCCACCGCCTCAGCGCTTGCCTTGACCGGCGACTTTTGTATAGTGCCGGGCACCGGAGCCTCCGGCATTGGCCGGGGCACGGAATCTGCGGAGAGGTGGCCGAGTGGTTTAAGGCGCACGCCTGGAAAGCGTGTGGGGGCGCAAGCCCCTCGCGGGTTCGAATCCCGCTCTCTCCGCCATTATCCCCACCGCAAGGATACTCAGGGAATGACTTCGGCCGTAGCGGCGCGGGAGCTTCTGGTGGCGAGAGGGGTGGTGCCGGGGGGGACGGCGTAGCTGGCTTCGTCCACGGTGGCCGGGACCGGGGGAGAGGCGGCGGCGGACGGGCTGCGGGGCGGACCGTCATCCACGAGGGCCACGATCAGGGCGACCAGGGCGATCCCGAGATTGATCGCCACCATGACACAGCAGGCCGCGATCCCGAGCGTTTCCTTTGTGAGCGATTCTTTCGTTATCATATGATCCCTCCCGCCCCCGGACCGGGGGATGCCGGAGACGATGCCGAAAGTGTCCTCCTGGCATTGGCGTACGCCCGAAATACGTCTCAAATGCGGCCTGCCCGGCGCCGGCCGGCCCGGTGCCGGACCATTTCCCGCAGGCTCCCGTGAGACTTGGCGAAACCGCGACGGGGCCGTGACATGCCGGCGTCCGCCCCCTGCCTTGATGGATGAGGTCTGCCGCGCCGCGCGGTGGCGACTCAGCCGCCAAGGAACCCTGCCATCCTCCAGCCGTTCCCCGGGAAGGAGATCAGGAGGACAGGACCATGTTATGCCCCGATTGCGAAACCGACCTCATCGCCAGCCACCGCGAGGGGGTGACCCTGAACTATTGCCCGGCCTGCCGGGGCGTGTGGCTGCAGCGCGGCGAGCTGGACAAGCTGGTGGAAGTGGCGGGCCGCGACCAGGCGGAGGAGCCTCACATCGTCACCCGGGAGGAGGCCGAGAAAGCAGAGGAACGCCGCCGCCGCCGGCTGCTGGACAGTTTCTTCACCCTGCCATAGGCCCCGGCGCAAGTTTTTCGTTTCCCCGTGTCACAACCGGGCGGGCCGGCTCGTCATGGAAGCAGACGCTGACATGAATGGAGACCGCCATGCCCCTGCCCGCCCTGAAGACTTCCCTCCTGGCCGCCGCCCTGCTGCTGCCCCTCGCCCTGCCGGGCGCCGCCCCGGCGCATGAGGCGGAGCCCGCCGCCGGCGCCGCGCCGCAGCAATCCATCCTGCGGCGCCAGGCCCTGCCCGACGGCATGGAACTGATCGCCACCCGCCTGCATGTGCCGCCCGGCGGCACGGCCCCGGGCCATCACCATGCCGGCACGCTCTTCGTCTACATGCTCTCGGGGCAGGTGCGCTCGGGGCTCGACGGCGGCGAGCCCGTCCTCTATGGCCCCGGCGAAAGCTGGATGGAGCCCGAGGGCACCCACCACAGCTTCTTCGAGAACGCCAGCCAAACGGAGCCCGCCGAGCTGCTGGTGGTGTTCGTCGCCCCCGAGAACGCCACCCTGACCACCATGGACAAGTGAACGAGAGGACAAGGATCATGAGCCAGAGACCGAACGCCTTCCAGGCCGCGCCGGAGGCCATCACCGCCATGCGGCAACTGGAGGCCTACACCCGCAACTGCGGGCTCGATGACATCCTCTGCGACCTGGTGCGCATGCGCGCCTCGCAGATCAACGGCTGCGCCTATTGCCTGCACATGCACTCCAAGGATGCCCGCAAGGCCGGCGAGACCGAGGAGCGGCTCTATCTGCTGAACGCCTGGCGCGAGTCGGCCCTCTACACGCCGCGCGAACGCGCGGCGCTTGGCTGGACCGAGGCCCTGACCCTCCTGCCCCAAACCCAGGCGCCGGATGCCGATTACGAGGAACTGATGCGCCATTTCAGCGCGGAGGAGGCGGTGAAGTTGACGCTGCTCATCGGCGCGATCAATGTCTGGAATCGCATCTCCGTGGGCTTCCGCTCCCGGCACCCGGCGGATGTGCGCAAGCCGCAACTGACGGAGGCATGACACATGGCGCCGGACGCCCTGGGCACGTTCGAGACGCACCGCGGCTTCCTCACCGGCCTGGCCTACCGCATGCTGGGCTCGGTGGCCGAAGCCGAGGACGCGGTGCAGGACGCCTGGCTGCGCTGGCACGGCGCCGACCGCACCGGCATCGCCAATGCCCGGGCCTGGCTCTCCACCGTGGTGACGCGCATCAGCCTCGACCGGCTGAAGGCGGCACGCCGCCGGCGCGAGACTTATGTCGGCGCCTGGCTGCCCGATCCGCTGCTCGATGACGCCGGGCTGACCGAAGCGGCGCCCGCGGCCATCGACCACGATGTTTCGGTGGCGCTGATGCTGGCGCTGGAACGCCTCTCGCCGCTGGAGCGCGCCGCCTTCCTGCTGCACGACATTTTCGACATGAGCTATGGCGAGGTGGCGGCGGCCCTGGGCAGCGCCGAGGAGAGCTGCCGCCAGCTCGCCAGCCGCGCCCGCCGCCATGTGCGGGAGGCGCGCCCGCGCTACGCCATCACCGCCGAAGACAGCCGGCCGGTGGCCGATGCCTTCCTGGCGGCCGCGCGAAGCGGCGACACGGCCCGGCTTCAGCACCTGCTGGCCGCCGACGCGCGGCTGATGACCGATGGCGGCGGCCTCAAGACCTCCGCCCTCAACCCCATCCTGGGCGCCGAGCGCATCCAGCGCTTCTTCACCGGGCTGGCGCGCAAGCGTCTTGGGGCCATGCCCCTGTGGCGGCGGGCGATGCGCATCAACGGCATGCCCGGCTGGGCCATGGTGGAAGTGGACGGCACCCTGCAGACCCTGGCGCTGGACATCTCTGAGGACCGCATCACCGCCATCTACATCACCCGCAATCCCCAGAAACTGCGTCACCTGACCCGCCAGCTGCCGCCCGAGGCGGCGGCGCTGGTGAACGATTAGTGTATGCCGTGCTTGATAGCGGTCACCTTTCCCGTTCGTCACCCGCCGACTTGACCGGCGAATGACGATGAGAGGAGCCCGCCAGCCGGTCAGAGCCGGCTGATGCCGAGGAGGTATGACGTCATGACGTCAACCCGGCCGGGGGCGGCGCGGCAGGCCACGTAGCCGTCGGGGCGCACCAGGGTGAGGCCGGCGGCGCGGCCGGCGCCGTAGTGGCGCTCGGTCTGCGGTGTCGGGGGGATGCAATGGGCGTCGAGCAGTTGCCCGAAGCTGCGCCGGAAGGCCGCCAGGTCGGGCTCCAGTGAAGGATCGAAGGCCAAAAGGGTGAAGCCGGTGTGGCGCGTGTGGTCGAAGAGGCGGGAGCCGTCAGCCAAGTCGGCATCGGGCGCACGGTCGCCGGCCACCAGACCGGGTGCCGCCGCGTCCGCATCCCCCCGGTAGGTATAGGAAATGCCGGAACAGCGGCCGATGATGGCCTCCAGCCACTCGGGGTCCTGGGCCGCCGTGCGCCGCGCCTCGATATCGCGCCCATGGCCCATGAACACGTCCTGCAAGGAAGAGGCCGCCCACAGCACCTGCTCGGCCACCGGCCGGCGTTCGGCCTCGAAGCTGTCGAGGATCTCGGGTTTCAGGAGGCCCTTTTCCACCATGGCCAGCTTCCAGCCCAGGTTGAAGGCATCCTGCATGCAGCAGTTCATGCCCTGGCCGCCGGTGGTCGGGTGCACATGGGCGGAATCGCCGGCCAGGAAGATGCGCCCCTGGCGGTAATGGTCCGCCAGCTTGAGCCCGTGCTCCCACACCGAATGCCACACCACCTCACCGATGCGCGCGCCGTCGAAATGCCGGTCGATGATGGCCTGGAAGGCGGATTTGGGAGCCAGGCCCGGCGCCGCCGCTTCCCCCCTGTCGCTCAGGAGCAGGCGGTAGAAGCCGCCGGGCAGCCGGGCGATCATGATGAAATGATCCTTGCCGGCGCAGTAATGCACCCATTCGTCGTCGTCGGGGAAATTCTCCAGCCAGGCGTCCATGTTCTGCAACACCATGCCCTGAACGGTGTCGCCCACCTGGCCCAGCCCGGCCATGACGCGCAGCCGGGAATTGGCCCCGTCCGCCGCCACCAGGTAGCGGCAGGCCACCCGTTCGGTGCGGCCGTCGCCATGCTCCAGCACGGCCAACACGCCATCGCCCCGCTGCTCGATGGCGGTGCAACGCGTGTTCCATTCGATCTGCCGGCCGTATTCCGCCGCCAGGTGATCGCGCACCACGGCTTCCGATTCGTCCTGGCGGTGCAGGAGCATGAAGGGATAGCGGCAGTCTAGCCCCCGGAAATCCATGCCCGGGCGCACCTCGCGGCGATTGCCGCCATCGTCGGCGAAATGCAGCACATAGCCGGGGCAGGCGATGCCGCGTGAGAGGAAGCGGTCCACCAGCCGGCGGTCCACCCGCTCCATCATCTCCAGCGTGCGGGCATGCACGGTGATGGCCCGCGACGAGGGGGCAGGGCCCGCCAGCCGGTCCACCACCCGCGCCGCTACCCCATGCCGCGCGAGCTCCAGTCCCAGCACGGACCCCGCCGCGCCTCCCCCGACGATGAGCACCGGCGTATCCGCCATGACCGCCCCCTTCCCCTGTTGCCATGCCCCAAAAGGATACGTCCGGCCTTGCCAGAAAAATAATGCATATTAATAATCTTCATCATGAATGATGTTCATATCAGACGGCTGGACCTGAACCTGCTGCGCACCCTCGGCGTGCTGCTGGAGGAACGGCAGGTGAGCCGGGCCGCCACACGGCTGAACGTCACCCAGCCGGCGGTGAGCCACGCCCTGCAGCGCCTGCGCCTGCATTTCGACGATCCGCTGTTCGTCCGCCAGGGCCAGGGCATGGTGCCGACCCCGCGCGCCCGGGCGCTGGAGGGGCCGCTGCGGCAGGTGCTGCAGGCTTTGGACCGCCTGGCCGGCCCCGCCGCCTTCGATCCCGCCGCGGCGCGCGGCACGCTGCGCATCGCCACCACCGATTACGGACTGGCCGTGGTGCTGCCCGGCGTCCTGGCCCGGCTGACCGAGGAGGCGCCCAACCTCGCCATCACCTCGGCCAACATCACGGCGGACAGTTTCGATCATCTGAAAACCGGCTTCCTCGACTTGGTGCTGAGCGGGCAGGAGAGCTTCGGCGATGTGGAGATCGAGACGCTGTTCCGCGAGCGCTTCGTCATCGTCACCCACCGGCGGCACCCGCTGGTGGGCCGGCCGATCACATTGGCGGATTTCATCGCCTATCCCCACGCCATGATCGACGTGGTGCAGTCGCGCCTGCACGGTATCGACCGGCGGCTGGAGCGGCTGGGGCTGAAGCGGCGCATCGCCCTCAGCCTGCCGCACATGCTGGCCGCCCCGTTCTTCGCCCAGGCGACCAGCCTGGTGATGCCGGTGCCCGAGCGGGTGGCGCATCTTTATGCCGAGCAGTTGGACCTGGTGATCCACGAGCCGCCGGCGGAGGTGGATATCGGCCGCTTCGACTATGTCCAGGCCTGGCACGAGCGGCGCACCAATGACCCTATGCACCGCTGGCTGCGCGAGCTGGTCCGCCAGTCCGCGCGGGACATCCGCGACCGGTTCTGAGGCTCTCTCCCTCGT
>Ga0182738_1007797_pt1 | contig 10781 bp, 8 predicted proteins | sample eDN5th30CBELigMG_FD_128876 | JGI IMG/M metagenome (GOLD analysis project Ga0182738, IMG submission 128876) | Enriched Miracle-Growth compost microbial communities from Emeryville, California, USA - eDNA 5th pass 30_C BE-Lig MG (version 2)... ... | reverse complement strand
GACCCGAGCAGCCGCAGCGACTTGCGCGAGGTCTTCTTCACCGGCTCGTCGCCGGCCTGCATCAGCGAGCGGATCGCGGTCGGCGCGGTGTAGAAGATGTTGACCTGATGCTTGTCGACGACGTTCCAGAAGCGCGAAATGTCCGGATAGGTCGGGATGCCTTCGAACATCAGCGTGGTCGCGCCGTTCGCGAGCGGCCCGTAGATGATGTAGCTGTGGCCGGTGACCCAGCCGATGTCGGCGGTGCACCAGTAGATATCGCCGTCGTGATAATCGAACGTGTATTTGTGCGTCAGCGAGACGTGCAGCAGATAGCCGGCGGTGGTATGCAGCACGCCCTTCGGCTGGCCGGTCGACCCCGACGTGTAGAGCAGGAACAGCGGGTCCTCGGCATTCATCGGCTCGCACGGACAGTCCGCGCTGACCGACTTCACCACCTCGTCATAATAGACGTCGCGACCGGCCTGCATGTCGACCTTGCCGCCGGTGTGACGCACCACGATCATGGTCTTGACGCCGCCGGCCCGTTCGGCCGCCGCGTCGGCGTTCACCTTGAGCGGCACTTTCTTGCTGCCGCGCAGGCCTTCGTCGGCGGTGATGATGACGGTTGAGGCGGCATCCTTGATGCGGCCGGCCAGCGAATCCGGCGAGAAGCCGCCGAACACCACCGAATGCGGCGCGCCGATGCGCGCGCAGGCGAGAATCGCATAGGCCGCTTCCAGGATCATCGGCAGATAGATGGTGACGCGATCGCCCTTCTTGACGCCATGCGCCTTCAGCACGTTGGCGAACTTGCAGACTTCTTCATGCAGTTGCCGATAGGTGATCTTCTTGCTGACGCCCGGATCGTCGCCTTCCCAGATGATCGCGACCTGATCGCCGCGCTTGGCGAGATGCCGGTCGATGCAATTATACGCGACGTTGAGAACCCCGTCTTCGAACCACTTGATCGACACGTTGCCGAGCTGGAACGACCAGTTTCCGGCCTTGGTCGGAGATTTGATCCAGTCAAGAGTCTTGGTCTGCTCCAGCCAGAAGCCGTCAGGGTCCTTGACCGAGCGCGCATACATCTCGTTGTACTTGGCCTCGTCGACATAGGCCCGTTTGGCCCAGTCTGCCGGTACGTCGTAAACCTTGTCGGACATCATCTCCTCCACGCTACGCCGCGATGGCCCGGACCGACGTCCGGCACGAGGCGGCCTTCCGAAATTTTGGTGTTGTCGTCATTATGCGTCCACGCGATGAATGGCTACAAGCCGAAAGACATAGGACTTTTGGCGAGCCGTTGCGTCACTTCTCCAACTGCATCCGGATGCCGCGCGTGCCTTGATCCGGCAACGTCTCCTAAATAGCTGAAACAGAATGTGATTTCTACGCCGCCTGGTTGGTCTGCGGATCGACCTCGCCGAAGGTCCAGACTGCCGTGCGCTTGATGGTATTGTCCTCCAGTTCCCGCGTCACCGAGACGCGATATTCGGCCAGCTTGGCGAGATGCGTCGTCGGCAAATAAGCGCGGCCCGGATCACCGATCAGGATCGTCGCGCCGCGTTCGGCATGCCATGCGAGAAACGCAAAGACGCGCTCGGCCGTTTCACGTTCGTAGAAGATATCGCCGGCAAGAATGACGTCCCACGCGCGGTCGTCGGGCTTCTCCAGCAGATTGTCGGAAGTCACCGACAGCGATGTTGCGTTGATCGCCGCATTGAGCCTGATCGCCGCACAGGCGAACGCATCGATATCGGCGGCGCGGACCTCGCGCGCGCCTGCCTTCATCGCCGCGATGCCGACGAGGCCCGAGCCGGACGCAAGATCGAGAACGGACTTGCCGCGCACGCAATCGGCATGATCGAGAACATACCGGGCGAGCGCCTGTCCGCCGGCCCAGGCAAACGCCCAGAACGGCGGCGGCAATCCCATTTCGCCGAGTTCATCCTCGGTTCGCTGCCACAGCGGCACCGCCTCGTCGGCGATATGCAGCGAAATCTCCGGCACCAAGGGCACCGGCCGCAGCCGGGTATTGGCGAGGATGAAAGCTGTCTGATCGGAAATGCGCGCAGCGTCCATTTGTCCGTCATACGCGGGCTCAACCCCTACTGCCGCGTTGCTTCGCATCAACCGCGAAGCCGGGTCAAGCCCGATCATGTCGCAGGCGTCAGAGTCCGCCGAGTTTGCAGACGATCTTCCATTCGTCGGCCGTGACCGGCTGCACCGACAATCGCGACAACTTGATCAAGGCCATCTCCGCCAGCCGCTTGTCCTTCTTCACGGCCTCCAGCGACACCGGCATCTTCAGCGGCTTGTCGGCGGCGATATCGACGCAGACGAACTTGCCGCTCTTGTCGGTCGGGTCCGGATAATGCTCGCGGATCACCTCGGCGATGCCCACGATCTCCTTGCCCTCGTTGGAATGATAGAAGAAGGCGCGATCGCCTTTCTTCATCTTCATCAGATTGAGCTTGGCGGTGTGATTGCGCACCCCCGTCCAGGCCTCGCCCTTGGCGCCCTTGGCCACCTGCTGGTCCCACGACCACACCGATGGCTCCGATTTGACCAGCCAGTAATTCATGACGCTCACATTTCTTGCCCGTCACCACCGGACATCGCCGTTCGAAGAACGGCGCCGCTTCGCCCGCCCAAAGCCTGCATCCGTCTTCACTATCAAGACGTGGATGCCCGCGACAAGCGCCGGCATGACGATGGCTCATCCTTCCGCGCGGAACGGCCGCGCCAGCAACTGCTGGATGGCCGCATCGATGGTCACCGTTCCGGCCAGGATCGCCGCGACCGCGCTCGCGACCGGCATATCGATGCCGTTGGCTGCGGCCAGTTCGGCCAGGACCGGCGCGGTAAACTCGCCTTCGCTGAGTTTTTCGCGAGACGGCGGCTCGCTGCGGCCGAGGGCGACGCCGAGCGAGAAGTTGCGCGACTGCGGGCTCGAACAGCTCAGGATCAGGTCGCCCAGTCCCGACAGGCCGGACATCGTTTCCGTCCGCGCGCCGCAGGCGAGACCGAGCCGCATCAATTCGGCGAAAGCCCGCGTCGTCAGCGCCGCGAGCGCCGAAGCGCCGAGCTGCCGTCCCGCCACGATTCCCGCCGCGATCGCCAGCACGTTCTTGGCGGCGCCGCCGATTTCGACACCGCGAATGTCGGTGGTGTGATAGGGCCGGAATGTCGGCGAGCCCAGCGCGTGAACCAGCGCCTGCGCGATGCTTTCGTCCTGCGCCGCCAGTGTCACTGCGGTCGGCAGACCGCGCGCGACATCGTCAGCGAAGCCCGGTCCGGACAGAATCGCCGGCATGGCCTGCGGCACCGCCTGCGCGATCACCTCGGTCATGAACAGGCGGCTGCCGCGCTCGATGCCCTTGGCGCACGCCACCACCGGCGTGTCGCGCCGCAGATGCGGCGCCAGGATCGCGGCGGCATCGCGCGTCGCCTGCGCCGGCGCCGCCATCAGGACGATATCGGCCTGCGCCGCGCGAGCGATATCGCTGGTCACCTCAATGGCGGCATCGATCGCCATGCCCGGCAGCCGCTTGTTCTCGTGCGCGGTCTGAATCGCTTCGGCCTGCGCCGGATCGCGCGCATACAGCAGCACGTCGCGGCCGGCGCGCTTCGCCGCGCTGGCGAGCGCGGTGCCCCAGGCGCCGGAGCCGATCACCGCGACAGAACGATATGAATCTGGCGCGGCCATGCGTCAGCTATTGGCGCGCGTGTTGGCGAATTGCGGCGGGACCACCGCGTTCTCATCGAGACGCCAGCGTGCGCGCGGCGCCGTCCCGAGCGCATCGGTAAGCCCGAGCGCCAGCCGCTCTGCCCCGGCCCAGGCGATCATCGCGCCATTGTCGGTGCAGAGCGCCGGCGGCGGCATGATCAGCGGCGTGTGCGCCGCGTCCGCAACGCTCTGGAGGGCGCCGCGCAGCGCCTGATTGGCGGCGACGCCGCCGGCCGCCACCAGCGCGGTCGGCGCGCCGAACTGCTCGGAAAACAGGCCGAGGCCGACGCGGAGACGGTCCGCCATCGACTCAAGCACCGCCGCCTGGAAGCTGGCGCAGAGATCGTTGATGTCCTGCTGTTGCAGCGGCGTCATCCGGCTCGCCTCGTTGCGCACGGCGGTTTTCAATCCGGACAGCGAGAAATTGGCATCGGCGCGCCCCATCATCGGCCGCGGAAACTGAAAGCGCGTCGGATCGCCCCGCTGCGCCGCGCGCTCCACCTGCGGGCCGCCGGGATAGGGCAGCCCCAGCATCTTGGCGACCTTGTCGAAGGCCTCGCCGATCGCATCGTCCACCGTGGTGCCGAGCCGGACATAGTGGCCGACGCCCAGCACCGCGACGATCTGGGTGTGGCCGCCCGAGGCGAGAAACAGGCAATAGGGAAACGCCAGCGCGTCGGTGAGGCGCGGCGTCAGCGCGTGAGCCTCGAGGTGGTTGACCGCGACCAGCGGCACGCCGCTCACCAGCGCGATGGCTTTCGCCGTGGTGAGGCCGACGATCACGCCGCCGATCAGGCCCGGCCCGGCCGCGGCGGCGACGCCGGACAGCTTGTCGAAATCGACTCCGGCCTCCTGCATGGCGCTGGCGACGATCCCGTCCAACACATCGACGTGAGCGCGCGCCGCGATCTCGGGAACCACGCCGCCGAACGGGGCATGTTCCGCAATCTGCGAGCGCACGATGTTGGACAGCATACGGCCGCTGCCGTTGCTGCGGCGCTCCACCACCGCTGCGGCGGTTTCGTCGCAGGTGGTTTCAATTCCCAGCACCAGCATCGACGTGTCGGCGGTCAATTTCAGCCCTTGCGTTCGCCGCCAAAGCGGCGTTTGTCTGTCCCGGCCCGAAGCGGCCTGCGGCGCCTGGAACGACGTGCCGCCGAAAATGCTTCACATGACACGTCGAGCGTCGTTCCGCGCGCCGGACCAGCCGCTCCCGTGAAGCGGATCCGACACGCGCATCCCGCCGCGCCGCTGGCGCGTCGGCGAAGGTCGAATCCAAGGCTCCACTAGCAACTTATATCTGCTAGTGGTTCTTTGATTCCAACGGTTGCAACGACGCCTGCCGAGACGCGATGCGCTGCTGGAGCCGAACCACTAGCATTGCGAGGCCACCCGGTGCAATCTTCCGACGGACAATCCTCCCGCTCCGGCGACATCCTGACGACGATCGGGACGCGCGGCAGCCCGCTGGCGCTGGCGCAGGCCCATGAAGTGCGTGATCGCCTCGCGCGCGCGCATCACGTGGACGCGGAGCGGATTGCCATTCGCGTCATCCGCACCACGGGTGATGCGATTCAGGATCGCGCCTTGTCGGAATCGGGCGGCAAGGGTCTCTTCACCAAGGAAATCGAGGAAGCGCTGCTGGCCGGCAGCATCGATCTCGCGGTGCATTCGTCGAAGGATGTGCCGACCTTTCTGCCAGACGAAACCTGGCTCTCCGCCGTGCTGCCGCGCGAGGATCCGCGCGACGTCTTCATCAGCCACAAGGCGTCCTCGCTCGCCGATCTCGCACCCGGCGCGGTGGTCGGCACGGCGTCGCTGCGCCGTCAGGCCATGGTGCTGCGGCTGCGGCCCGACCTCAAGGTCAGCGTGATGCGCGGCAATGTCGAAACGCGGCTGCGCAAGCTCACGGAAGGCGAGGCCGATGCCACATTGCTGGCGCTCGCCGGCCTGCGGCGGCTCGGCCTCGAGGACAAGGCCACGCGCATCTTCAGCATCGACGAATTTCTGCCGGCGGTCGGACAGGGCGCCATCGCCATCGAGTCGCGGCGCGACGACGATCGAACCAACGCGCTCGTCAAGGCCATCACCGATACCGATGCCGAGGTGGCGTTGAATGCGGAGCGCAGTTTTCTCGCCTTGCTGGACGGCTCCTGCCGCACGCCGATCGGCGGCCACTGCCGCGTCGACGGCGACCGCATTCACTTCCGCGGATTGATCATCTCGCCCGACGGTGGCGAGAGCTACGAAACCAGCCGCGATGGCGCGCGGGCCGACGCGTCCGCGCTCGGCGCCGATGCGGCACGCGAATTGCGCGAACGCGCCGGCGAGCGTTTCTTCACGCTGTTCTCCGGCGCTGGAAACTGACGTGGCTATCCTCGTCACACGTCCCGCTCCCGATCACATCACCACGGCGGCGGCATTGCGCCGCAAAGGCTACGAGGTGCTGGTTGCGCCGATGCTGCGCTATGAGCCGGTCGCCTTCGACGTCGATTCCGATACACCCGTCGACGCCCTGCTGATCACCAGCGCCAATGCCCTGCGCGCGCTGGCCGAGACACCGGCGCGGAAACAATGGCTGACGACGCCGCTCTACGCCGTTGGCCAGCGTACCGCGCAGGCCGCGCGCGATCTCGGCTTTCAGAACGTGACCGCCGCGAATGGCGACGGCGCATCGCTGCGCGACCTCATCGTGGCGCAGGCAAACGCCAATATACTGAAGACATCGGCACGGTTGCTTTATCTCGCCGCGGCCGACCGCGCCGTCAATCTCGACGACGAGCTCGATCCGCTCGGCTTTCACGTCACCACGGTGACGGCCTATCGCATGATCGCGATTCCCGATCTGCCGGCGGATGTCTGCGACGCCTTTGTCGCCGGGCGCATCGATGCCGTCCTGCATTACTCGGCCCGCAGCGCCCGCAGCTTCATTGCGGCGATTCAATCCGCAGGGCTGGAAATCACCGCGCTCGCCGTCCCTCACTGCTGCTTCTCCCACAACGTCGCCGCCACGTTGCGCGAAGCCGGCGCAACCCAGGTTGCCGTGGCGCGCGCGCCGGAAGAAAATGCACTGCTCGAGGCCTTGGACCGTGCTTTGCAGCCGCAATCGCGCTAAGCAGGATTTCGCCGAATCGAGCCGCCGTCATCCGGAGTTGAGGAAGCACCACGATGGTCGATGACCAACCCGACGCCGCCCCAGCATCCGCGGAGACCGGCCGGCCGAAACGCCCGCCGCCGACGATCGATCTGGAGGCCACGGAAATCCCGCGCGAGCCCGCAGAGACGTCCGCCGCGACGGCGGATGCGGACGGTGATGCGTCGCGCCCGAAGTCTAATGCCGACGCGCCGGCGAACGGCGATGGCGTCTCCGCCGCCGCCCGGCCGTCGCAGGCCGCAACGGCGGTGATCGCCGCGCTGGTCGGCGCGCTCGCCGCCTGCGGCATGATCGGCGCTGCGGCATGGGCGGGCTGGCCGGCGACGGTGTCGGCAGCCTCCGATACCGCAACGATCGACGGTCTCACCAAACGGCTCGCCGCGCTGGAGGCGCGTCCCGCGCCGTCCCCGTCTGCCGCGCCCGACGCGTCGCTGGCGCCTCGGCTCGATGCGTTGGAGAAATCCACGGCCGCGCTGCGCGGCGACGTTGCCGCTTTGCAATCGCAAATGGGTCAAATGAACGCGGCGATCGGTGAGTTGAAGGCCGCGCCACGCGAGACCACCGCCGCGGTGGATCTGACGACGATTACCAATCGTCTCGGCCAGCTCGAAAATGCAACGCGCACGCTGTCCGCCGAGGCCAAGCAGCAGCAGGCGGCGCCCGTCGACGACAAGCTGCTTCGCCGCGTCGTCGCCGTCACGCTGCTGGACCGCCTGGTGCGGCAAGGTGACTCCTATGTCGCCGCGCTCGCCGCAGCCAAGCCGCTGGTGCCGCAGCCGGAAGCCCTTGCGCCGCTCGAGCATTTCGCGGCGTCCGGCGTGCCGAGCGCCAACACCCTGAGCAAGGATCTGCTGACGCGGATTGCCAGCATCACGCCGCCCGAGCCGCAGCCCGCGGAGGGATCGGGTATTCTTGAGCGCTTGCAGGCCGGCGCGGAGCGGCTCGTCCGCATCCGCCGGATCGAGACACCGGCCGGCGAAAGTCGCAGCGCCGTGATCCGCCAGGCCGCGGCCGCCGCGCGGCATGACGATGTCGCCACCGCGCAGCGCGAACTCAGCACGCTGTCCGGTGCCGATCGCGCGCCGTTCGAGTCTTGGATCGCGCTGGTGGATGCGCGCCATGCCGCCCTGACCGCGTCCCGTCAGCTTGCGACCGACGCCGTCGCGGCACTTGGCAAACCTGCGCCGTAGGTCGTTCGATGATCCGCATCATCCTTTTCCTGATCCTCATCGCGGCGATCGCCTTCGCGGCCACATGGGTGGGCGATCAAAGCGGCGAAGTCACCCTGTCGTGGAACGGCTGGCGGGCCGACACCTCGCTGCCGGTTTTCATCCTGGGCCTGACGCTGCTGGCGCTTGCCGCCATCGCCGCATGGTCGGTGCTGCGCAACCTCTGGCAGGCGCCGCAGCGCCTGCAGCGGCGGCGGCGCGAACGCCGCATCGCGCGCGGCCGCAACGCGGTCACACAGGGATTGCTGGCGATCGGCCAGGGCGATCACATCGCGGCCCGCAAGCAGGCGGCCACGGCCAAGCGGCTGGCGCCGCACGATCCGCTGACCTTGCTGCTGCATGCGCAGTCCGCACAGATGGATGGCGACCGCGACGGCGCCCAGCGCGCCTTCCGCGCGATGACCGAACGCAAGGACACGCGCCTGCTCGGGCTTCGCGGATTGTTCATCGAGGCGCAGCGCGCCGACGATCCGCACGCCGCCATCGAAATCGCGCAGGAAGCGCTCAAACTGTCGCCCGGCTCGACCTGGGCCTCGCAGGCGGTCCTCGGCTTCCGCTGCGCGCAAGGCGACTGGACCGGCGCGCTCGCGATCCTCGACAACAATCTAGCCGCCGGCCTGCTCGACAAGACGCTGTACCAGCGCCAGCGCGCCGTCCTGCTGACGGCGCGGGCGCTCGACCTCGAAACCGCCGATCGCGATCGCGCCCGCGAAAGCATCATGGAAGCGGTGCGGCTGGCCCCGACGCTGGTGCCGGCCGCCGTGCTTGCCAGCAAATTCCTCAGCGAATCGCAGCAGATCCGCAAGGCGATGCGGATGATCGAAACCGCCTGGGCGGCGCAGCCGCATCCCGATCTCGCCGACGCCTATGCGCATGTCCGGCTGGGAGACTCGGCGCGGCAGCGGCTCTCCCGCGTCGAGACGCTGGCCGCCAAAACGCCCGGCGCTATCGAGGGCGCGCTGGCAATCGCCCGCGCCGCGATCGATGCCAGCGAATTCGCGCGCGCGCGCAAGGCGCTGGCGCCGTTCCTGGCCGCGCCGACGCAGCGCGTGGCGATGCTGATGGCGGAGATCGAGCGCACCGAGCATGGCGACGGCGGACGCGCCCGGGAATGGACCCTGCGCGCCGTGCGGGCCTTGCCCGATCCGGTCTGGACCGCCGACGGCTATGTCTCGGATCAATGGCGGCCGGTGTCGCCGCTCACCGGCCGCCTCGACGCCTTCCAGTGGCAGATGCCGCTTGCGGCGCTGCCCTCCGATGCCGCCCCGGTGGTCGATGCCGCCACGCCGGAGCCGGCTCCCGCCGAACCGCCGGCGGCGTTGCCGGCCGCGGCCGGACCGGAGCCATCGGCTGAAGGCCTGCCGGCTGCCCAGCGCCCCCCGGCGGCGCCGGCGCCCGAGGCGCAGACAGCCGCAGCGGCCGGCCCCGGCCCCTTGTTCCGCTCCCGCCCGATCGCCGAAAAGCCCAGCGCCGCCAATATTCCGCCGGTCATCCCGCTGATCCGCGCGCCGGACGATCCGGGGGTCGAGGAGGACCTTGCTTACGACGAATACGGGGAACCCGGCGCCCCGCCGGCGGCGCAGGCCGGCGGCTGGCGCGGATTCCTGTCCCGTCTGGGGCGGTAGGGTCGATCCCGGATTTCGCTCCGATCGCGGGGCGAGCGCGCCGAAGTCGCCCCGCATTGCAAATGTCGGGATCAGGTTCTTGCCAAGCGGCATGCTGCCCGATATCAGGTGCTCCTGCGTGGCCGCGCCTGTCCGCCACGCCAAGTCCGCCGCAATAGCTCAGTCGGTAGAGCACATCATTCGTAATGATGGGGTCGGGGGTTCGAATCCCTCTTGCGGCACCACTCTCACTGTGTCCACTCCGAACACATCGGTTTGTTGGATGCCGACGGTCGGGCCGGCGAAGACCTGACTGAGAACCACGGCTCCCTCCGTAGGTCGGCCAGTCGCTCCCCGATCATTGCACCGCCTGCATGGCTCGCGGACACACCTGGATACGGCAACCCGCATCACCCTTTGTGGCTACAGGATGTCATTTATTTGACGGATGCGGCCCACCGCCGAAAAGGTACTTTCCCTGCGCCGTTGGAGGAAAAACGGGCAACCGGGAGCGGTAGCGCATGTGCACCTGCAGCCGTAACGCTGAATCCGATCGAACCGATGAGTCTGCCAACCTCTTCGCCTGGCAGTCGCCACCGAAAACACCGCTCGACCAGGGCGGCCCGATCGACCGTCCCTTTACGCCGATGGGGGATCGCTTCGCCGAGGAGTCCGTCATTGCTCATCTCGACAAGGTCGTCGCGCGATATCCGGACAAGCTCGCGATCAGCGATGGCGATGTCGATCTGACCTACGCCGAATTGCGGACCGCGGTGGCCGCCCTCGCGCAATGCATCGCTGCCGTGGTCCCGAAGGAGGCCGCCGTCGGACTGCTGCTGGGCAATTCCGCATGGAATCCCGTTGCCATGCTGGCGAGCATCGCGTGCGGACGTCCGTGCATCCAGCTCAATCCGCGCGATCCCGTGCTGCGCACCGCAGGCATCATCGAGGAAGCACGGATGCCGGCGGTCGTGGCGATCAATCCGACCGCCTCCACCATTCACGCCGAATTCGCCGATCTCGTCTGGATCGATCCAAGGCGCGCGCGTGAGACGCCGCAACCGGTGGCCTGGCCGACGGTT
>Ga0182738_1007796_pt1 | contig 10782 bp, 1 predicted proteins | sample eDN5th30CBELigMG_FD_128876 | JGI IMG/M metagenome (GOLD analysis project Ga0182738, IMG submission 128876) | Enriched Miracle-Growth compost microbial communities from Emeryville, California, USA - eDNA 5th pass 30_C BE-Lig MG (version 2)... ... | reverse complement strand
TGAAGTTTGAATTTGAATTTAACTGTTTTTTTTTTCCCCTAATATTAATTTTCAAGTAGAAGATTAAGTTCACCATGATTATTCTATTTTCCTTTCATCAAAGGATTTTTTATCAAGCACAATTCGCCCTTTCAAGCAAGAACCTATTCTGTCAGAGCTTTGGGTTTATTTTTCGTGAGACTAAAATAGAGTTTTTGTGAATGAGGGAGAGGGAGTTCATCGAACATTGGCTTGAACTTATTTTTCCCAAAAATAAGACTTCTTCTTGGAGTTTATCATTTGAGGTTGTTTTCCCAATAAAATATGACGAGAGAGGCGGAACCAAAGGATTTTTTCTTTGGTTTAATTAATTTCGAATCAACAAATATATCCATAAAACTAAAATTTGATTTTTAAAGTAGCAGCAATTAAAGCTCAACTTATTTAAATAAATTTCCTTTTCCTGTTTTGGGGGTCTTTTTCATTCCTTTGATCTGGTTCATAAGCCCCATTTCATTCGAAGTCATTTATTCAAGTTATTTTAGGTCAAATTTAATCTTCTTTCGAGTGTTTTATGCTGATCTCTTTCCGAGGTAAATTTTCATTGAAAAATTGTTTTCAAAGAAAGCCCTGTTTTTTATTAATCCAAGTTTCTAATTGATGCTTCAAAAAAGGTTTCGTTTTGGTCAAAAATCTCGTCTGACGGTTAGGATTTTCAAGACATTTTAGCCATCAATTGAATACAACTGCGTACTTTTAAAATAGTCCAAGGGGTTTTTGTTAACACCCAAAGATGAAAAATCAAGTTTCACTTCATCATCATCAGAAGAAGAAAGAAAATCGAAAGCTGCGAGATTATTTTGATAAACTGGTTCTGAAAAAATCAAATGCCTCTCACCAAAAGCTCGGTTTCAACTCTTTCTTTGGTGTTCTTTACAATTATGGTGAAGGTAAATTATTACACCACAGTTTCCTTGATTGAAATCATGTTACTGGTATTTTGTCTGAAACTAAAGTTGGCCAGTATAAACCAATTTAATGGCATGAAAAATAACTTTGCTTCCAATAAGACACCCTGAGAGTGGAAATGCTCGAATTGGCGTGAGGATATTTATGCTGCTTGGTATGTCAGTCCTGGATGAGTTCAAAGGAACAATTAAATTCAGTAATAACTATGATATGATTCGCTCCATATTGAGATTACTCATTTCCTGCAAGGGTTGATTTAATTAAGGGATTAAGCTAAAAACAGTTCAGCTCGAAGCACAAATTAAATTAAGGAAAATAAATTAAAAAGTTGTTATTTTTAGAAGTTGAATGAAGATTTTGATTTTTGACCAAAACATCTTTTCACATGTCTTTCAGGCATCTTTTCTCAAGTTTTTCAGTGGCTACAAAGGACTGGGATAATAACCATTTGAGAATAGTGACATCATGGTTTTTAATAGGGGTTTTTCAGTGAGATGGGGTTTAAAATAAAAACTTGATTTCCAGTAGAGACAGTGAATTCAATTGAGAGAAGAAGAAGCAACCTCGCAATGAAGAGAGAATTGTAGAAAACATTTTGACGGGATTTTGGATTGCTGATAGGCCTGAAAAGAAGGTTACAAGCAGGTGAGAAAGGGAAGATAATATTACCTATCATAATCTTGCGATATGAGAAGTTTAATTAAAAAGAGAGAAACTGATATTAAAAAAGTAAGTTAAAACACTAAATTAACAAGCAAGATTAAATATTTTAAACAATTCTTTTTAAGAATTAAAAATTCCTAAAGTGATTTATTTCCCAGATCGTTATAAAATAATTCTTAAAAAAAAAACTTTTTCTTTTGCTTATCAATTCTCAACATGGACAGCGCGGAAAATAAAGGAAAAACTACCAAATATATCAGTTTTTTATACGATAATCAGCTTCCTTCTTTTACTCAATTTTCTCTCCTCAGCTTCCAAAACAGCAGATTCTCCGATTTTGTCGAAGGCCTTATTCTCCTTCTTGAATTCGTTCAGCTTATCGCTCAAAGTCTCTTGCTTAACCCAGCGTCCTATGACAATCACGCAAACGAGCCAGATCCAGATTATATCCAAGGCATAATGTACTTTGCCAAGGTATTTCTTCCCGGCTATTGGATATCATATGAGGATGGAAACTCATCCTCTTTGATCATTCTGTTTATTGTTTTTGCTTTGATGATGCTGAAATTTTTGCTGTTTGGCTATGTGGTCGCTTTGGCATATCGGGGAATCAGAAGATTTGAGTTTTTGTTAAAACTATGGGGAATTATCTTCAAGATTCAAGGCAGAATTCTTTGCATTTTGCTCACCTCTTTCTGGGCAAACGCTATTGTTGCTGTTGCTAAACAAGGAGTGAATCTCAAGGGGGTCAGTAATTCAGTCATTTTAGCTATTGGTTTAATTTTAATTATCTGGGAATATGCCTTTTCATTCTTTCTGCAGATAAAAGTCTGTTACCACCTTCCAACAAAGAACTTGTTATCCGCTAAAAGCAATAATGTAGAGTCATTGACTCTTTTCCAAAAGATTTTCTTGCAGATTTTGCAAATGTTGTTATGCCAGGCAAGCTGGGCAACAAATACATGGACTTTTGTGACCATCAATTTAGTCCTCAGTTTCTTTAGAGATGCTGAATTTTACGCCACTCTCCCTCTTTATAACCCGACAGCATTGAAACTCCAGAGTATTCTCTTGGTGCTGGTAAACTCACTCAATATTTCGTCATTTTTCCAAGCTTTTGTTGAAACTTTGGGAGATGATGAACCCGATATGAGCTTCATTATGATTGTGTGGGTTGTTGTTGGAATCCTTGCAATAAAACTCTCGGATAATTGGCTAAATAAAAAGATGGCAAACATGGCGACCTCACCATTTACCCATGGCTCTACTAAATTGTTGATTCATAAAGTAATTGCGACAAAAGATCTGAGAAAAGAATGGGATGGGTCAAATCCTGCTAAAGGAACGAATCAAGAGTCATATTTAATGTGCAAGAGTGTGAATGCAAATGCAGTGAAGGCTTTAAATTTGGATGCTAATTTTGCAGAAGAGAATGAAGTTGATATAAATTGTAAAGATTCAATGCACAAGATGCTTTTGAATTACATTGAAAAGCTTTTAATAAAATATCCCAAGGACAGTTTTATCAAATTATACCTTGCTTATTTCTATGCAAAAAAGCTCAATTGCTTCGGCGTCGCTCTCAGGTTAATAACAGAACTCCAGCAGCTTCCCGCCTCTCGCATCCACCTGAGCGCCTCAGTTCTCATCAATGAGATCCAAACCTCCATCAGAGCCCAATATAAATTAAATGATGACAAAATTGACATGTTGACCTACATCAACAGCCAATCCCAGCTTGCTGTTTTAAAAGATTCAATGTTGGAACAGGCTGACTTCCAAGTGAATTTCTACAAAGAGACGATCAGTGAAAACCCCGATTTGTCCAAATTATATGACATAAGCCAACAAGTGAAGAAATATCAATCAAAAATTCAAAAGAAGATCAAGCAGTTTTTGGTCACAGCTCCAGAAGTCTTTTTCGAGCCTATAATGCTGTTCTCTCAGTACTTTTTCAGACTGAATCATGCAGTAAGTGACTATATGGAGTATTTAAAACTCTATGCAAGGAAATATGATAAATTTGGAAGATATTTCAAAGAAGATGTCCTGACCCCTGAGAATCTTTACCAGGAAGGAAACATTTTCTTGACTTTATCTGGCAGAAAAGGCGAGGCTGGAAAAATTCTTTATTGCTCAAAATCTGCAGCACAATTATTTGGAGGTGACCCTAATCTTTATCCTGGGACCCTTCTTTCTGCAATGGTACCTCCTAGCTATGCAGAAGTTATCAATGAACGATGGAGGCATGCAGCTGAGAAAGGAGATTATGCAAGTGTGCGGAACAATGGCCTTATGAATTTCTATAATAAAGATGGATATTTAACCATTGCAAATTCCCACGTCAGCATTCATCCCTTTATGACCCATGGATTCTACATTAACGTCGTTCTGAGACCAGTAGCATCGAATCTCCAGTTTATTCTGGTTCGAGAAAATGGCGATATTGAATGCGCTACAAAGAAAGTTGCTGAAAAACTAGGCCTTTTAATGCCAAGAACTTCTGCAGTGGTTAGAAAGCATAATTTGAGCTCTCTTTCAACTGAACTTAAGAAAGCTAATCAAGCATTCAACATCGCGGCTTTAAAGGCACCACGAAGAGAATCAGAGGGTAGTGCATTAAAACAAGGAAAAGGATTATTTGATTCAGAAGATGAGACTCATCATCGGAGAGCCAACTCTGCAAAAAAACAAACTGTTGGTACAAATATACTTCAATACATGGCCAAGCACAAAGAGAATAAGCCTGATACAATGAAAGATATTGAAGCAGAAGAATTATATTCTCTTTACAGGACAAGCGGAAAAGAACTTTGGTTGACTAGCCTTGGGAATAATCAAGGAAAAGGGAGCGTTAGGATGGACCAACAAAAAGCTTATGAATTTAACTGTAAAATATCAAATTTACAGATCGGCCCAGTTCATCTCAACATGATTTCATTGCAAGAAATGCAAAAGAATCGGGGAGCTGGCGGTGGAACAGAATTGACTGACCAAGAAGATGGGAAACCAGATTCAGGAGCAAAGTTACAACAACAAAGCCTTAAAGAGACAGAGATGTTTCAAGATCATGAAGATTCTGATGAATTTAAATCTGAAAATGAGAAACAACAAGGATGGATTGATTTCGGCATTTTAAGCTCCCCTGACCGTTATGCCACCCCAACCACTCAACCAATTTACATGACAACTGCTCTTGGAGTTGGCCAACTCACTACCAATGAAGGCCTTCTATTGTCTCCATTGAACTCCCCCACATCAACAGCCCCATTAAAATTTTCTGTTCGCAGTCAATTTGGCCCCTTGCACCAACCCCAGCAGCCAAAGAGTCCTTTGCTTACTTTCAGTCATCGTCAAACCAACTCACAATCCATGAAAGGAGATAACGTTCCAAGCCCAAGTATGAGAAGAGTACAAGAAAGCAAGAGAAGAGTGGTTGATATGAAGGAGTTAATGGCTGAAGGGTCTGTTCATGACAGTAGTTGGTCCAAAACTTCCCAGAAGAAAAAGATTTCTAATGCATATCAAACGGCCCTCAACCTCAAGTTTTATTCAAAGCAATTTGCGATGTTCCTTGTTTTGTTTTATCTGATCTTGTTTGGTGTGTTTCTTGCTCAGTGGATTTTGCACTTGAACATTGACAGCACAATCAACAATGTTCTTGGCAAAAAGGATATCTTGAGTTATGCTCAAGAAACAAACTTTTGTTTGGTGCAATTGACAGGAATGTTCCGAGCTTTAGAGAATTTAGAAGGCAATAAATTCACTCCAGCAGAACTTGGGTCGATTTATGGGCCACCTTTGTTTTACTTGAGTTTCGCCGTTATAATGGCAGATAATTTGATTCAAGCAAACCAGGCTTTAATGGAGACCATGACCAATTCAACTGATGTAATTAGGAATGATTACTTCGAAGCCAATATTCGCCTATATGACAATTATTTTGATTCTGCTGACCAAACTTATGTCCTTCTCGATAGTTTTGCAAGTACAAATCGAATTATTCAAAAATCCCTCCAAATTATTGCAATACAACAAGTCGACACCACAAAGGGCACTGAATTATTTAGTCAGCTTTATCGAAATAGCTTAAACGATTTAATCATTCAAAATCAAAAAATCTCAGTTGAACTTTCTGAATCAGTCACTCAAGAAGAACAGCAAGTTGATGTCATTTCTAACCAAAATCTGATCATCACAATCTGCATTATTTCTGGACTCACAGTGTTGATCTCGTTGGCAATTTGGAAGCTATATATGAAAGAAAAAATGAACTTGACATCTGTTATTAGATTAAAGACCATGAGAATTCAGGATGCCTTACATATGACTCACGAATTTATCAGGATCGTGAATGCTGATGAGCTCTTTTTAAAGGACAATTCTGATAATACCTTAGTAGAATCAACCCGAAGAAAGGCAAAAGACGATCGTTCTGGCAAAGTTGGAATCACTCGAGAAAATTCAAAGGTCCCAAAATCAAAAGGAATATTAATGAGATACTTGACTCACCTAGGGAAAACTTACGTTTTGGCAGCTGTTTTGGTTGGTGTTATTGTCTGGAGCGCAATACTTGTGAAGGATTCCACCAAATTTTTCCATACAAAGCAAGAACAAACCTATTTCGTTGAATATTTGAGAGTGAGAAGTTATATCCTTCAAATTGCTGCACAGGAGTTGCTTTCTGCTCCAAATGAAGCTTTAATTGAGAATATCGAGATTGAGCCTTGGATGCTTTTGAATCTAGAAAATTTGCAAAACTTGAGGATCAAGGCGTCAACAATTTTCGCAAATAATGATGGAACCTATGATACAGATCTTGAAAATGTTTTATACAATGATGGCTGTCTCCCAATTATGTCAAGTCAAGCTATGTTTTGTGGTGTACTGGCTTCAAAAGGAATGAGTCGAGGGCTTATTTATCTATTGACAAGTTATCAAAATCTGATCACGACTAGACTAGAAAGATATCAGAATTCAGATAAATCTGCTCAAGCGAAAAGAGATATTGAAGGACTCGATATTGAGCTCTTGGTCGCATTAAGTATAGTCATCACAGAGCAATGTACTTATATTCGAGATTACCTCAATACAAAAACGTCAGAAAATCTAGACACATCTAGTACGCATAAAAATATTGCGATAGCTGTGAGCTCTTTCGCAGTGTTTACCTTGGCAATTGTCTTTTGGGTTTATATCTTCAAAGCTTTAAGAGAGGCATATAATAAGTTTAAAAATGTGTTGAGAATTATCCCTCCAGATCTGGTCTTGTCCAGCTTCTTATTGAAGAATTTCTTGATCAAAACCTCCAATGGTGCCTTGGACTTTATCAAAAATGAAATTTAACTCGGATAGAAAGTAATTTTTCTGTATGTTGTTTGTTTGAAAATTTTTGTGATATGTAAATATATTGATTGACTTATTGATTGAATCGTTTTTTGATAAATAAAATTCACTTTATTTCCCCTTTGGTCTAAAACTTTTCTGGGAAAAAAAATGGCAAAAAAGTTTTTTGATGATTTTTTTTATGAAAATAGGATCGATTGAGCTGAAATGAATTTCATAAGAACTTTGGAATGAAGAAGTTTTATGATTGCCACGCCACAATTTTAGAAAATTCCATTTCTAAGCTTTCATAAGATTAAAAAATTTTTCATCCCTTCAAAAACTTTTTTATTCGTACTATTCACTCTCCTTCATGACATGACTGATTCGAAAATTATTTACCAAATAGTGGTGATGTTCCTTTTCTTTTTACAATCAGATGAATTACAAATTAAGCCTCACTTCTACAAAGAATTTCATTTTATTGACATGAGAGAGAAAATAAAATCTCAAAAATAAATCAAAAGAAAAAAAAATATTTCCATCATAAAATTTTTCCAAAAATTATTTCTTTTACTTCAAAAAGAAGAAATACCAACTCAATTTGCATTATCTCAGATATCATTTCTAACAAATTCGAGAGTGCCTTTCGTTGTTCTCAGCAAATAAGCTTTCAACATGAAATTCGCCAACACAATTGAAGGGGGCACAGTTTGCAACACATTCTTGAACTCACTATCCGTATTTCTGACCTTTTTTAACACGATAAACCAAGCAGTCACGGCAACACAAAGCATCACAATACAAACCGCTGCCCAAACTATATCACTTCTCTCTTTGATTTTGTCTATTTCTGAATCGTATCCTGTATTCAACAAGGTCGAAATCAACGTTGTTTCTTCAGAAAGAACAATATTTGGGGCCACAGCTGACAAGAAAGTCGACACTTGGATCTCTTTGAGCGCTGCGTACGATTTATCCGAGCTCATATATCTTCTATAACGCTCGCTAACTCCAAGATCTAACGCACTTGATGTATCCATGACGCTAAGCTTTGTGTTAATTCCTGAAAGGACCTCACAGCCTTGTTTGGAAAAGCCAGATAAATACTGACATCCGTCAGTAAAGATAATTTCAGAAATCAAATCAGAATATTCAGAATCAACGCTTGTAAACTCATTTGTAATCTCAGTTCTCAGCTCCTTGATTTCATCAAGCGCTTCCTCAAGTCTCACAAGAGGTGATTGATTCAGAATCAACGTCGTTGTATTCATTATGAGAAGCTCTTGAGAAGTATAAAGAGCACGATTGAGGGTTGATCTCAAACTGTCTGTGAAATATAGTTGATTTAGTTTACTGTGAATGTCATCCAGACCATTAATTTCAATTTGATAATGCAAAACCAACATTCCCATAATTACCAAGATTAACGTCACCATCTTCATTACATGCACAAGATATTTATTGAAAATTCCTTGATGGTTTGAAGGTTGCTGAATATGCGAACCCATACGGAGTTTTTTCACGTCTTTGGCGTCAAAACCTCCTTGCTTTGTTGAATTAAGACTTTTTCCATGAGGAAGAGTGTCTAGATTTATTGACTCTTCACCGTCTTGGTTATCTTGCAAAACTCGCTTAAATCTCACGAGATCAGTTTGATATCCCTTGATCCTGTGTTGGCTCAGGCGAGTGAAAATATACATGTTTCTCTTTTCTGTTTGGTATTGGGCTCCAATAACTAACACTGAGTAGGCAATAACGGCAGCACATAAAACCAATCCAGCAGTAAAAGCAAGGAAAAACTGGTCAAGGATGTCATTATTTTGGCGTTCTAAACTGGTCACGAACAAAGTTGAGATCTCGATACTTCTCAGTAAAAGATCGTTCAAAGAGTTTCTAAAGATAAATTGAGCGTACTCTAAGGCTTTATCTGGATCACTTTCTGCCAACTCAACGACTTTTAATCCTGCTTCGACGATCTCGTTGGTCGCTTGGAAGTTATTCATCTCATAATAAATCTGTTCCGCGTCTCCATAATCGCTTTCGTAGATTCTCACATTTGCCAAAAATAAATCTTCTCTATATTCTTCTTGCAAGTCAGCTGTAGCTGAAACTAATTCGGCATTTATATCACTCAACTCTGATAAATCTGCTCGAATCAAAGTGACAAAGTAAGACACTGGCTGATCATACAGTCCGAGTTCATCGCCAACTAATCTTCCAGTTATTACGTCGCTAAGATATCTCATATATCTTTGAATGCTCACCAGCAAATCATTTCTCAGCTCAGCATTTCTAATGATATCTTTTCTTGCTTCTCTGATGTTCAAATCAGAGTTCATCGCCAATTTCAAATACAACTGAGAGCCAAAAATCGAACCCAACAAAACATAAAAGAAGAAAATAAAATATTTGTAATATGTTGGATAATACAAAATTGTCATTGCCTCTTTTAACGCTTTAGAAACTCTCCCTTGAGCTGATGACTTGGAAAGAGTACTTCCTAACGAATGTTGCACTATCTGAAGACCTGCGACAGCAGGATCTTCAACTACATTCTGAATCTGCAACACACCTTGTTGCTTTGAATCATTTGGGGTTCCTCCAGTTTTGGAGGCTGTTTTTTCGACATCTTTCTTTATTTTTGATTCGGTTTCTGAAGAAGTTCCAGCCTCCTCATCGTTAGGAGGTGGAAACTGAAAGATTTTAATGGTTTGATCAAAGCCAGGGGAATCCAACTCATCGTTGGGTCTTACACGCTCTTCGCCTTCCATTGTCAAGAGATTTTCAGATCGAGCTGCGATTACGCTCGAAGCATCCACATTTGATTGATCTCCTGACATGCTCTTTTTGCCTTTGTGAGTCAACTCTTTAAACAAAGTTTTAGCAGTTGTGAGAGTTGGATCGAGGGTCTGCGTCTTTCCTGAAGTGGCTTTTCGCATCAGAACGTTGACATCATCAAATGGCTCATCCTCTTCGCTTTGATTTGGAGGTTCCAGGGTTAAAATCTTGAGATAAACGTCTCCAATAAATTTGTATTCGATTTTGCAAAGGTGATTGTGGACTACTTCAGAGTCTTCAAAAATAATATTACTGGTTCTTCTTCCTTGCAGAGCATTTAATGCGATATTTCTTCCATCAGTGCTAAATTTTGAATATAACAATTTAGCCTCTTTTAATTTCATTGCTTTATCTGTCACGTTTTTTGCAGTTTTATCAAGCGAAATCAGATTCGTGAGACCTTCATTTGTAGTTGTTCTTCCTGTACTCTCATCAGTTTTTAAGCTTCCACTTGCAAAATTCTCAAAAGCAACCAGATCACAAGCTTCATTTAATTTTTTTAGGCCTTTAGATAAGACTCCAATTTTTACATCAAGTTTATTTCCAACAACCTGATGATTTGCCAGATTAAGCTTGATGCCAATCTTCTTGCTAAAAGAGTCAATAAATCCTTCTTTGGTGATGATAATATATTCTTTTGTGGACTGTGTGGAACGCATAATCAAATTATAAAACAGTCCTTGGTTCAAGAAAGGGTGGATATTCAAATAAATGCTCATTTCAAATATATTACCCTTTCGATGATATCCAAATGTTCTCATTGTATTACCTACAACATCATCATATTTACTGCTCAGAGGGTCTTTGAAAAACTCAAAGTAATATTTCTGCAAGACTGGCGGCACAAGAGTAAACGCATTGCTTCCGAAAAGGGGTCCTCCAAAAAGCTGCTCAGAAGACTTGGAATTATAAGCTACGCTTCCGACCTGAGAGCCTTGAGCACAAACCACCACAAAAGACACATCTTTATGGTAAATATTTTCTTGGCAGATAATGTCAGTGTGG
>Ga0182738_1007795_pt1 | contig 10782 bp, 3 predicted proteins | sample eDN5th30CBELigMG_FD_128876 | JGI IMG/M metagenome (GOLD analysis project Ga0182738, IMG submission 128876) | Enriched Miracle-Growth compost microbial communities from Emeryville, California, USA - eDNA 5th pass 30_C BE-Lig MG (version 2)... ... | reverse complement strand
TGCCTTTCGCTCGAACTCTGGTTTTTCAGGATGGAACTGTGTTGCATAAATTGGATAACGTGAGCTTTCAGCCATTGACACATACTGTTTCCCAGAAGCATCATAAGAATAAGCTACTGGAGTTAAATATTTTCTCAACCTTTGACTCCTTTCGAAAACCCGAGGCGTAACCATCCAACCATGAAGAAACGCGCTCAGCCGATCTTGTTTGATTTTCTCTGTCAAGTCCTGAGGAAGATTTCTCAGCATTTTGCTCTTATAAGACTGCTCTGGATAGGCATTTCGTCTGACATAAACACAGTCATCACATGTGGCGAGGATATTCATATTTCCTGCTAAAGACCTCACAATATTCCAGAATCCTATACAGGTTCCCCAGAGAGGATAAAAATTACCCTGCCGATTCTTTTGCAAAACATACTCAGTGATATGTTCAAAGGCACGGTAGATTGGTGTTGGATTGCTACTGTTCTGTTCAAGAACCCGGACGTTGCCTCCAATAAATACGACTCCGTTTAGGCGGTCGAGGAGATTGTCAATCTGATCAAAAGGCAGATCCCATTGGATAGGGACTACTTTAGCACCTGCGGACTGAAGCCATCTAACATAGGATCCTGGAATATAGTTCCATTCACTTGAGTCATAGTCATCCCAGCCTTGAGAATAAAGAGAGACAATCCCAATGATTGGAGTTTTTGCTTGGGTCGTCTTGAGAGTTATCAAGAGAGTAGCAATGAACAGAAGGCCTATGAGATTTGGGATTTTCATTGGATAACAGATTTAGTTTTGATTTTCAGCAGATGATGAGAGAAAGAGAGAAGCTAGCTAAATATCGTGGGCAACGAATCAGATTTGTAGAGGCAGATTGAGGGAAAAACAAAATTAATTTTTTGTATTTAATCTCTCCGGCGTTGGAGCCAAAAGCTTTTCATTGTGAGAGAGAGCGCAAAGCCGAGAAATTACTTTTTTCACTTCATCTCCCAAGGTTGGACTGTCTTTAGACTCCTATCTTGGACAGAGTTTGAAGAAATGGCCTTGAAAAAGGGAGTTTTTTGTTGGACTTTGGTTTGGTTCACAAATAGCAAAATATTAAAATTGATAAACTCAAACGTCAAAAGTAAATAATTTGTCTTGATGGACAATTTTATTGTTTGGTTTTGGAGTTAATTTCTTTTCCAGTAGAGCATTTGACATCGAAGTGGTGAGAGAAGCCACTGGACTTTGAAGGGCCTTACAATCCCAAAAGAATGACCAAAGATCTGTAAAGGCAGACCTTGGAATCTTTCTTGCATTTCAGGAATATCTAAAAAGCACAAAACGAAAAGGAGAATTTAATTTTTGCTCCGAGGATTCAGCCGTTAAAAGCTAATTCAACCGCGAGAACATTTGGAATTTCAAGCATTTCAGTTAGTCACGAACAAAGCAATTTTTTTTCGTCTAGCTTACCTAAGACCTTTGGAAGACCCTAAAATGATCTCTGAAAACATAGCCGCTTTTGAAAAAGTTACCGTTATTCTTCTACTTAAGAACCCACCCATAACAAATTTTTTAGCTTTTTCCCGCTCTTAATTAGGAGAGTCAAAAAAGGGCTTGAGGTCTTAATAAAAAGAGTTTTTTTGCCAAAATTATTTGAGTCAATTTTTTGAGGGTTTTCATGAGGAGAGCATTCTTACACCGAAGAATGATGGTTTCTTCTTTTTGTTTTCCCTGTCCAAATTTATAAAATTTTCAAGCCCAGATTCTAGTTTCAGAATGGCGGAAATGAGATAAATTTAATCCTGATAATTGAAATTAAGACAAGGAATATGTTGAGAAGTACCTCAATGCTGGTCTGAAAAGTTGATAACTTGAAGGTTTTGGAGGGATGTAAAAGAGAGGGAGAGAGTGACCAACATTGGTAATTGATATCCTCTTTTTGTTCGACATTAGATTCTAGCAAAGAATCTGTCGATATTTGAAGTTTAATGGGATTAAATTAGATTTAACGAGTGACTTTTTGATTCAAAGAGGACTAAATAGACTTTTTCCAAACAAATCCTTTGTCTGATTTCAATAAATTTAACCTTGTAAATTTAAGACCTCAAGAGGGGATTTAGTGTGATAAAATATGTTCAAAAGCAAAATCTGAAGGGACAAAATTATCCTTGACCTTTTCAACCCTTCTCTTGATCTTTCCAATCCTTTAGATCCTTCTACTTTATGAGATCCTTTCTATTTTTTCGATCAAGTGCAGCTTCACAAAGAATATTTTTCAAAACAGGTCATCTCATCTCTCAAAAACGATCGCTTTGATCATAAAAAGTGTTAATTTCCTTGCTTTTTAGATGAGAACAAAAGGCCACAGGAACTCTCTAAATGAATTAAACTGGACATATTTTGACTTTATTAGTTCTTTTGAGAAAGAACAACCAGTTTTCAAAGAAAATCTCAAATGTAGAGAAATATAGAGATAGAGACAAAGATTAAAGAAATATTTCTAAATAAACTTTTCACCAAATTTCTCCTTTCTTGTTTCAAATTAAAATCAAAATAAATAAGTTTTTATAATCCTTCTTTGAATTGAGATCGATTAATTGAGCTGAAATGCCATCAATACTCGATCTCTAAATTTTAAGGATCGTCTCAATCTTGAGCGACAGAAAGAATTTTAAATGAAAAAATTTTCTTTGGGAAATTAAATTTAGAGATAGCGATAATTTTGAATATATTCTTAGCGAAGGAAGAGTTCGATATTCTTCACTATATGCATTATTCTCCTAATAATTTATTTAGGTTTTAGATGGAGATAATGGCTTGTTTTGCTTGTGAGTCAACACTATAAAATCTAGCAAATCCGAAGCTTGAACAAGGAGCATCAATCAAAGCAAATGATTCGGGCCCTGTGGCTTGAGCACTCATGGTATCTGGTCTGAGCCCAGGAAGATCCATAAAAGAACCATCAGCAGAGAGTAAGATTGGAGGAGCTCCATTGTTGGTTCTCGAGCTATATGGCCCAGTTATAATAACGTATTGCTTTCCTTCAGAATCGTGAAAAGCAGAAGCCGAGCTGTAAATCCTGTTTTGCGAATAATTAGCATGAAACACATCTGAAATTCCATTGATCAGTGTGATATTCATAGAAAGATTCGTTGAATTTGAGTGAGAAAGAACAGCACTCATGGTTGAGTTGACCGCAAATAAGCCAGTAATTTGGGATTCAGCGACGGTCATGTGGCTGTTCTGAAGCTGGAAGCTTTTTGATTGGACATCAAAGGTGTAGTAAGAGGCATTGATGTTGGGTCCGCTATTATCTGGAGCGAGATAATAAGCAGACAAGTCATCATAATTGATATTGATGCTGTCAAATACTTTTGTCTTGTTAAAAATGAGCTGTCCGTAGGTTTCACTGATGATTATATAATAATCCACATACATAAAGACTGCTTCAGCGTTTCCATTTTCAGTGATTCTCGCGTTGACAAGTTTGCCAGGGCACTTGGTGAATGGGAGAGTAGTCCAAATTTTTGCAGAAGCAAGGTCGATATGGGTGAGTGGGCAAGTCGAGAAAGCAGAGTTGTTGAGAAAAGAGATCATTTGTTGGTCCTTGTTGTAGTAGTAGTTCCAGTTCTGCAAGTCAATTTGGGCTACAAGAGCGTCTGTTTTCAGGTTGAAAATCATCAAATATCCCTGCGCAACAACAGCATAGGTGGTGTTCGTAAGCATAAGATCTGTTTGGAGAGGGACAAGGGTGGGTGCAAACGCAATGATGTTCAAAGTTTCAAGGTCAATGATGGTGAAAAAGAAGGAAGAATCCTTTGAGCCAAGTATCAAGTCTTTTGACGTGGAGTTTCCATAAGCAATCTGCATTCCAAAGAAGGAGCCGATATTTTGTGAGAAGATTGCACCGTTGACAACTGAATATTTTGAGACTTGAGAAATAGTATCAACATAAAGATAGCTGCTGTCAGATTGGGAGGTAAAGCATGGAACTTGGATGGTGCTAATTTGCTGATGGAGACGTCTGACATTGACTTGAAGCTGTCTTGTAATGCTTCCTTGTTGGTTGATAAAGTTTAGCTGATTGTCATTGTTGACAATGACGTAGTTCTCAAGACAGTAAAGCTTTGTAATGATACTTCGGGTCATTATATTAGCGGTAAATGATTTGATTGGGGTCAGTTGATAACTGCTGCCAATCATAATGATGGAGTAAACAGTGGTGTTTAAAGTGATACCGCCAATTACCCGATTGGTAGCAACGTAAGTGCCTTTTTTGTTGGTAGCAAAAGCGACAACATTCTCTCCAGTCATCAGACTTTGGTTGAATAAGATTTGAGCTGAAAGCTGTCTTGTTTGCATGTTAACAGTGAAGAGGGCAGAGGCTTGAGATTGGTCGAATAAAGTATCCATAGCAAGGACACCAACATTCATTCCGTCAGTCGAAAAGCTTGCAAGAGGCCAAGAAATGTTGTTGTTGGCATTAAGAGGGATTTCACTTTGGATGGTGTAGCTTGACTGATCAATGAGAAAGAGAGAGCTATTGGCAGCACAGAAATAGACAAGAGAGTCAGTTGCAACGTGATAATGAAGGTGTTGGAATACAGGAGGAGAAGCAGTTTCACAAGCACAGACGGTATCAGTGAGGATTTGTGAAGTGTCTCTTGAAGGAATGTTGATGAGGAAATATTGTGAGATGAACTTGGTGCCTGTGTCTTCGACCGTATGGGAAATGATCCCGTTACGAGTTTGGAAGAGTTCTTGGGAAAGGTTATTACCCGATTCGATAAAGAAGAAGCTCTTTTCGAGGGTTGGGCTGAGAGAGGAAGCAAGGAGGCTCAAAGTTGAGCATAGAATGAGGATTATTGAATGTGTTCTGAGCATATCTGGGGTTTAAATTTTGTTAATAAATTGAATATAAAATTAGTGAGAGTTGAAAGGTAAGAATTAAAACGAGTTAATGAGTTGTCTGCTACGATTTTTTTTTTCGAGAAAATTAAATTTATTAAAATCAGGATGTGAATGATGCAATGACGATGAGAGGGAAAAACTAAAACCTTTAATTTGCTTGATTAATTAATGAAGTGAATTGAATTGGAAAACTCGAATCAAAAGGGCCTTATGAGTCGTTTCTGAATGAATCCAAATGAATGTAAAAGAGCCAGTTAAATTAAATTCATCACCAAAAATGTGAAAATCTTGAAAAAAAAGTGCAAAATTCTCTGTTTCAGAAGTTGCAGGTTGGGACATTATGGAGGTTAAATAAGCTTATCTTTGGTTAAAAATAAATTAAAACGAGAGATTTCAAATCACAAATCATAAATCGAAGAAAACCCCGCCATTGAATTTTTGATTCTGCTTTGGATCAGAGTTTATTGAACAAGAAAAACTTCTATTTATCTCAAGAAGAATGATCATAGAAATGGCTTTTTTGAGAGTAGAGTTTCAGAGCCATAAATTTTGTTGAAATGTGGACATCTCTTTTTAAGATAAATTAATTATGGCTTTAAGATTTTTTAAAGTCTCAACTTTTAGGCTTCTGAAAATCATCCTCTTCAAACTGATTTGAAATGTTAGCTTTGAACAATTTCAATGATCTTCTTGGGAAATTTATTCTTGATTTTCATTTTGTGTGAGGACTTATTGCTTGAAGGAATTTCAAAAAAATCGGACATCTTGTAAACTCGAAAAACCAGGTTTATCAAAAGAATTTCTTGGTTGATTCTCAGCCTACTTTCGCGTGATGGACTCTTGTAGAATTTCTTTTGTTGAGCTTATGATTTATTTTGAGCGGAAAAATTTTGTTTTTGAATCATTAAAATTTTTATTTGAAGGAGTTTGTAATCATATCCAAATTTTTTATTTGCTAAGTGAACTTCAAAAAAAAATTCGAAAATATTTTTTAATGATTTTTCTCCCTAAGGTTGATCTCGAGTGTCTTTTTATTTTCAAAAAAGGAAGAAAAGCTTTATTTTATATTGCACGATATTTGATAATTTGACTCGTAGAATATAGTTGATATGATTATAAAGATTCCATATGTTTATGTTTGATTAAACAAATCAATAATTTAAGATGATTATTATTATGGACAAATGGTTCTCAATTGAGAGATATAGACATACCCTCATCTTTTAGATTGAGATAAGGGTTTGTTTAGCTTTAGAGCTCGCAGCATTGTAGAATCTGACAAGTCCAAAGGCTTGGGAGATATCATCATAAATAGCATAGGAGTTGAGTCCTGTGGCTTGGGCACTATTGGACTCACCTCTGACGCCTGGAAGAGGCATGGCGAGGCCCTCAGTCCAAATAAGACCTGGACCTGTGGCAGCAATACCATAAAGGCCTTTAGATGCGACAATGACGTATTGTTTTCCATCAGAATCGCTGAAAGCAGAAGCAAAATTGTAGCTTTGCGGGACAATATGGAAGAAAACTTCAGAAAGTTCGTTGATGAGTGAGAGAGTCATTTTAGAAATAGCAATACTCATGGTTGAGTTGACTGTAAATAAGCCGTGATCCTTGGCTTCTGTAGCGACAATCTTGGAGTTGTTGAGTTGGAATTGCTTGGATTGAGGATCGAAGGTATAATAAGAAGCATTGATATTCAATTTGAGTTGGTTTGATACTAAATAATAGACGGACAAGTCGTCAAAGTTGATATTGAGGCTATCAAGGTTGGTTGTGGCGGCTCCAGTGGCGTTAAAAGTGAGGTGCCCATAAGTTTCACTGATGATCAAATAGTAGTCGGTGAATGGGAGAACGACTTCAGGGTTTCCATTTTCGGTGATTCTGGCATTGACAACCCAGCTCAAACAAATTTGATTAGGGGAGGAGAAGCTGAGAGTGTTCCAAACTTTTCCGGAAGCAATCTCAATGTGGGCAATTGCGCAGCCAGAGGAGATGGAAGTGTTGACGAAAGTGATAATCTGTTGGTCCTTGTTATAGAAATACTCGTTGAGACCAATAGGGATTTTGTTGATAAGAGCGTCAGTCTTTGAATCAAAGATATAAACGTAGTAATCGGTATAAGAAACCCCTTGGACAATAGCATAAGTGGTCTCTGTGAGCATAACGTCAGAGTATCCAGCAATAACGCTGTAGACAGTCTTGGCAGTTTGAAGATCAGTGACAGCGAACCAGACTCGGCCGTAATCAAGAGCAAACATCAAGTCTCCTGAAGTGGAATTGCCGTAAGCAATTTGGAACTCTCCAAAGGTGCCAAAGTCTTTGACGAGAATAGCGCTGTCTATAATGGAATATTTGTGGACAGAAGCAAAGATGTCTTGGAGATACAAGAAGCTGCTACCGGCTTGAGAGGTGACAGATGGAGAGTAAAGTCCAGTGTTGGAATCGCCTGTGATCGATTTGATACGGAGTTGGACGGTTTTGGTGATGGCTCCTTGTTGGTTGATGAAGTTGAGATTTTGGCCATTATTGACAATGACAAAGTTTCCAAGACAGAAAAGCTTGGTGACAACAGAGTAAGGTACAATGCTGGCGAAATTGGCGACTGGTGTGAGTTGATAGGTGTTGCCAACCATGATAAGAGAATAGACTGCGGTGGTCAAGCTGTGGTCTTGAACTTTGTTGGTAGCAATATAAGTGGCTTTCTTGCCAGTAGCATAAGCAACGACATTTTCTCCAGCGGAGAGATTTTGGTTAAACAGGATTTGGGTAGAGAGTGTCTTGGTTTGCATATTGACTGTGAAGAGGGTAGAGGCTTGAGTGGACGATTGATTGAATAAATTGTCCATAGTGAGAATGACAACATTCATTCCATCAGTTGAAAGGGAAGCAACAGGCCAAGTACTGTTAGTGTTCAAGGGAATAGCAGATTGGACAGTGAAGTTTGATTGATCAATGAAAAGGAGAGAACTGTTGGTGGCGCAGAAATAGACAAGAGATTCAGTTTGGACGTGGTAATGAAGGTGTTGGAATGTAGGAGCGGTACTTTCACAAGCACTGGTGGTCTTGGTGAGGATAGGGAAAGCGTCTTTGGAAGCAAGGTCGATAAGGATATATTTTGAAATATATTTGCCGTCGATGGAGAGATATTGCTGGGAAAATTCGGCGTTATGAGCAACGATTCCATAGCGAGTTTGGAAAAGTTCTTGAGAAAGGCGGTTATTTGTGTTGACAAAGAAATAATTCTTTTCAAGAGTTGGATTCAGGGTGAGGACAAGGCTCAGTGAGAAGAGGATGAGGATGGTTTTGTTGAGAGACATGGTTTTATTTGTGTTTTAATAATTTGATTATGAATTTGTGAAAGTTTGCGGGGTATATAAAGGGTGCGTTGTTTCGAAATAAACTGTTTATCTATAAATTAAAGTTTTATTTCATCAGGACCAAATTGATTATGATAAAAAAATTTTTTGTAGAAATAATTCTGTTCAAATGACAAGCAATCCGACAGAGATTTGAGTGATTCCTTGAGCTTCTTTTTGTGAACATTTTGATTAACAAAGTTTCTTCCAAATAAAATCTAACCAAACTAGATCCGGGATTTTCATTGGTGAACCAGATCTCAAAGTCCTTTCAGAAGAGTCATAGATTGATGAAAAAGATTGAGTTGAAGCCACTTCGAGGTGACTTGTACATGAAAGAAAGCCCAGATGAAACGAAAAATTTTATTTGAAAATTAAATCTAGCGGCCATAAATCAAAGTCCATAAAATCATGATGAATCCATCTCTTATTTTTATCCTTGTGAAGAGATTGCAAGGTCAGTCATCATTTCCAACAAGAAAGCTTGTATTCATTCCAGATTGAAGGTGAGAATATGAGACTTGGCGTCAAAAGCTATCATATCATATTTCTTTAAATTCTTTTATCTGAAAAACTTGAATATTTCTTCGGAAGAAACTGGCTCTAGATCTTCCAAACACCTTGTGAATATTTTTGAGTTCCAGTTATCTCGCTTTACTTAGTTTAGGTTTTCGAGACTTTCTTTCTCTGAGTGATCACTCTAAGAGTATCTTTTAGCTTCAAAAATGAGATTTGAATTATCCGAAATTTGCATAAAATCTCACTTTGGAGACCCCATTTAAGAGAGCCATGAAGAGATTTTCGAGAATATCCCTAAGATTTTGGAACTCATCATATTGTAAGAAAGAAAAAGATCATTGAGTAGAGAGGGATTTTGTTTTGAAAGTAGAATTTCATGTGATTAGGAGGAAGTGGGTGTCTTTATTTACCCCTGAGATGTTCCAATTCTCATTCTAAAAGTGTTTCAAACCCTTCTTCGTAGATATCTAGTATTTTCTTTCATGAATTCACGTCTCAGAGTGTCTATAAAGACTTTTAAGGCCGGTTCAAGCAATAGATTTATCGGAGAGTGGCAGAGAAGCTCCCCCTAAAGTTGCTTTCGAGACATACAGCGTTAAGATGGAGTAAATTCGAAAGAAAAAAGTCAAAGGAGATTGGTTAATGAGAAATAAACCAAGCATTTTAAGAAAAATTTTCCTTAAAATGTGTATTTTAAGAAGAATCAGAAATGAATTATTTTAAGGATAAAGCTTCCTAAATTATTGATTTGTTTTAGGAAAGTTAATCCATAGGCCATCCACATTTAAATTTTATTTCTGAGCGTCAGGAGACGTCATATTTGAATTTCCTGATTGAGGACATCGAAATATCTCTTCCTTCTTCTTATTGAAGATGATTCTCAAGGTCTTGAATGCTTGAATCTTAGTCATTCGTTCTTGCTCTGGTCTCTGATGTGATTCCTTCTTTTCTTGTAAAGAATTCCTTTATGAGAGCTCAAATCCCCTTTAAATCATTTGAAAGGGGTTTTTCACCTAGATGATTCTGTTTTGAGTTATTTTTCGAATTATCCTCGAGCCTTGGGTTGAGAATCTTGGTTTCCAACAGGTTTTTTTCGAATTGCTGTTATCAAAAATTAAAAAGAATGTTTTAAGCCTCATACTTAACAATGAAAGGCTTGGTCCTCATTGGGAAGAAAATTTTTAATTTTGGAAAAAAATCTAGAGAAGAATCTTTTATCACGGGGGAAAGTGTCGGCTTCCAAACGTCCAAAATGGCTTTGTGGGTCAAGATTTGCACGTCAAAGGGGACAAATGGGCTGTGGAGACGCAGATTTATCCACCAGAGGAATATCTTCAGGATTTATCTTCATACGTTGTTCAAACCTCATGCACGTGCTTCTTCAGCATGAAAGAGATCTGGTGGATTCACTCGCCCTTCACAAGTCTAAAACTTCGAAATGGTGAGTTGATCCACCATACCTACAACTTCAATTTCCTTAATGGATAAAATTTATTAATTAAGAATACGAGTTCGTACTTTTATCTGATAGTGAAAGACACTATCAATAATTCAATGTTTTACTCAAACAAATTTATATACATTAATATGGAGAATCTTCCTCGTCAACAATAGGAAGAGCCCATGTACAATGCTGCTCAATACCAAGATTATCCCTTCCCATCTTAATTTTGAAAAACCCTTGTTCACCCCAATAAATACCCCAAGAGTTCCTTCCGATCCAGTATCCAGTTCTCTCTTCTTTACTATAGCCCCATCCTACAATAGAGACCATATGGTTAATTCTTGGATCCCTTCGAGCTTGGGAATAAATTCCTCCAGCATAACGTTCAAATCGATGAGTTGCATGCATACCACAAACAATAGGTCCATGAGCGTAGATGGCTCGTTTCATGTCTTGAACACCGAAGACGTCACCATAGTCAGATACTTTCCAGCGAGTAAAGTTAGTGACAGCAATACAATTTTCTTGTAAAGTTTCATTAGCTCGAGGAATAGCTCCGTAACATCTCTTACAGAG
>Ga0182738_1007793_pt1 | contig 10782 bp, 8 predicted proteins | sample eDN5th30CBELigMG_FD_128876 | JGI IMG/M metagenome (GOLD analysis project Ga0182738, IMG submission 128876) | Enriched Miracle-Growth compost microbial communities from Emeryville, California, USA - eDNA 5th pass 30_C BE-Lig MG (version 2)... ... | reverse complement strand
TTAGTTGTTTTTTTTGTATTTTTTTTTTTTTTTTTTTTTTTTTTTATTAAAATAAAAAATTTTTATATTTTTTTTTTTTTTTGGTGGGGGGGGGGGGGGGGGGACTCAGATTGAAATCTCAATTTTTCTAAATAATATTTGATGAGTTAAAGAGAATCTTTTTGGAGTCATCAAGTCCCTTCATCCACAAAGCAGTGAATACCCTAGCCTTCATTTCTTTTCGAATTATTCTTAATTTGAGTAGCTTTACAAAAATCATGTAACCCATTTAAACATCGATTCTAACAAAAAATAACAGTAAATCCCGCAAACTTTAAAAATTAAATTATGAAATGGATTGTCAAAAAGAAAATTTGATCCTGAGACAAGTTACAAGGTTTTTGACATTGGAAACCGTTTTGACTGCCCCTTTGAGACTTCCGAAGCAAACTACACCATTGCAAATCAAGGCTTTTTAATTCGCAAGACTAGAATAATACAAATTTCAGAGTCATTGACATTCGGTCTCTTTAATTTTGCAAAAGGAATTTAAACATTCGTGCCATTCAGAAGGGCATGTTCTTTTTTGAGAGACCTAGAGTTTGGATTTATTTCAATAGTTTATGCTGAAATCTCGAATTTTTAGATGTGAGCGGTTTTTTTTACCTGATAAAAACTTTCCTAACTAAAATTAGCAAGTTACGATTTTTAATCAGTATAAACTTAGAACTTATAACCAATCTAGCGCCTCTAGAAAACGACACCTTCTGAGATATTCTTTGACTGTTGATCACTGATGTCCTAAAACTTCTTGAAGAATTGACTGACAGAAACAATATTCTCCATTCCCTTCGTCTCTAATATCAGACCTAATCTTGATTCTTGCAGTTATAATTTAATCAAACAAAAAGGAAATCTACTGATCCATTGATGAGAATGATGAAAAACCGGAGAACCATAGCTTTCACCAACATATTTCCTCTAATCCTCAAAGAGATATCCACTTGAGCTAGAATCTTGCCCTTCTATGTTTTGGTAACGAGTAGCCTTATCAACTTTTTGAGTTCTTTCTCCTCATCATTGAAGATTTGCAACTGATCATTCAAGTCTTACACTTACAAGTCGACAAATGTCCAAATGATTTCGAATCATCTTTTTGCAGAAAATTTGATTCTATTTCAAAACGAGTCAATCCAATTTACTTTCTAGCTTTTGAACAAACTTCCTCAGCCTTAATTTCGACAGTCGTGGTTTTTATAATAGCAATTACAATGATAAAATATTTGCTGATTGGATATGTGATTATTTCTCTCAACGGGGTCAATGTCCAATGAAACAGCTCGCGACAGGGTTCACACTGGTCCTAAAAACGCAAGGAAGAATAGTTTATTTCTATTTCATTCTTTTTTGTTGAATATGATTGCTGCAGAAAAATTTACACATGGGGGCACAGTTGTTTTTTGCAGTATTTTCGTTTTGACTGAAATCCAATTCCAAATATATTACGATCTCCTAGAAAAATAACAATTTCTAAAGCATCTTCTTCATCGAGAGAGACAAGAAGTTTCTACATTTCATAAATACTTTGATCCTCAGGAGAAAAAAAAGTAAATTTTCTTCGTAAAAATTTGTCTTAATATAAAAATTTTTAATCTTCTCTTTGAGAATTGAACTTCTTCTTTCATTAAATAAGAGCTACAGCTGAATAAATCTGGAGGAACTGGAAATCCTCCTAAAATTCTGTCAGTTTTTAGAAGGTGCCAGTTTTTCGGGGGAATACGGTAAATATGATTCACGGAATATCTGATCACTCGCAACTCAATCTCAATACCTCGCATTCGTCAAGCATTATATTTGGCAAATACCTTGAAGATCTTTTGGAGAAATTTCCCAAAAATGATTATATCAAATTCTCTGTTGCCTACTTCCATGGGACAAAGTCACAAAATTATTCAAAAACACTCAAACTTCTCGCAGAGCTGCCACACAATTACTGGTCAACCATTGCGTTCTACATTCTCTTGATTGAAGCCAGGATCCAAAATCTCCTCAAAAAGTTCAGTCAAAACTGTCAGATTGTGCACCCTCAGACGTTGGGCACTCGACTAGGTTGGGCGAAATTCTCTGGTCCCGACGGAAATTCTAGGACGGATTGAAGATTTTGCCTTCAGATGTTGGGCACCTGCCCATTTTATAATTTGGGCACATTTTGAAAAATTAAAAAAAATTTTTCTCTAGAAATCTCACTTGTGTGATTGGGCACCCCTATAAAAAACTTTATGAAATTTTTGAATTCCTTGAAGATTTTTTTTATATTTTGATAGATTTTTCCATAAGGCAGGAAAACTGGGGGTTTCCTCTCAATATTGTTTGCGATTAATATTGCCTTTTCCATTTCAATTATTTGCCTTCAATAATTTTTTCTCTTTGAGAAAAAAAAAAATCTTTATCTCAGAAAATTTGTTCATGTCATCAAAATTTAATCAAAGTATAGATATGAATACATACACCAAGACCCACTATTATATTGTTGAGTACAAACAAAGAATTGTGAGACAAGCAGAGGCTCAAATTAAAATCTGCGAGCAGGTCTTGAATGATGATGATTCAGGCTTGGAAAAAATAATTCAGTTGGCAAGATCTGCTGATCGTTACAGAAATAAAGTAGTCAGAAGATTATCAAAAATCCCTCAAATTCTTCCTGAGACTTGTATCAAGCCATATTTGCTTCTGCTTACTATGAGCTAGTCTTGAACCATCCTGTTCTCGACTATCAATTCTACTTGAAAGCATATTCCCAAAAAGAACAAAAGTATTTAAATTATTTTCAGAGTAATCAATTAATTCCAGAAAATCTTTATCAAGCTCAGAATGTTTTCTTGGTCCTTTCTGCACAGAAACACAATCTTGGAGAAATCGTCTATTGCTGCAAAATAGATGAAACTATCCTTGCTTCAGGTTCTCAACCCTATTTAGGCAAAAAAAGCTTCCAGTCTTTTTCTTCCCAAAGGATTCCGTCTTGAAGATAAACTGGCATCCATCATTGATGCTGAAAATAATTCAGGAACGAGTACTGGTGCAAACAAAATCTCCAGAGGATATATCCATCACCAAAAGGGATATATGGTCCAGGTAGATGACGACATCAGCACCTATCCAGTCTTTTACTCATGGTTTTTTTCTCAGCTTGATCTCAAGAGAAGTGCCTCTTGAAAACAAAGATTCTTTCTTGCTTCATGAAAATGGTGATATTGAAGGAGCGACCAAAAACATCAGTCAAAAACTTGGCTTTGGTTTTCAACAACGGTCGCAAAAACAAATAAAAATAAATGTAATCTCAGATGAGCTTTCTTATGTAATTCAAGCTTTCAGAAAAAAATACACCAGCCAGCTCAATTGTAGCAACAATAATTGGGAATAATTGCAATAGGCAATCTAAATCCTTGAGCATACATGGTGAAAGTGATTATTATGGACTTGTTAAACTTGAAAAAAGAAAATCATCCCTAAGAAAATCCAAATTTTACCAACAAGAAACTAGCAACTTGCATGGCATGTATGCTGAAGGAGGTGGCCTTGTAAGATTTGCTCCTTTATCGAGGCAGCTGGATAACTCTATATCTGCCGTTGAAAAACCTTTTGAAGATTATATCTATCATTGCAAAGTCCATCCTCAAGTCTTTAAAGGCTCTACAATGAAGCTTGTAACCCTCGAAAAATTCGAAGAAGATCTTGAAGATGATCATGATGTCAAGAGTTTTTATGAAGAGGAGGGAAGTATCAACGATGAATTCAATGTTTCTTCACAAAATAAGAAAAAAGGACAATCTCATCATCTCCTAAAAATTCAACGTCTTCTCCAAAATAAGGAAATTCTTCCTTTGCAGATGCAAGCAAGTGAGAGAGAAGGATTAATGACAAACCGAATCCCAGAGAATAATGGAAAAAACGACAGTGACGAATGAACTCCAATCAAATGTGTCAAGTTTCAGACAAATTCATGCTCTCAAAGGGAAACCCAAAAAAAGTGAAAGAGAAACAAAAACAAAAGAAACAATTCAGAGTTGAAGTTGTTGAATCAAGACCTCATCAAATTGGTCAAAGACAACTCATACAACCAAGATCTTTCAAGCATTTAGAGCTGCTCTCCAAGTCACATATCAACCCAAATTTTTCAAAGAATTATGCGTGATATTCTACTTGCTTCTGTTGTTTTTGACTGTAAGCCAGTTTGCCCTCAAGATCATGATTGATAATGCCGATCAAACTTTTCAAATTCGAAAAAATGTTTGAGAAAATGTGTAACTGAGGACATTAAGCACTGTCCAAACACAAATGGTTTTTCTTCAAATTTGGTCGCAGGTGACTGGGACCATTTCAAAACAGGAATTTGGATTAATTGCAAGGCCTCTATCTTTATATTTTAAACCCTTAAAACAATATACGGAAAGCATCGTCTCAGGCAATGCTGGTGTCCTCCAAAACTCCAATGCCCTTGATCAAGAAACTAGAAGTCTTTTGTTCCAAAGTGACATCAAAATGCATGATCTCATTGATTCTCCAAGCGGGGAGTCATATGTGTTTATGACAAGTTTTGAGCGACTCAAAAAATTGTTATTCAGCTGGAATGGGAACTATGAGTAATATCCGGGCTCTCAAGTCTCTTTTTTACTATATTCTGAGGAATGTTCCGAATGATCTTTATTTGAAGAATGACAAAATCATAACATCTTGTTGGCTTATCTGGGTGTTTTGGCCGTTTGGTTTGGATGTCTATTTTCAAAATATTGAAAACAGCATCTAAACAATTCAAAAAGACTTTATAAACGCTCCCAGTTGAAATAATTTTGTCAAATTTCTTTTTAAAATCCTTTTTAATAAAAACTTCTTTTGGTACTCTTGATTCTATAAAAGATCTTCTCTAAATTGATATTGTAATCTTTATATGAAACAAATTTTATTAATCATAGTTGGAGTTAAAGTAGTAAAGATAATATTCAAAGTATTATTTAAGAAGTAATGGGAAGACAGGCATCTTCGATAGCATTAGATTTGACGAGTCTTCTTCGAGCCATTTCAAAGAACAATTGTCGGATAATCTTGTCATTGCAATCAGAGTTCATCACCATTGTGTAAAATTTTTCGATAGAGGGCGGAATCAAATAACTTTCTCCAACATAACAGTACACAGTAAATGTGTTCATTAAAGCAAATAATAGCACATAGTGCCAGCTTCTCTTTTTGAGTTTTCCTTTATTCACCAGGTGATTATAACAAGAATCAAAAGCCCTTGCAAGCAGGAAAAAGACCCAGATGCTTCGACTGCCCTTTGGCAACAAAAATAGACTGAGGTAAGCTCCAAGGAAACCTGCAATAAAATAATGGCTCCCATGGCTACTTCTTGTGATTATTCTCATGATTGAAATCGCCATTTTCAAAATTCCAGTAAAAAGCCCCAAAAATAAACCAAATCGGAGATTCTCTTGATTGAACAGAACTTCCAATAATTTTTTTCCTCTATTTGGAGACTTCAAAGCGGTCACCAGAAACTTGAATAAAAACACTGCAGCTTTAACAGAATAGCCAATCGCAAATGACTTTACAGTCCCTCTTGCAACATTTTCAATACATGAATAATCTGACTTGTCATATGGGGTTCGATATTCATATATCTTTCGTAAAATAGAAGGCTTACTATCTTCATCATAGTAGCCAGGGTTCTGACGGCTTAATCTGAAAAGAGAAGACTCCTCCTCCTCCTCAGCAGAATGTTTTCGAACAAGGGACATTAGCTGTGTAAATAAGTAGATTAAACTGATTTTATCTCTTAATTGGAAATAAACTCCGAGAGTCTGTATTTATAATTTAATCCCAGAATTTTAAATAAAACATCAAGAGCAAAATTTGTTGCCTTCCTCCCTTCAATTTTTTGGAAAAGAACTTTCATTCATACAAAATATCTATTCGACAGGGGCAATGGAAGAAATTGACAGAGATTTAAAAAAAAAAGGAATTTTCGATATTTGGTTATTTTTTCTCTATGAAATTTTCCTTCCTTCCTAACTGACCCAGGAAGCGGCAAAAAAAATTCCCCTGAAACCATTTTTTGTTTAATCATAGATTTTCATCGAATAAACTTATTTTTTATGAATATTATTTGTTGTTCAATTATAGAGTCGCGTACTTATAGATTATAATATCAATTATCTACCTTCTTCCTCTGCCTCTGCCTCTTCCGCCTCTTCCGCCTCTTCCGCCTCTTCTGCCACCTCTGCCACCGGCGAAGACGTTGGTTTGACTCTTCTTTTGGTTCTTTCTCTTGGATTTAGTGTAGTTGTAAGTGCCACTTCCAGCCTTGTAAATTCTAACGTTGACACCGCACAAGCTTGACTCTTTTCTAGCAGCCACGTACAAGGCTCTGGTTACGCTGACTGGTGAAGCAAACTCCACAAAGTAGAAGGTGTTGGATTGGACTTTTCTGTTGGGCCAGGCAACTCCTGTTCTCTTTCTGACCTGGAGGACAACACCGCACTTGTGAGTTGTTTCAAAGAAGCGTCTGACGTCTTCTTCGTTCCCGGGAGCAGGGTGAACCCAGATGGTTCTCTCCAGAATATCGTTTTCAACGACTCTGAACTTATCGAAGCTGTCAATAGCGAGCTTAACGTTAAGTTTTTGGTACACCTTGAGGATATCGTTCAAGCCAAACTCATTAATAGTGTTATTCTTGATGAAAATCTCTTCAAGAGAGGGCTTGGATCCTTCATTGTAGACCTTCTTGAGGAATGAAGTGACGCCATCAGCATCGATAAAGTTGAATCTGAGACCAAGGTATCTGAGCTTAATGCCCTTGTTGGCAGAAATACCTCTAGCCAAGGCTGCCAAGCCTTCATTACGAAGTCTGTTGTAACCAAAGTCGATGTATTCCAAGGAGGAATTCACTTGCAATGTCTTTTCAAAGGCTCTTGCACCATCAACATCGATCTTGTTGGCATAAAGGTTCAAATACTTCAAAGACTTGTTGCTGCTCAAGCTAATGGCGATAGATTTGGCTCCGGCAACACCAAATTGGTTGTGACTAAGGTCAATAGCTTCCAAGGTGTGGTTCTTTTCAAGCACGCCAGCAAAAGTCTTGGCACCTTCTTTTCCAAGGAGGTTTCTTGAGAGATTCAAAATCTTGATCTTGCTGACAAAGTAGGGCCTAGTGGAGTCAAGGGCAAGGGCCAAAACATCAGCATCTTGCTTGTTCAAGTTACATTGGTTGAGTTGGATGTTGGTAAGCAAGGGAGATCTCGCAATGAATTTAACAAGTGGGGGATCTTCAGCCGCCAATTGCTTTCTCCAGCTGACAATGTCAAAGTTGGTATTGAGAATACTGTTGCTCAAGTCAATAACCTTCAAGTTGTTGCAGTAGGTCTTTGCAAAGTCTTGACCAGACATCTTTGAGACCTTGGTAGAATCACCATACCAGGTTTCGTGGTCAGCATTTGAAACGAGCATACCATTGTAGAAGTTGTTGAAACTGTATGAGCTGTTGATCACACCTCCGGCAAGGTTCAATGCTTCCAAAGAGCCTTTCTTTTGAGCATTAAAGGCCACAGCCTTACCAAGCCAGGTGAATGCAGAGGTATTCAAGACTCCACTGTAGCTCAAATTAAGCTTCTTGAGAGTTCTGGATTCTCCCAAAGCTATAAAGAATTGCTCGGTGAGATAGCTGCCGATACTGCCGCAGTTGTTGAGGTTGAGGATCTCGAGACTTCCAGAGATTCTGAGCAATTTGTAAAGAGACTCAATCAGAGTAGGTGGGTTGGAAGTGATTGGGATGTAAGAGAGATCGAGTTTCAAGAGTCTGGGTGAGAAGGCGAGGTTATAAATAATGGAGTTCAAACCATTGTGAGTCAATCCAGTGTTGTAACTCAAGTTGAGGACCTCAATTTGCTTGGCTCTCATCAAACCATCAGCGATTTCTTTGGCTTGAGCATCATTCAAGTTGGCATTGATGATGTTGAGCTCACGGAGATTCTTGTGGGTTGTCACAATATCAGACAAAGCCTTTCCTCCCTTGAAGTAAAGCATATTGTTTCCTTTAATGGTCACAATCTTGATGTCGGTGAGCTGTCTCAAGGGGTGGTAAAGTTGCTCGCTGACTTCGTTAATATTGCTTTGGGTGATGTTGAACCTGTTGTAAATAATTTCATCGAGGACACCTCCATCCTTGATAAAGTTGTTGAAACCCTTGTTGAGGGCCTTCAAAGCGGGCAAAGTCAATTGACTGGAAGCGACAGGGCCGACAATTTGGAGGTGCTTCAGGCTTGTAAGGTGACTAAGCAAAGCAGTCAAGTAGTAATGGCCAGACTTGATGTTCTTCACAGAGACAATAGGGATCACAAGAGAAGTGACAAACTTGGAAGTGGATTGAAGCTTGGTATAGAAATCCTTGAAGTTAGGGTCATTGTCCATTTGCCAGAGATGCTCTTCAATATCCATCTTGATAAACAAGTCTCTCCAGGTCAATCCTTCGGGGTACTTCTCGTCCTTAATGTCTTGTTGGCTCCACTTCTTGTTTTGCAAGTAGTTCTCCTTCAACACGACAAGTTTCTCGGGTTTCTTGACATCAATGGCACTATAATACTCATCAGATTGTCTTGCCAATGAGTTGGGCTTGGTGTCCTTGTAGTTTTCACAAATTTCTCTAGCCCATGACCATCTTGCCAAACAAGCCTTTTGCCATTCTTCTTCGCTGACGTTCTTCAAAGCCTTCTTCTCAGCATCAATAAAGTCCAAAAGCTTGGGGAGCTTAGCATTCACAGCTCTCAATTGTTCTTCCTTGGGAGGAAGAGCCAAGAGTTCATCGTCAGTACCGTGATACTTTCTTCTCTTGGAATTCCTGACAGCTTGCTTGAGTCTCTTGTTCAACTCAGCCTCACTGAGCTTGCCCTTGTTCAAGTATTGGAACATTGCATCATAGTTTTCAATCTTGAGGATTTCAAACACCCTCTTTTGGATCTCGTTCTCGCTCTCGTTATTGAGTCTTCCGAGGTTGGTCTTGTAGAATTCAATAAGTTCTTGAGTGCTCTTGAACTTATTCTTAAAGAACTTGGAAAGCATGACCCAGAAGAGCACCAATTGGTAGGAACTTTGTTGACTCTTGAAGCAAATCATGGCTCTCTTGTCGTCCAAATAACTGTCGCCACTTTCGTCCTCAAGTTCAGGAACTTGCTTGAGGAGCCAGAGCACTTGTCTATCGAGTTGCTCTTCAAGAATGGCATCCAAAGCTCCGTCCATATCGTTCCAGTTCACAATGAAGTGAGTCAAGTAGGCGCCGAGACTTGGAATGGTGTCCTTGTGTCTCTTTTCTTCATGAGTGTTAAACTCTTGGATTGACTTGGCGATTTCCTCACGCAAATGGGGGTATTCACTGAGGAAAGTCAAGTAGAGATAATGAATGTGGAAGAGAATTCTAAAGATTCTGATTGAAGCATGTCTCTTCTCATTCATGATCTGGACTCCCAAAGTCACCAAAATCTTTGGGAACAAATCGAGGACCATAGCTTCCCTGAACCTCTTGGTGTGGCCTGTGCAGATCATGGAAATAGACTTCTTGCCCAAATGCAGGGTTCTGTCGTATTGGGTGCCGAATAAGAGAGGTAACCAGTAGCTGAACTTTTCATTGGTGCTTGACTCTCTAATGCCTTCCTTGATAAAAGCCTTCAAAGAGATGTAGTCCAAACAGGGAGAAGCATTCTTGATCATACCGGTACGGGCGATTCTGCTGATCTCAAGACCGATACCAAGGGCATTCTCTTCGTGGTTCATCTTGGTATGATAGCAAACCAACTCTTTTTCAAAGAGTTCGGTCTCAGATTCAATAATCTTGAAAGCTTCAGGGGCAGTTTCTCTTGAATCGAAAGGAGGCCAGGCAGCGAGTTTACCACCGTGCTTACAGTTCTTACGGCCGCACTTGAACTGGTTGGCTGTTTCAATGGCCTTCTTGATGGGAGCTTCACGCTTCACGTCATCATAGAATTTCTCAAACAAGAAAGATTGAAGCTGAATCAATACAGACATGATTGAGTAGCCGCTACTCCAGCCTTTACCAGGAGTTCTGTCATTCTCAAGCATATCCAAACAAACCTTTCTTCCAAACACATTAGGATGGGGAAGATCAACCAAGAGCTCCACAACTGGGGGCTCGTGGGGGTAGGTTTGAGGGATTTTGAGCTCCAAGTGGAACACACCTCCTTCGTAAGGGGTGCCTTCGGGGCCTCTGATATTGGCATGCCAAACAAAGAGATCATCGTCCATGGGTCTGGCACTCACACCAACAGTAGGAATCTTGTTGTTTTCAAACTCTTTCAAATCCTTCAAGAGTCTGCGAGTAGCAAAGTTGAGAGCTTCTTTGTTAGCGAGGGTTCTCAAGAGAGCTTGGTTACTGGATTTTCCAGCCTTCATATTACTTGGAATAAAATAAAATTTAGGAAGATAAAAATAAATGCTTTGTTATAAAATAAACCAACCTGGGGCCGTATTTATATTGGCACGATTCACTTTAGCTTATTAAAAAAATTAAAGGGTATTTGGGGTTCAGAAATAAAAAAATCCACAATTATAAAACGATCTGATAATATAATGAGTACCAGAAATATGATTTTCATATGAAGAAGGGAAATGAAAATAAACTATTTTATTACTAAACAATAATGCCTTAAAATCTTGACGATCCCAGAATTCGATAATCACAGTTATGAAAGATTATAATAATATGATTTTTAAAAACAAATTATTAAACACGTATCAGAACGGTTT
>Ga0182738_1007790_pt1 | contig 10784 bp, 7 predicted proteins | sample eDN5th30CBELigMG_FD_128876 | JGI IMG/M metagenome (GOLD analysis project Ga0182738, IMG submission 128876) | Enriched Miracle-Growth compost microbial communities from Emeryville, California, USA - eDNA 5th pass 30_C BE-Lig MG (version 2)... ... | reverse complement strand
GGTTGTATTTTTCAAATATTTACCTGAATACAAGAAGACTAAAAGGCTCATTTTAGAAAGTTCATCGGTTTTTTCCTCTAAACTCTTCACAAGGAGGGTCAAGCAGAACTGCAAACCAAGCCCATAGTATATTCTTCCACTTTTAACGCTTGTATTTTGCTCAAGGATCTGAGTTTTCACTTCTCTCAGTTTTGGAAGCTGATCAAGTGAATCACTTTCATTTATCTCAAGGTTTATTTGCTTCAAAACTCCTCTTAATTTTCCAGATGTTTTCTCAATCGATTCAATTTTGGTCTCTCGATTTAAGGAAGAAAACTTATTAAAATCACAGTTAACAGAAACAAGAAGCTCCAGGAAAGGCTTCAGAAAGTGGAACAAAGACAAAAAGTCTTTGGAGTATTGATCATGAATTTCATTACTATGTTTCCATGACAATAGCAAAAGAGTCTCATAGATCTTATTCCCACCAAGTAACTTGAGGTATGGTGACACATCTTGAGTTTGTGGTTTTCTCAACATCAAATAAATTGTTTGCTCCACTCGAATCATTTCCTCTATCTGTTCATGTAATTGAGGATCTTTCAAACTTTCTTGGTAGTGCTCTCGAAATATCAAAAACAAATCTTCAAAGGCAAAAATTGAAACGTCAAAAGAGTAGATATCTTGGAAAGTGATTGCTTTTTCAACAAAAGCCAGCAATTCGTCACAATAATTCATTAGCTCTCGAAAAGTATTGCATTTACTCTTGATTATGCGCAAAGAAAAGATGTCCTAATCAACAATATTATTATGGAAACTACTCGGGTTTGAAAATAGTTACAGGAACTACAGGTCTTAAAACAGAGTCATCTTTAGTAGTCTTTTCTGGGAATATCATGTTTTGTCGCTTTTTCTAAATTATGAAATTCTCAGTTTTATTAATTTTATATTTTTACACGCAATGGGGTTTAAAACAAAAATCTCGCCAATAACAATCTGTTTCATATTATTCATTCTGATCAGAGCCTCTCAAATATTATTCAATTCAATCCAACCCAATATCTTTCAAATATCATCAATCCAAATCCGAATCCGAATTTGAATTTTTGGAGACAAAATATCATTCACAGAAAAAATTTTAATCGCAACATCCTCAAGCTTGGCTCCCTTATAAAGTCAGCTTCGTCAGATAAATTATTCTGACAAAATAAAAATATTATAAAATAAATTAATCTTTTATTGTGTTGGTTTGTCTGAAAAAGAAATCTCAATTGATTATTGTACCGGATGTCACTATACTGTTCAATGAAATACATTAAGTTCAAAACAGACGAGATATAAACTTTGTAGACATTGTTAAAGAAGAGATCTCGAATCTCTAACTATGGTACTATGTACATATAAAGACTGGCAATCCTAAGCTTTTGGAATTTTATCTCGAGGATCAGGAGCGACACCTTGATCAACCAATATTTCTTGCATTTCAAGAGCAGTCTTTATCATATCTTCCTTATTTTTCTGAAGATGTCTTGCAATCTCTGAATTGTTCAATTCTTCGGCGACTTCAAAAATTTGCTCTTCTTCTTCTCTTTGTGGTGCATCTTTTGCATACTCAACTTTTGGAGCTTCGACCTCGATAATTGGAATCGAATAAGGAGGAGCCACCATTGGTTGTGCTTGCTGACCAGCAAAGTTTTGTTGTGGAACGCGCAGAACAACAGGTACTCTTGGAGGAGGGTTGTAAAAAGCTTTTGTACAGAGTGAAGCCAGAACTATTACAACGATGATTGCAATTACCACACCAATAAAAATAAGGGCGCTTGGACCATCTCCAGAACCACCGCAGCTAGATGCGCAACTGTCGCCTTTACAACAGCCGCTTGGACAATTGTAAGGATTGCATGCTGTACATTGATCTTGATTACTCACACAAAGGCCATTGGCCTCACAACATACTGAAGGGATAGGACAACCATCTGATGTGCAATCAGCATACAACGACAGCGAGAACAGGCTCAACAGGATCAATTTCAAAAGCATCTCAAAACGAATTGGGATGATTTCTCTGAGAAAATGTGAAATTTTAATATCAAAGTAGAATCTGATTTTATTCTATAAAGTTCTCCAGAAAATATTTTCCTTGAATCTAAATTAGTTAATTTGTAGCCCCTTGAGAATAAATGACTCCGTTAAGAATAAAAATTCGCCAAATTTCTCGAAGTTTTTTTGCTTCTCTACTTTTTCCAGGCGAGCTCAGGACAAAAAACTGTATGCTGTTCAGAAAAATTAATTTGTTTCTCAAGGGTTTAAACCTCTTTTCTTGCCCACTATCAAATTAATTTTTGTCCCTCCAGGATTTGAAATCCATTTGTTGAAAAATTTTCCTCACAGGCAAAGATTTGACCAAATTTTTCCTTGAGACTCCCAACAACTTGATGTCTTTTTGATTTCGCATGACTTACACTAAAAATCTATTTGGTCTGTTCTTTGAAGAAGGAAATTCAAAGCCTCTTTTCTTCTTTAATTGAACATAAATAAGGAAAACTGATGATTAAAATTTAACCAATCAAATCCATATTCGCCTTCACGAGGATAAAACATTTATTTTATGAGTGCCCACATTCCACTTTTTATAATTGGAAAACTGACGGAGCGTTTGCCTTTCCTTTTCTATTTCAGTCTATTTTTAAACAGATGAAGAATGCTTGCTGTCCATCAATCTTTCATTATAAAGGCAGTTTCTTTCCAAACAGATCAAAAAGAAGTTTACCCAACTGAAAATAAAATTTTTCCATGCTATCATACCTTCTAACTTGTTCTTTGATTTGTGTATTGATTAAATTCCTTTTCTGTTTTGAAGAGAAAAAGGCAATAAAATTTGAATTTTTTTTAATTCAGTTCTTGTGTTGGATGAACCAGGAGAATTTTTCTTATAAAAAGTTTGAAATCTTGGGCAAAAAAACTTTTCTCTTGAAATCAAACGATTTCACAATCACTCTATTTCGAGATCCTCATGTAAAATTGGTTTGAAAAGATATCTGAATTCTCTTCCTCTCGGCTTTAGATTTGAATGAGTGTGAGCATGGAAAACGGGAGGCTTTGAAAAAAGACTTCCCTCCCTCATCTCTTTCCCCTTGACTTGACTCTTTCAAAAGTCTTCGAGTTCAATTCTCCATAGGTTTTCATCCATTCGATCCAAGTGCTCAAAATCTTGAAGTTTTACAAGAAAAAAAGTTAGAAAAAAAATTTTCTTTCCTTTCAAGTCAAGTCTTGATATGGAAGCAAAAAACTGACGAATTTTGAATCTATGAGAATTCCTTTCGTATTTATGGAAAACCAGTTTTATTGAAGAGTATGATTATCGTTTATACATCAGAAAAATTTTGTCAACATTTAAATTTGAAGAAAGAGAAATTTTGAAAAGAATATCTGTCTTTACAGAACAGGAAAAACTCCTCGATTTTTTTCGAATCCTCTTCATTGATTAAAATCGTCCAAAATGATTTTGAGCCTCAAAAGGCTTTTGTCAGAATTTTCATTCAATAAATTTAACTTACTGTCTTTAATCTAATTAAGGTCTTCCCTCAAAAAAATTTTTTTGGGACTAGAAGCCCTTAATAAGGATACTTGAATCATATTTAGATACCTAAAATTTTTTTGCAGTGGGAGCTCTTCATTAGAGACGTCAATCAAATAATCTTTCTCGAAAATAATGTCAAATTTCTAAAAATCCAATAAAATCTTTCCTTCATTCTTTTTTTCTGTCAAATATCGTCTAATCGTACATTAATGCCACATTTCAAGTTCTGTATCAAATTTTATCCAGGGAAAGAGCCAACTGAATCACTATTTGGGCAAACAAATTTTTTTAGATTTTTAAGAAAAACAAAAAATTTTTTGAATTTCTTTTCCTCCCAAAAGAAATATTTTTCATAGATTTTGTGAAAAGTTCTCACAAAAAGAATGAAGAAGAAGAAGAAATACTTCGATCAAATGATTTTTTTGCATCAAATCATTTTCTGAAAAATTCCGAAATGAAAATTACAAAACTTCCTCAAAATGAATATTTAACAATTTTTTTCGAAATCTTGAGCGCTTGAAACATATTTCATGAAAATCAGTCGAAGGAAAGAGAAAGCAAGGGTGATCGCCCGGGCCTTAATTATTATTGTATCTAATTAAGCGCCTTCATTCAGATCCAGGAGCCTTAATTAGAATCCGATCTGATCAAGATCCAGAATTTTTTTTTAGACAAAAAGACCTTAATTAGATTTTGGATATTAATTCGATTAAAGACGATCTAAGTTTGAAATCAGATGATAAGACTCTACTTTCGTTGAATGTTCTTTTTTCCATTCATAAAACTTTACGACTATATATTCAGTCCAATTCTAACTGTTTGACTTTAAAACATTCGTTGTTAAAAAATTCTAGAATTTTAGCTTTTGCCTCACGTCTTTGAAAATGTAAAATCGTCATTAGATATATTATATATCTAAATTATAAACTTTCAGAACTTTTCAAAGGAAATAATAGTTGGTCAAACTTCTTGGTCTCATTCTCGAAGATAACTTGAAATAATAATTTTCTTTCACAGATCAGATTGAAATCAATTTTTTGGACTATCAAGCTAACAAATGTGCTAAACAAGAGACATTAAATCTGCCCTCTTCTCAATTTTCAAATTAATTTGGTTGCTTCTTTTAAAATTTTAGAAATCTTTTTCAATCACAAAGAAATGAATGCACAAAAAAAAACTTTTCAATGAAAGATTTCTTCTGTTCTGAATTTCCGAGAAGTAAAAAGATTTTTCGAAAATAATCTTTTGTTGTTCAACACACTCTTCTGTCAATGAGATTTTTTTCGAATCGCTAATTCAGTGACTTCAAATCTATGCTTTCTAAAGAACTTTCTTTTTAAATTTTTGAAGGAGAGATGGAGGTTTGGGGTGAGTCATTGAGAATGACATATTATTTTTGAGAAATATAAGTCTGATATTCAAATATAGAAAAGATAATATACTGGTTTTAATATAAATAGATATTCAATTGAAACTTTGAAAAAGCAACTCTTCAGATGTGTTTCTTCTGCATTTGAAAACTAAGAATCGTAAGACATTTATTCAATGAGGGTTAAAAAAGGAAAAAGGTCAGAGAATACAAATCCAAAGAATCATAGAAGATCTCACTTCCAAAAAGTTCATCATTTGTTTTTTTTCTCGAAAAGAAAAATTATTTACCTTCCGGCTTTTGTTATCATGATCAAATCTTGCAGCAGCAATGGTCAAAACTTAATTGTTCATCTATTCAGGATTAATATCTTTTCTCAAAATAAGAAAGAAAGAAATTGGATCAGGGAATTGTAATCTAAAGATCATTGAAGAACTCAATATCGGATTTTCATCAGGTTGTTCCAGTTGAAAAAGAAAATTTCACTTACTTGAATGACAATTTAGTTTACTCCAGTTTGATCGATATTTTTGTTAATTAATCAATTATTAACTCAAACTCTCATTCACAATTTATATGCTTTTCATGAACGCTTTGTGGTCTTGTGATTATCTCGGGTGATTTAAAATTTATCTTGTTGATGATATATTTCTTTCCACCTCCTTCTCCCCAGGCTTCCTTCACTTCCTCATTGATTTAAGAAAACTTCTTCACTTCTCTTTATCTTTTCAAAAACACTAAAAATGTTAAAGCATTGAATTTTTCAATTCGAATGAAATGTCTCGTAAATGAGAATATCCATCAGGTTACTTCCTTCTTCTCCAATCTCTAATATCGGTGCCCAACTTCTCACCCTTTTCTTTATTCAATTTTGTCCCACTTCTTCTTCGAACATATCCTGAAAAAAAAATCTTTAGATTTCAGGAAAGAACTCTATATTTTCCTTTTGCTTTGAAGAGGCATCATCTCTTTAGCATCATCCAAGGGTGAGTAATTGGTGAATACGAAAAATGAATATCAATACTTTACTCCTCTCAATTTAAAATGATTACGAAATGCATAACGAGTGAATAAACCTAATCTCATACGACTCCAGATAAAACCGATTCTCTCTCTCCCCAAGGAAATCTTGACCATTTGAGCTCTTTCTCAGGAGGTGAGTGTGCATGTTAAGAAGAAAAAATCTTCAACAATTTCTGACCCTAAGATTCGATTTTAATTTTTAACACATGCATATCCATACGCATGCTTTGATCAAGAAAAACTACAATTCATTATTCTGTGAATTTAGAGTTCGAGATTGTTTTTGAAGGGTGAAGGGTGGTGCATCTGCCTTCTCAATTTACTTGAATAAATCATCAAATGTTCAAAAATTATTTCCTTCGAGATGGATATGCACTTCTTTCTTTTTCAAAAAAAATTAGAAACATAACTTTTGGTTATAAACGGGAGGGAAATGAGTTTTGGATATAGGATAATGCCACTTACTGAAACTGAAAGGAGCAAAATATAAAAGTACTAAAACAGATCTTGCCGAATTATATATTACTTACTGTCTATTATTTATTTTATCGTCCAAAATTATGTAAGCTTCATTTTCTAATCTAGCTTTGGGGTTGTGCTTGGGTGCCCAAAAGTTTCATCTTCCAGTCAGGATCCTCGGTCAATTCTGGATGTTTAAGCTTAATGTGTTGGAAGAGAGAACCTTCAGACCTAAACAAAGTATTTAAATAACAATCCAACAAAAAATATTTACCCATAGGATTTTTGGCATTGTAAGTCGGAACATTTATAAAGTCTTTCCACTTCAGCAGCCTTTCTTCTAATTCTACTCTTTTTATCATCATGTTCTTCAGGACTCTTGTTCTTTTTTTGAGTGCTGCTCTTTTCTCCTCTCTATTCCATATGTTAATGAAACACGTAAATTAAAATTCGTCACCTCCAAATCTGAGATTCTTGTCAAAATCTCATTCTTCTCTGCGATAAGCTCTTTCATTTGGGTGGTTAAAACAACATTTGCAATAAACAATCTGCAGTATTCTTGATAATAGTTCACATTTTGATCATTAGGGGGTAACATGTTCTCTAAGAGGTGTCATGCTTATCAATCGAATTTGATATTTACCAAGGCTGCCTCCTCCCATATAACTACCGTAGTCTGCCTGTTGCATGTGAGGATTACTAGATATTATTTCAATATTTTCTATGCATAATTCAAATCTACCCCAGGTTTGGATTCATTCCACCATATTGGTCTCCAGCATCGTAGTAACCTATTTTATTGAGGTTAGAGCTCCGTCTGATTCATTTCAGCAAGCATTGAACGAGGAAATTCAAAAAACAAAAATTTTGTACCTTGACTTCTCATCGAGCTAAAAATTTTTAAGATTTGGTGCAAAAATAATTTCCTTACTTGATATCCATATTATCCATTCCAGATCCAGGCTTCAGAGAATACATACCTATGAGAATTATTTATAAAAGTCACCAAACAAAAAGGAAATGAAAATTTTCAAGTCGGGCCGAGAGTTTCTAGAACCAATTTTCAACATGACTCTTTCAATTTTTTTGCTAAATTTTAACAAAAGTCCTGATGTATTAATACCAGGTGGACACTTTGAATAAAAATTAAGTAGGTTACCTTGAATTTGGTGTGATTTCTAGTAAACTTATGTTAAAATAAGATTTATTGTTAAAAGAAATTAAATTTGTTTCCTTCAAAGAGTTGTCTGTTTTTGGGTTCTCATTCTCAGTTTTCATTGGTTCAATTTGCCCAATCATGTTTCGACCTGATAAGGCGACCTCTAAAATCTGGAAAAGGTTTATTCCTTCATCTGTCGTGAAATGAAGTTCTAGAATCAAAGACCTCATTGTTCTGAAAGGAGAGAAATGAGGAAAAAATATCAACATGGAAATATTCTCAAGTGAAAATGGAATGTAATCAAAAATACAAAATTTTCAAATTTTTCTCTCAAATCAACTTTGGTTCGCATTCTTGTTTCACCCCCTTTAGAATTAACTTTCCTATTTGGAGACTTTAATTTTACTCAAGAATAATAAAAACTAAAGCACTTTAAATTCTGAATAAAAATCACTTCGAATTTTCAATAAAATCTTCCATCATTTAATTTAATTTATTTTATTTCAGAAGAACTTCATCTCGCCTAAAAAATTTTCATTGTATTTTTGAAAAAAAAAAAAAGATTGAAGAATTGATTTTTTTATTGAAAAATAAGTTTTTAAAAAATGAAAATGAAGAGAATCTTTAGGGAAAAAAATCCAAGAGAATTGATTCCTGATATTCTTATCTGAAATTCAGAAAAAAATTCTCCAATAATAAAATTTCTGACACGAGAACCCCAGAAAAATCTCTCAGAGGATCTAATAAGTAACGCCATAAAAACCAATTTAAACAAATTTTTAATTTTTGTAACCAAGAGTCAAAATTTTAATTTTCCCAAAATAGCTTTGAAGAATAAAGATGCTAACTCTCAACTTAACCTCAATCAAATGTCTTGATTCTTTCAAATAAAATGTTATATCTATTCGAAAAGGAAAAGTTGAGCTAAAAAATTTGTCTTGGATGAAGTCATCTTCGAAATGACTGACGTATTGATATATGATTAGAGAGGCGTTTCCAGGACACCCAGTAATTTTCTTTCTTTTGATTCTTTTCATCAGAAAGTCAAGTCATTTCTTTTTTTTTTGCAACTTATTTTTTTCCAGGTTTCAAAAATCATAACTCAGAAAAATTTCTGATGAGCTCAAAAAATTTATTAATTTGATAAAATTCTAGATTTTTCTAATAAATTTGCTGAAAAACTCAACCTTACTTGATAGAAGAAAAGTCTAGAAATTTCATTCGAGCTTTGTTCATTACATAATTGCTTTCATTCTCAAACTTGAATTCCTTTCTGATAAAATTTTAGAGAGAAATTTTGTTGAGAAAACAATTTTCGCAATAGTTCCAAGGCAATTTGCACCAAGATTTTTGAATCTCCATAATAATAGCCAAATACCATCGTGTCGTTTACCTTTCCATCTTGCAACAAATTTTTCATCTTTCTCTTGGAGGTCAAAAGAATATGTCTCATCTCTCTCCTTTCCTCTCCTACATCTTATGGCTCGTAGCTAAAAAGACCGAGAAAGTTCGAAATCAACACGTGCTGCGACATAAATTCGAATTAGACGATTCTGATACGCATTGCCAAATTTTTGCAGTTAATAATCTTGAACAGAAATCTAATTATTTATAGGAAAAAGTATGCTTAGTCTCAGGTATAAATTCGGACTGAATCGACGATTAGAATTTAATTTTTAACAAAAATGGAAAGCCTTCAATCTAATTCACAAAACAATGATAATCTCAATCAAGTCAAGGATTTTATTGAAAAATTTCAACCAGAAAATCTCCTTCAGACGGATCCTGATCTCAAATTAAAACCCTATCTCCACAATGACTTCATTTACATTCAAAGTGAAGAAGGTTTGAAACAATTCTCTGCAGATATCCTCCAAAACCACAAATATATTGGAGTTGATATCGAACAAACAAATAAACACACATATCAAGGCTCCATCTGCTTAATTCAGATAGCAACTCTCGACAAAAACTACATTATAGATGTCATAGCTCTCCGTGATGTTGTGAAAAAATACACTGCTCCAATTTTCCAAGACAAAAACATTGTTAAAATATTTTATGCTGGAGGCTCTGATCTCCAATGGCTCAATAGAGACTATGGAATCTTTGTCGCCAATATTTTTGATGTTTATAATGCAAGCTCTTTCTTGGAAAAGAACAGAGATCATAGTCTGGCTGCACTTTTAGAACAGCATTGCAAGCATCCCATTGACAAAAAGAAGAAAAAGGAATTCCAAACTTCCGACTGGTACCATCGTCCTTTGACAGAAGAACAACTCAATTATGCAATCATTGATGCTCATTATCTGATCTATTTACGGAATGTTCTTTTGCAAAAATTGAAAACCTCAAAGGATTTAGGCGCTATTGGTGCATATGTCAAACAGATGCAAAACCCCTGTACCAAGCCTTACGAATCCAGGGCATTTAACTTGAAACAGTGTATTGACTTTTTCGATAAAGAAATTGGATGGTATAAAGATAACGATGGTAAATTCGCCGAAAGAATCCAAATCACTGGACAAGGAAAAGATAAAAGAATCTTCTTGACTCTGTGTAAACTTCGAGATGATATTGCAAGAGAAGTTGACAAGAGCGCAGACCAAATTTCTCACCTCAAGACCTTGCTTGTCATGACTATTGAAAACATGAATATTGCTTATGACGAGGAAAAAGATGGCCTCTTTGTTTCTGATGAAATATTCTCTTTGCCTAAGAGTTGTAAACCAGCTGTTGAAAAGATTTTACAGGGAGAAGGATTAATCGATTATGATGAACTGGACATGAGAAAAAAACAAGAAATTAGTAAAGAAGAGAAAAAGCTTGAGAGAAGAAAAATTGTCGAAGAAAAATTCACCCTCAAAAAGTCGCCATATGAAAACTGTGAAATCCTTGCCCCTGATGGAGTCTTGATTTCCAGAACCAACAAGAAAAAAGTTAAATGGTATCTCGACAAAGGCCTCGGAACTCTCGTCAAAGAAGATCCTCCAACAGTCAAACTCAACTTTGAGCCAAAAAGCAGAAATGCGCCATATGTTGCCAGCTTTGATGTTGATCGAGAACTTTATCTGAAACATCATCGATTGAATCGTTGCGTTGTCTGTGGACAAGAGGAAAGCCTTTCCAGATTCCATATTGTTCCTTCATTGTACCGCCAGCACCTCCCTCTCAAAGTCAAGGATCACAACGCTCATGACATTTTAATTACTTGC
>Ga0182738_1007787_pt1 | contig 10787 bp, 10 predicted proteins | sample eDN5th30CBELigMG_FD_128876 | JGI IMG/M metagenome (GOLD analysis project Ga0182738, IMG submission 128876) | Enriched Miracle-Growth compost microbial communities from Emeryville, California, USA - eDNA 5th pass 30_C BE-Lig MG (version 2)... ... | reverse complement strand
ATGTCGAGCCATCTGACTCTGTTGAAAGTGTCAAGGCTAAGGTTTATGACAAGGAAGGCATTCCAGCTGATCAACAAAGACTCATCTTCGCTGGAAAACAATTGGAAGATGGGAGGACCTTGTCCGACTACAATATTACCAAGGAAGCAACTCTTCACTTGGTCCTCAGACTCAGAGGTGGCTTCCAAATTTTTGTGAAGACTCTGACTGGAAGAACTATGACCGTTGATGTTGAAGCTTCTGATTCCATCGAAAACGTGAAGGCCCAAGTTTATGCTAAAGAAGGTATTCCAGCTGACCAACAAAGACTCATCTTCGCTGGTAAACAACTCGAAGAGGGAAGAACCTTGTCTGACTACAATATTAGCAAAGAATCCACTCTCCACTTGGTTCTCAGACTCAGAGGTGGACTTTAAAGTTTTTATATTTGCTAAGTTAAAACATTGTTTCTTACTATAAATATTATGAAAAAAAGTCAATAATTAATTATCAGATTATCTCTGTTTTATATTCAAAGAAAATTAAAATTTCTTGGAAAAATCTCTTTCTGAAAAGGACTAGCAAAAATTTGGGCATTATATCTTCAGACTAAACAAAGCTTTTTAAAATTTGCGAATTTTCTGTTGAAAGGACAGTTTTATTTTAAAGATTGAGAGTAACTTCATTATTTAAACTTGAATTCCTTTTCAAACAGGAGTAAAAACGTTATTCTCAAACTTAGAGAAGAATCTTAGTTTTCCGCCAATTCCTGAATTTTCATCAATATTCGCTCTTGACTTGAAGAAGTTAACCCCTGAAAAATTCATTTCAAAGGGTCAAAACTACGTTTTTGAAAAAGCACTATTGTCAGAGCAAAATTCTTGAGTGATAATACTGTTGACTGCTTATAAAAATTAGATCTATCTAAGTGTGAAAACTCTTCTTTTCAGTCAGGAAGAAAGAGCTTTTTCCTCGATCTGCATCACTATAGATCGCTTTTTCTCTTATCAGATTTCAATTTTAATTTGGTATTTTGATACTATTTTTCTAGGTTAGAGAAATTGAAAAGAGGAGAATTGGCAATTGATAAGATGAACCTAACTTAATAATTTTAATAAATTTAATTTATATACTTATGCGGGTACAAGATTTATTTCTGTGCAAATACCATCAGGGCTGATCAAATATAATCTCAAACAAAACAACTCAAATTTCAAAAGCCATGATGCAAATATTCGTGAAGACTTTGGCTGGAAGAACTATGACTGTGAATGTTGAAGCCTCTGGCTCCATTGAAAATGTGAAAGCTCAAGTTTATGCAAAAGAAGGCATTCCAGCTGACCAACAAAGACTCATCTTCTCTGGAAAACAATTAGAAGATGGAAAAACTCTCTGACTATAATATTACCAAAGAATCCACTCTTCTCTTGGTTCTTGCACTCAGAGGTGGACTTTAAACTTTTTATATTTGCTAGGTCAAAACATTGTTTATTATTGTTAATCTTATCAAAAAATAAATCATTATAACAATTCTATTTGTTTTCTCTTCTTCCAAAAGATCTTTATTCCTTCGAGAAAGAAATCTCCCTTTCAAGAGGAAATTCATGGAAAAGTTAGTCTGGTATCTTGATTGTGAATTCTTTTTTCTCGATTCAAGCTCAAAAATTCCTTTCAAAAATAAAACCTTTTAAAGACTGTGCAATATTCTTTGAGTCCACTTGAATTCATTGATTTTGATGCGAGTTCAAGGATTATTTTGATAAAACTATCATCACAACTTTACTATCTTCATATCTCGTAAACAAAGAAAAATTTAATGAGTTTTGTTCGGTCATTCAAAAAATATTTTTGACCAAAATGCAAAATTGAGGAGAAAAAAAAAATCAAAAGAGAGGCCAAAAGATTTTTGGACCGAATCCTTCTTGAGCCTTTGTGACTATTTTTCAATGGATCAAAGTTGGAGAATCAATTTTCATCAGCTCACTATTTAAGTTTATTCTTATGAATATTAAATTTAGGCATCCAGATAATGAACGAGATTGATATGAACATAAAACATTTTTAAACGTTTTTGAATCCACCTCTGAGCCTGAGGACCAGGTGGAGAGTGGATTCTTTGACGATATTATAGTCTGATAATGTTCTTCCATCTTCGAGTTGCTTTCCAGCAAAGATAAGCCTTTGTTGATCAGGGGGAATACCATCCTTGTCTTGGAGCTTGGCCTTGACATGTTCAATAGTATCAGAGGGTTCGACCTCGAGAGTAATGGTTTTTCCGGTCAAAGTCTTGACGAAGATTTGCATACCACCTCTAAGTCTGAGGACCAAGTGGAGAGTGGACTCCTTCTGAACGTTGTAATCAGATAAAGTTCTGCCATCTTCCAATCCCTTTCCAGCAAAAATAAGTCTTTGTTGGTCAGGAGGAATGCCTTCTTTGTCTTGAATTTTGGTCTTAACATCTTGGATGGTATCAGAAGATTCAACATCAAGGGTAATGGTTTTGCCAGTCAGTGTCTTGACAAAAATTTGCATACCACCGCGAAGTCTTAAGACTAAGTGCAGAGTTGCTTCCTTAGTAATATTGTAGTCTGATAAGGTTCTTCCATCTCCTAACTGTTTTCCAGCAAAGATGAGTCTTTGTTGATCACCTGGGATGCCTTCCTTATCATGAATCTTGGCTTTGATGTTTTCAATGGAATCAGCAGCTTCAACATCAAGAGTGATGGTCTTGCCAGTCAAAGTTTTGACAAAGATTTGCATTTGAATGGTTTTGAAAAGTTTTTAAATTTTGAAGTATAAAATCTTCAAATGTGAAAGGCTATATAAATGTGAAGATTCTGATCTACTAATGGTATTATTCTCTGATACCCGCATAATTAAAGTTCTTTATTCTCGAAAATAAATTTTAATTTGGTATTGACGATAATTATTTTCTTGATTTTGAGATATATTTGTGGGTCGCATAGGCTAGGCTATGAACGAAAAAGGCATTGTTCCAATCACTGAAAGGTTTTTTTGCGAGTGAAAAGCAATTTGATCTTTTCAGCGATACCACCTTCCCTTCATGAACACCTCTTTAACCTTCAAAGATCATCAGAGAAGTTTCCATCCACCTAGGCCGAAGGAAATGAAAACACTCTTCCCGCCAGGTTTGAACAAAAAATTTAAATTGACCAAAAAACTGTCAAGAACAAAATTCGAAAACAAGAAATTTTCAGTGGCTAGAGTTTTCATGGGGGTCTAAAATACCGGAAAATTCCTGTTCTCAAGAAGTCTCTCTTTTTTAGAGAACTTATGAGTTGCTCAGGAATTCCATCTCCAGTATTGAATTCGGATGATCTGAGTAGTGGAAGGGCTCATATATGCCAAAAGATTCGGCGAGGAAATTTCAAAGTCAAAGGAACGCTCAAACACCCTTCCTTGGACATTGAAAAAGAGAAGCAATCAATCGCATGAAAATACCAAATTAGTTTTTAATTGTTTTAATTTTGTACTCTTCTGCGGGTACAGAATTAATTTGGTGGAATTTTGGTCAGGATTTATCAAAACTGATCTGATATAAATAGCATGGAACAACATTGAAGAAAGCATAATAATCTCAAACAAAACTACTAAAAAACAGCTCAAATATCAAAAATCATGATGCAAATATTCGTCAAGACTTTAACTGGAAGAACCATTTCTGTTGAAACTGAGGCTTCTGAATCTGTTGAAAATATTAAGGCCAAGATTTATGACAAGGAAGGCATTCCAGCTGATCAACAAAGACTCATCTTTGCTGGTAAACAACTCGAAGATGGAAGAACTTTGTCTGACTACAACATCACCAAAGAATCAACTCTTCACTTGGTTCTTAGATTAAGAGGTGGTTTCCAAATCTTCGTGAAGACTTTGACTGGAAGAACTATTACTGTGGATGTTGAGGCCTCTGACTCTATTGAAAATATAAAGGCTCAGGTTTATGCTAAAGAAGGTATTCCTGCCGACCAGCAAAGACTCATTTTCGCTGGCAAGCAGCTAGAGGATGGAAGAACCTTGTCCGATTACAACATCACCAAAGAATCCACCTTGCATTTGGTCCTTAGGCTCAGAGGTGGTTTCCAAATTTTTGTGAAGACTCTGACTGGAAGAACTATGACCGTTGATGTTGAAGCCTCCGACTCCGTCGAAAATGTGAAAGCTCAAGTTTATGCTAAAGAAGGCATTCCTGCTGATCAACAAAGACTTATTTTTGCTGGAAAACAATTAGAAGATGGAAGAACTCTTTCTGACTACAATATTACCAAGGAATCCACTCTTCACTTGGTTCTTAGATTAAGAGGTGGCTTCCAAATCTTTGTCAAGACTTTGACTGGAAGAACTGTGACTGTTGAAACTGAGGCTTCTGAATCTGTTGAAAATATCAAAGCCAAGATCCAAGACAAAGAAGGCATTCCTGCTGATCAACAAAGACTTATTTTTGCTGGCAAACAGTTAGAGGATGGCAGAACTTTGTCTGACTACAATATTACCAAAGAATCCACTCTCCACTTGGTTCTCAGACTCAGAGGGGGACTTTAAACTTTTTATATTTGCTGAGTCAAAACATTGTTTATTACTGTGAATATTATGAAAAATAAATAATTATAACAATTCTATTTATTTGAAATTCCGATAAAACTCTTTATGAATCAAAAAGTTTTTCAACGATCGTACGGGAATTAACAATAAAGTAGATGGAACCTCTTGATTGAGAACTCTAGTCTTTCCAGAAAATATTAGGAATCTTTTTCCAAAAATAGAAGAAAAATAAGAGCGTGCCTGAAACTCCTCTCTAAGACTTTAATTTATTTGATCATCATCGGAGTTTCTCATCGTTCACCCGAAATCTAAAATTTAAAAAAGAACATAATTATCTTGAAAGCAAGAGTTTCCAAAATAACCTCATATCATGCAAATATACGTCAAGCTTCTCGCTTGGAAGACACTTTTATTCAATGTCGAGCCATGTGACCCGATTGAAAGCGTCAAAGCGAGAATCTCTAACAAAGAAGGAATTGATGCTTCTCACCAAAGACTTGTTTTCGCTGGCAAACAATTAGAAGATGGAAAAACTTTGGTTGATTATGATATTACTGAAGACTCCATAATTCACTTGGTTCTTAGACTCAGAGCTGGTCTGTAAATTCCTGTGAAGGCTTTGATTAGGGAAATCACGTTGGAAACAGAATTTTCAGAATCTCTTGAGAAGATCAGAGCAAAAGTTAAGAGTGAGCTCTAATGATCAGGAAAGATTTGTTTTGTACGTGGTCCTTAGAAGACTTTGAGCTTTATGAAATTAGATTGAAGAAAAGAGATCTTTAATCTTGTGTTAGTTTTTCATGTATGAATAAATAATTAGAGATTTGTAAAATGAACGAGAATGATATAAATAATAAAATGTTTTTCATCAGTGATTGTGACCTTTATTTTTATGTCTTTCTGCACACCCCAGACACCTCAGAAGTAAGATGAGAATTGCTTTATTGGTGATATTATAGTCCGACAAGGTTTTTTCATCATCGAGGTGCTTTCCAGGGAGAAAAAGTCTGAGGCCAAAACCTGTAAAAGCATCTTTCTCTTGAATTTTGGCCTCGACATTCGCGATGGTTTCAGAAGGCTCAACATCAAGAGAAAAGGCCCTTTCAGTCAAGGTCACCACAAAAATTTGCATGCCTTCTTTCTGTCTGATAAGCAAGTGGAGTTTAGATCCCTCCTTAATGTCATAACCAGATACTGCTTTGCCATCTTCCAATTGTTTTGAACGGAAAATAATGATTTGCTGATCAGTAGGAATCCCTTCCTTATCTTGAATCATGACCTTGACAGTTTCAATGGAATCAGTTGCTTCGACATCAAGGGTGAGATATTTAGAAGGAGTGTTGACTTTTATTTGCATATGTCTTAGGAAGGATTTTTTAGAATTTGGATTATAAAATATTTCTCCTGGAAAGCTATAAAAAGGCAAAGAATATGTTTTGTTCCGTCAGTGATAAAGTTGCTTCTTGCATAATTAATTATTTTAACCAGAGAGTATGAATTTAATTTGGTCTTGTAGGCCATATGTTTCTTTATTTTCAGTTTTATTTGAGAGTCGCAGGGAGCTCTGGTATTAAAGGAATCTATCTTTGGGTTAAAAATGAGAAAGGGAGATATCGTCTTGGAGAAGAAACTTTTGCTTTCAAATAAGACAGTTTGCTTCTCGGAGACTTGATGGGGTTTCAGATAATATTCAGGATCTTGAGAAGGGTCAACTCTTTCAATAATTCAGAGACGACCAAAGAATTCAATCTCTCGGATTTGAGAGTAGTTTCATCTCATCAAAAGGTTCAGTCTGAAGTTGACCTCAAAGTCAAAGGGAAACTCAAACAAATCCTCTTTTGGCATTTTGGACAAGAAATAGGATAGTTTTAAATTCCCAAGATGATGAAATTACCTTATTTAATAAAATTAATTTTGTATGTTTATGCGGGTATGAGAATGACTCTTCTAGTTTTGATCGGGATTAATCAAAAATAAAAACTATAAATAAAACAGATAAGTTTCAAAAAACATAATAATCTGAAATAAAACTTCATTTAAACCCACTCAAACTTCAAAAACTATGATGATGCAAATATTCGTCAAGACTCTTACTGGAAGAACTATGACTGTTGATGTTGAAGCCTCTGACTCCATAGAAAACGTGAAAGCTCAAGTTTATGCCAAAGAAGGCATCCCTACTGATCAACAAAGACTCATTTTTGCTGGTAAACAACTCGAGGATGGAAGAACTTTGTCCGATTATAACATCACCAAAGAATCCACTCTTCACTTAGTTCTCAGACTTCGAGGTGGCATGGAGATTTTTGTGAAGTCTCTGAGCGGAAAAACTATAACCATTGATGTTGAAGACTCTGACTCAATAGGGCATGTAAAAAACCAGGTTTATGCTAAAGAAGGTATTCCTGTTGATCAACAACACATGGTCTTTGCTGGTAGAAGATTAGCAGATGTAAAAACTTTGTGCGATTACGGTATTACTAAAGAATCTACTCTTCACCATGTTTGTATCTTCAGAGGTGGCATGCAAATATTCGTAAAGACTCTTACTGGAAAAACTCTTACCATCGAAGTTGAAACCTCTGACTTGGTCGAAAATGTGAAGGAGCAGGTTTATGCTCAAGAAGGTATCCCTATTGATCAACAAACAATCGTCCTTCAGGGTAAAAAATTGGAAAATGGAAGAGCCTTGTCTGACTACAACATTACTTCTGAATCCACTCTTCACATAGTTCTGATGCGCAGAGGTGGTTAATTTATTCATAAAAGAAACTGTATATTATTGTAAATATTATTTTTTAAAAAAGAATTTTGTTTAAAGAGAGAGTTCTGATGAATCCAACAAAAACTTCCGATTTTTAATAAGAGTTTAAAAGCAAAAAAATTCTCATTCCCTTGATTTGGAGGAATCTCAAAACTTTAGAGTGAATGAAAAGAGTTTCCAAAAAAAGTTCTTTTCAAATGATTCAAGTAGTTTTGAATGAAAATAATGATATTAAATTTGAGTTTGAATTAATATTTTTATGCGGGCATCCAGATGATTTTTCTCCAACAATGAACAACCATTGGGATTTATTGTTTCAAAAATGATTTTTGAATATATCAAAAACAAAACAAAGAACTCCTCAATTTAAATTACCTCAAAAATAATCTCTTTTTGAGATTATTTTTCAATGGCATCAAGTTGAAGGATTAATTTTCATCGAAAGTTTATTCTTATGAACGTTATACTTAGGCATGCATAGAACTAACAAGATTGATGCAAACATCAAATATTCTTCATAAGATCCTGATGCCTTTCTTCCTGTTTCTTCTTTAGGCCGCTCTGAGTCTTGTCACAACGTAGATAATTGCTTCCTCGGTGATATTGTAGTCTGCCAAGGTTCTTTCATCTTCGAGGTGCTTTGCATAGAAAATAAGTCTTTGTTGAACAACTAGGATATTTTCCTTGTCTTGGATCTGAGCCTTTACGCTTTCGACAGAATCGGAAGGTTCAACACCAAGAGGAATGCTTTTACCAGTTACAGTCTTGACAAATAGTTGCATTTGAGTTGAAAAAGATTGATTGAGATTTTAAATATAAAAATGGGGGAAAATATAGAGCTATAGAAAGGTGGAAATTCTGCTCTCCTCCGTCAGTGATCAGAATGATGTCAATCATAAAGCCTAGAATTATTTGTAAAAAGAACTTTAATTTGGGATTTGAGATAATATATTTCTTGATTTTGAGATTTCTTCGAGGGTTTTTAGGGACTATGCAGTTAAAATAATACACCTTGGGTGAGAACTGAGAACGTGAAATCAGGCTTCGTGAGGGATGAAATAAAAACTTTGAATTATTATTAACAAATGAGACAATTGGACAATATCAAAAAGTAACAAAACTTTGCTTCTTGGAAATTTTATTAGAGTTTTACATCCTTCTTTATCGGAGATAGCCAAAGAATTTTGTCTCTTGGATTTGAGGGTAGTTTCATCTCATCAAAAGGCTCAGCCTGAAGTTGATCTCAGAGTCAAAGAGGAATTCAAACATACCTTCTATTTTTGATATTGAGACGAGAAATAGGAGAATCATCTATTACTGATCAGATGAAGTTACCTTATTAAATGAAATTAATTTTATTTTGTCTGCTTATGCGGGTACGAGAATTGCACTTGTGATAGTTTGATCAGAATTAATCAAAAATTTCGATATTAAAAAGGATTTGATTTTCCAAACATAATTAACAATCTCAAAAACAAAACTCGCTTCGACTATGCAAATATTCGTAAGAATGCTGGCATGCAAAATTTTTATCTTCAATGTTGAACCATCTGACACAGTGGAAAGTGTCAAGGCTCTGGTATCTGAGAAAGAGGGAATTGATGCTGCTGAACAAAGATTGATCTTTGCAGATAAGCAGCTTGAAGATGGAAGAACCTTGGCTGAATACGTTATCACCAGAGCTTCTGAAACTCAGCACTTTTTTGGCAGGTACGGACGGGTATTTTTCAGTCTCTAACTGCCTACAGCCATTTCAAAAATTCTTAACCGTTGGCTTGTTAACAAAATTTTCCTCATCCCTCTTTTTTTTTGTGCGTTGGAAAAATTGTTGATTACGACCTATTCTCTCAAGGCAGTTGAACAGAAGAAAATTCTCTTCAGAAATTTTTTTTTGATTTCCAGTAAAGTAGTTCAGTGTTTTTTTCATGCGTGGGATCAATAAATATATGAATAGATTTCAATAGGTTCAACCTATACAATTGTTTTTCCTGGCACATATTTCTTGGCCCTCACCTGCCTGGACAGGCTCCTTGCCCGTTTTTTTGATGGGTAAAAATTTTGCCTTCCCCGCTTTGACCTCATCTTTGTCCGCCTTTGGCAGGTAAAAATGGACTTTAAGAAGCACTGGTTATCACTCAAGATTCAACCATTTACTTAGTTCTCGCACTCAAAGAAGAGAATAAAGGCTCTCTCGAGCTCGAGTGTGAGGATTAATGTTGAGTTTTCTGATTCTACTGAAAACATAAAAGTCAAGATTCCTGTTAACGACTTCAAACTCGCTTTGAGAACCTCGTCTGATTATAATCTCACAAAACAAATCTTTGTTTGGCTTGTATTTCATTAAACTTGGTAGATTCATAGAAATCTTATGGAGGTTTGAGACCAATCTCCTCCCTCAACTCAAGATAAGAAAGATAGTTTCGAACCCCTTATGAATAATTCTGGATTAAAGAAAAGAACTTTTTTCATTTTTTTAGATGGAATAAATTGTTTTGTTGAAAGATCCTCTTTCTCGATGAATCGTTTCTATTATTCAGTAAAAATGTCAAGAACAATAAGGTCGAATTTGAATTGAGCAAAAAATGAGTCTCTTTTTTTCTTAGTTTTGAGTCTCTGTGACTATTTTTAGATGGGTGAAAGCTGAAGAATCAATTTTCTCCCGCTTTCTATTTAAGTTTATTTTTATGTCAATTATTCTTAGGCATTCATACAATTAACAAGATTAATTTCTTCTTCTCTTTAGTCTAGAGCCCACCGATTCTGAACACCAAGTTGAAAGTTACTTCCTGAAGGATATTGTAGTCTGATAAGGTCTTTCCATCTTCGAGTAGCTTTCCAGCGAAGATAAGTCTTTGTTGGTCAAGGGAAATCCCCTCCTTCTCTTGGATCTTGGTCTTGATGTTTTCAATGGTGTCAGCGGACTCAGCATCAAGAGTAATAGTCTTGCCAGTCAAGGTCTTGATGAAGATTTACATAGGGGTTGGGAAAGATTATTTAATAGAGTTTGTAAAATTCTGAAAATATGAAAGGGTATGTAAAGGTGAAAATTCTGCCGAATGAGGAGGAAAACTTCCTCATACCTGCAGAAACAATTTTTCTCTCTGACAATACGATTATCAACAGAAGAGATGAATTACGTCATTAAACTTTAATTAATTTAATTTTTGTATGCTTATGCGGGTACGATAATGATTTCTGTGAATTATCATCGGGATCGATCAAAAATTATCTCTATAAATTGTGTGGAATAATTTACAAAAAGCATAATAATCTCAAACAAAACTACTCAAAACAGCTCAAATCTCAAAAACCATGATGCAAATATTCGTCAAGACTTTGATGGGAAAAAGTATTGCAATGAATGTCGAGCCATCTGACTCTGTTGAAAGTGTCAAGGCTAAGGTTTATGACAAGGAAGGCATTCCAGCTGATCAACAAAGACTCATCTTCGCTGGAAAACAATTGGAAGATGGGAGGACCTTGT
>Ga0182738_1007786_pt1 | contig 10787 bp, 7 predicted proteins | sample eDN5th30CBELigMG_FD_128876 | JGI IMG/M metagenome (GOLD analysis project Ga0182738, IMG submission 128876) | Enriched Miracle-Growth compost microbial communities from Emeryville, California, USA - eDNA 5th pass 30_C BE-Lig MG (version 2)... ... | reverse complement strand
AAATTTTTTTTTATCAACTTAAAAGTCGATTATTTAAGTTATTGTCGGGTCTTCATTTTGTAAAATCGTACAGAGGTCCAAAAAACCGACCAGTCGGGCAATTTTGTTAGAATTCTGAAGCACTGTTCCAGTTTCTTCCTAATCATTCATCGCAGGATAAAAATATTTTTAATTGTTCAAAAAAACTTTTTTATTTTTTTTTTAAAACAAAATTTGGTCAAAAACTTTCACAAGTCCTTTACAAATGTTCTTCAACAGAAGTTTTGAGTTTTAACTTTATGTCAGCTTGATTCTTCGTATCAACAACCCTCATTCACTTTCTAAAGAATGAAACAAAAATTCTTAGCACTGTAGGTATTTATCGTATTAAATAGAAATATGCATAAAAATCATTAATGAAATTTAAAAGCTTCTGAAGATTATGTTACATTACTTTCAATAACAAACGCTCAAATCCTTCATCCTCTCTATTCTAAATCCTAATATACAATAGTAAACAACAATAAAGAAAGTTCCTATTTCCTTCATTATTTAGCAGGGATAAATGACATTTCCATAAAGATTTCTCCAACTTCTTTCCCTCCTTTCATCAATTTGAGCCATACTGACATCCTTCCTTGAATTACAAGGTCATCGGTGTTCAAACTTGCTTCTCCAATTCGATCATTCAAAATAAATTTGTTTCGATCTTTCACTTTAATCTTTGCTAGATTTCCATTAATTTTCCTTCGTATAGCCACAGCCTCTAAAATCTCGTTATTATGAATCTCTTGGTCCTTAAATTGACATTTCCCTGATCGAGATCCTAGTTTAACCTTGCAATAAGGATTCATTTTGGATTGATCTTGATTATCTGAGAGCTTAAGTTCAACAGGCATAAAGACAATTGTGCCGATATTTGAAGGTCTTTTCAGATTTTGAAGTTTAGAGGCCATTGGGATACCAGAAGAAAGTCCTTCGGTCATGGTGAGGTGGAGTAGTTTTGAAGAATAAAAAGTTGACTAATAGAATTTTTTTAAGAAAGATTTGATAAAACTTAGCAGGAAAATATTTAAAGGGCTGGTCTTATAAGTTTAGTTTGACTATGATTTAGAGATCTTGCCCAAGAAAAGCGGGTAAATTCAAACATTTTAAGTCTATTGAGGGTCTTGTGAAGGAGGTATGGGTTAGAAAGAGTCTTTGATGTGAAATGATCCTGAAGGAGACGGATGATAGTGAAATTCTCTCCAAATAAAAGTCAATTGAGATGGTTGAAGAAATTTCGAGGTTTTCGAGAAGTTTCTCTCGAAAGAATTTTCGAGGCCTTTGAATTGTAAAGATAAGTTGAGATTTATTACTTGATCTTTTATGATTCGAAAAAGATCTCAATGCATGAAGAACAATAAAAGTCAATTTATTGATAAGTTTTTACTTCTCGTGAAGTTTTTTTTCAACTACTTCTTTGCTTCTATTGAATGTATAAACTGATCCATATTCAAATTTTTTATCGAGAAAATACAATGAAAAAGATTTATTTTTTCTAATTAAAGACATGTATTTGGTTTGGTAATTGATGTAATCTTTTCGATACTTTCCCATCAATATCACATGAATTCAAGCTGAGACTGAACTCAGCCTTTCTTTTCTTGAAACATTGATAAAACCACAGAATAGTTTCATAAGTAGCATCAGAAATCTCTTTCAAGTCTAAATTGAGACAGACATATTTTATCATTTTCAAACGACACAATGCTTGAATAACTCTCATCAAAACATCATTTTAAACTGGTTGAGTTGATTGACTAACATCAAAACGAAGAGAAAGGTATTCTAGCTTTTGAAGGTTTGCCAAAGCCTTTGTCAAGTCTGCAATATCAGAATTAGGATAGGAAATCCAAGGAATCAAAAAATCGAATCTTTCAAGCTGTTTCAAATTCTCCAAAGCTTGACAAATAGCAAGGAAGATTTTACTGCCATCGATCCTCTGAAAATCTTGACGGTAATTATTCTGATAATAAGGATAAAAGTTGAGTATTCTCAAGCTTTGAAGATTCTTTAATCCAATAAATAAGTTGATAAAGTCGTTCTCTTTGGGGGAAATATCTAACGATGGAGTCATTTGAGGAAAAATGAACAAGACTTGAAGTTGAGAAAGCCTTGAGATTGAGTTTGAAAAACAGTTCCAGAGAATCTGATCAATGAACTCAGCTTGCTCTTTAAATTGGAAAGTCATGATTTGAGAAATCTTTGAGATTTTGCAAGACTTTTTCGGTCGAAAAAAGCTCACCGTCAGTGTTTTTATGTTGGTCTAAAAGACTTTTCCCGTCTATTTTCAAGTTCTTTAAAGATTTTACTCTCTTTAGGGATTGCAAGAAATCTTCAAGAGACTCTACATCAGTGAGATCCTTCAGCGATTTAAACCTGAGGGTGGATATCTGCAAGCTATTCATTCCTTCGATTGTCTTGAACAGAGGATGAATATGCTTTGGTTGGTTTGTGACGGGACTCAGCTTTACAACTTGATTCTCGGCTTTTTCCAAAGATTCTTGCAAGGTCTGAATTGAATATTCATTGAGTCTCCACATATATTTTATCTTGAGCTTTATCCTGATCCATCGTAAGCCTAGAGCTATTTCAGCAATCTCTTGGAAGATTTTGCAGAACCGAAGAAACTTTAAATTGCAGTTTCCTCTATTATATGAATGACGTAAATTAAGTACCATTGACTTCATATTCGGCCAACAGTTTCTTTGCTTTACTGTTTGAAAGAGATCCCGAAGTCCTGAAAGGTCTTGATGACTTCTTATTTTAAATTTTATGTGACAGTTTTCCAATGTGCCCAATAAAGGAAGCCACTGAAAAGCTCTGTTGTGATAGGGGTTTATCTTTTCAAAATTGAGAGATAAATGAGTTGGTTTTTTGAGAAATCTGGAGAAGAGGATTTTCTTGAGGGTTTTGATATTTTCATTGATGATGATTGATTCTTCCTTGTCAAAGGATGATTGAAGAGCAAGATCAAGTTCATTTATTGAATCAACATCACCATCGTCATCATCTTCAGAGTCTAGAGTTTCTTGGGAATCTATTTCAGGAAATGACTTGTAAAAATCATGGTCATGATTAGGATTTCTCAAGAAATTGAGCTTAAATCTTCGAATGCCTGAACCTTTAGGAAAATCTCTTACCAAGCCGTACTGATCACTTTCTTCAAATCGATAATCTAATTCGCTCTTTGAGATGATCTTCTTTCCTTTTCCTCGAAGGATGCAAATATAAAGCTTTTGATCGTCTGAAGAATAGTTTTCTTTGTTTGGAAGAAAGTTGGGATGAAGCCCATATTTGATTATGTGAGGCCAGTTGTCTCGAAGACAATAGCTTCCTCTATAAAGGATGAACTGTTTTTGGATTGATGATGATGACATGTGAGGGTTTTTTGTTTCAGAAAGGAAATTATAAATTAATATAATTAATTACCTTGGAGAGATATGTGGCTTTGTTTATCTTATTTTTATCCCCCTGGGCCTTGGAAATCTTGAGCTAGGCAATCCTGGTTTTTTTCAGAATGATAAATAACTGGAGATTTAGTGATTCTCTTTCTCCCTTGGTTACGAAGAATGTCCATAAAAGCTTTTCATTCTTTGTGGAGAAATGCTCGTCTCTGTAAATGAAGTTTAGCTGGAGTCCATACTTTAGGACTTTAGGTCGGTTATCAATACTGCAATTGTTTCCTCGATAGATGATGGAAGAATTTTTTGAATGAAGGACACCTTGTGATAAGGTTTATTTTGTTAAAAAGTAAATTAAAGATTTGAATATTTGAGCCAGATTCTGATTATATATGATGTCATGTTTATTATTTAATGGCTTGTTAAAAGTATTTACTGGTGTCCTGATCTTCAGATCTCGAGTTTTATTGGGTTTGTGGAAAGCAAAAGGGCCTTCATTGTGACATGGAAATAGAGAGAAATACGGTTTGAAAGGAAGCAAAAATGTTTCTTTATGAGAAAGCGAGCTGGAAATGAATTGTCTTTGGAACAGTTTAGAAACGATTTTTGTGAAGAAAGCTTTTCTTGGGAAAAAATCAATTCATTGCAAATTCAAGATTTTGAATGTTCGCGATTGCCTTAAAATGAGCTTCTCTTTATCAAAAAGCGATTTGAGAATCAAGGTTTTTTTGGTTGAACCCTTTAAAATGGGAATTGATAGAGTTATTTTTCTTTTCAAAACAACATCCTGATTTGTTTCAAAGAAATAAAGAAAAAGAAGTGTTTAAATTGCTTTCCATAGGATCTTAAAAAAAAAATCAGGGTTGAGTTTGTTTTGAGATGAGGGTCGTTCTATTTTATTATTTTATGGAAAAGTTCATAATAAGTAAAGAGTTCTCAGTTCATATTTAAAATATTTCTGAATCTCCTCTCAAGCAAGGTATTGATTTTAAGCAAAAGTGAATATTTTCCGAACATATATTCCTTCCAACTGGGACACTTTTCTCGAAGCTTCCTGATCAGTCTGTATTGCTCCCAAACTGAGCCTCCAATAAGCCTTTCTGGCCTGAATGTGCTTGAAAGGTATTACAGCGGCCTTGTAAGTCAAGTCATTGACTTCTTTCATTTCAAGGTTAATTGAGAAAGATTGAATCACTTTTAAAGAAGATATTGCTTTGGCAAAATTCATAAAGGTGTCATTTTCAACTGGCTCAATAAATTTCTGAACTGCAAAACGAAGAGAAAAACACTCTAGTTTCTGGAGATTTGGAAGCACTTTTGATAACTCTTGAATATCGGAGTTCGGATTAGAAACCCAAGGATAGTAAAAATCTAGTTTTCTAAGCTCCTTTTGATTTTGGAGAGCTTCCAAAGCCGCTTGAAAAATTCGACTGCCACCAATTCTCGAGCCTTCATGATAACAATGGTACATATTAAAAGTAAATATTCTCAGATTATGAAAGCTCTTGACTGCAACAAAGAAATCAAGAAAGCCATCAAGATCAGGGGACACCCCTAACACTTTTTTCGTGTCAGTTTTCAGAACCAAGACTTGAAGTTGAGGTAGCTTAGAGATGAGGTTTGTGAAACAGCTCCAGAGGGTTTTATCAATAAATTGATTTCTTTCTTGGAAGTTGAAAGAAGTGATTTGAGAAAAATCACTCAAACTATTGATGAACCCTTCAGTTGAAGTCTCCTTGTTTTCTCCTTTATCCAGAATGTTTTTGCCTTGAATTTTAAGCCTTCTTAAAGACTGGATTCTCTTCAAAGAATCTGTTAACCTTTCGAGAGATTTTACATTTTCCATTTCATTAAATCGGAAACTGAATTTGTCCAAGTTCTTCATTCCTTCAATTGTTTTGAATAAAGGCGTCAACTTCTTTGGATGATCAATAACAAGGCTTAATTTTGTCAACTGATCCTGAGCCTTCATCAAAGTTTCTTGGAAAACAAGGATCGCAGATTCATCGAATCTCTGCATATACTTGACTTTGAGTTGTATCTTGATCCAGGGGAGGTCTCGAATTATTTCAGAAATCTCTTGAAGGGTTTCGCAGAAACGAATAAATTTAGAACTACAATTCTCCTTGTTGTAAGAATGACGTAAGGAAATCATGAAAGACTTGATATTAGGCCAATAGTGTCTTCGTTTGGCTTGGTTCAAGAGATCTCTAAGAGCCAATATATCAGTAGGAGCTCTTATTTTTATCTTGATGTAACAATCTTCCAGCAGGTTCAATAAAGGGAGAAAGTGAAAAGCTTGATCGTGGTTGGGATCCATTTTTTCGAAGGTGAGAGTTAAATGAGCAACTCTTTTGGCTTGCTTGAAGATTTTCTTGAGAGTTTTTTTGTTCTTCTGAACGATCTTGGACCCTGACTGAATCTCCAAGTCAAGCTCGTCCTCTGATTCCTCTTGGTCATTTGAGCGAACAGTATACTGAGAATCAATTGAAGACTCTGACTTGTAGAAGCTCAAGTCAAAATCTATGGTGAAATTCAGCTTGAATCTTCTCATCCCTGAAATTTTCCTGATATCTTGCACAAGAAGATCTTGATTACGTTTGAATTCATAACGAGACCTCATCGAAAGGGTTTTCTTTCCTTGGCCGCGAATTACTCTCTTAGATCCTCTTTTTTCTGCAGAAGATTTACTATCATGTTGGATCGGGCTGAGATGGAGCCCATATTTTAAGGCTTGGAGTTTATTTCCTCTCCTGCAGTGGACTCCTCGATAGATAATTAGATGTCTGTTTATTGCTGATAATGACATTTTTTGTGGAGGGCTTTGACGAGCAGTCTTCAGATTATAATTAGATATTATTTTATTTAGTATTTGTTGGTGATGTAATGAGAGAGATTTGTTTTGGAATGAATTATCTTTAAAATTTGATAAGGAAGATCAATTGTAAATCTTCCCAATACATACTGAGCTTGTCAGCATTTTTTTCAATCTTTCTGAGGCTTGTTCATCAACTTGTTTCGATTTGAGATCCAAGTTCCAATCAGCCTTTCTTCTAAACTTCTTGTTCAAAAGCATGGCAGCTTCATAAGTCAAATTCGAAATCTCTTTCATTGGAAAAGTGACTTTAAGACATTCAATTAACGGTAAGCAGTATACTGCTTTTGCAAATTTCAAAAAGGTGGAATTGTCAACTGGATCAAAGGATTTCGTCACTTGAAAATGAAAAGAAAATCGCTGTACTTTCTGAAAGTTTGGGAGAATTTGTATTAATTCCTGGACATCTGAATTAGGACTGGGGATCCAAGAGCATCGAAAATGAAGATCCTGAAGCTCTTTTAGAGTTTGTAAGGCTTGGAAAAAAGTCTTGAGGATTTGTGAACCATTAATTCTATGGAAGTCTGGATGAAAATCATAAAAAGAATGATATAAATAATCAAAGGAAAGTATTCTCAGAGTGTGAAGATTCTTTAACCCAGCAAAAAATCAACAAAGCCCTTTGAACCTGGATAAACTTCTTCTGCTTCAGTAACTCGAACAAAGATCGTCAAGGCTTGAAGTTTTTATAGCCTTGAAATTGAGTTTGAAAAGTCGTTCCAAAGAGTCTCGTCTATGGAACTAACGTACCCTTTCAAATGGAAAGAGTTGAGTTGAGAAAGATCTCCCAAATTTTGTAAGGTTTTTTCAGTGGAAAATGTATGGCCGGAATTCTCTTGCGAATCCAAAAGATTTTTTTTATTAACTTTCAAGTTCCTGAAAGAGCTGATTTTCTTCAAAGACTCTGTTAGTTCTTTCAGGGAGTCGAGATCCTCAATATGAGATAATTTATCATATCTGAGACTCAATTTCTGTAAGTTGTTCAGCTCTCCTATTGTCTTGAACATAGGCTTCAGATGCTTTGTTTGAGCCGTAACGAAGCTCAACTTTACATATCTACTAGGAGCTTCCTGCAAAGCTTCCCGCAAATAGTAAATAGCAGATTCATCTAATCTCCACATATATTTGACCTTGAGCTTTATTCTGATCCAAAGAAGGTTTTGAGTTATTTCAGAAATCTCTTGAAGAACTCGACAGAAACTAGTAAATCTGGAAGTACAACTTTCTTTATTGTAAGAATGGCGTAAGTAAATCACCATGGATCTGATTCTAGGCCAACAATTTCTTCTTTTGGCTTTTTTCAAGAGATCTCGGAGTTCCAATATGTCAGTAGGAGCTCTAATTTTTATTTTAATATGACAGTTTTCCAGCAGGTTCATCAAAGGAAGGTATTGAAAAGCTCTATAATAATTCGGATCTATTTTTGCAAAGGTGAGAGAGAAATCATTGACTCTTTTGGCTTGCTTGAAGATCTTTTTGATATTTCTTTGATTTCCCTCCGAAGGTGAGGATGATGATTCAATCGCTAAGTCAAGCTCATTTTCAGAATCTTCGGAGTCTTCTTCATCATCAGAGTGGACACTAAGCTGAGAGTCAGTTGCAAGTGTAGACCTGTAAAAGTCAAAATCCCAGTATCTCTCGAAACTAAAGTTGAATCTCCTCGTATAGGAAACCCTCTGCACATCTCTGACTCGAAAATTTTGATTTGTTTCAAACTCATAAGCAAAGTTAGCCTTTGTAATTCTCTTTCTCTGTTGACAATGAAGGATGTCCTTAAACAATTTGTAGTTCATTGAAAGATATTCTTCCTCCTCTCTTTAAAAAAAGCTGAGATGATACCGGTATTTTCGAACTTTACGGAGATTGTCAAGGCAACAATTGTTGTCTTGATTGATAATTAACCGCTTTTGAATTGAAGAAGGCATTTGGATTTGAGAATACGTGAGATATATTATTTTATTATTGATTTCTCTTTTTTAATTTCTTAAAGGTTCGGATCAGTCCGTTCATGCCCGTTTCATCAAAATCGATTGAATTAGAGTTTTATTTTGATTCTCTTCGAGAAATATTATGAAGAAATTATTGGCTTTATCTTGGTCTCCTTGATAAGAGGATATTTTATTAGAGTAAATTCGCAATAGGAAATGAATAGAAAAAAACTTGGGGGCTTTTTCTTGAAAATTAAAAATGTTAATTTCGTGATTTTTTCCGTGAATTCTTGAAGATATCTATGTTTTTTGTAAGGCAGTGCCTTACTCATATATATCAGAGACTGGATACTCGGTTGAGATCCTTGTTGAGTATATGATGTGGATTATTATTTGGTTTTTCTTTACAAAGTTTTTAATCTCTCTATTCTTTATTAATTTTTCTAATAAAAATTTTTAGAGAAATGTCGCGAATCAAGAATTCGACAAAAAATTGCTTTCATATCGGATTTCATTTTTTATTTTGCTGATGATCATTGAATTAAAAAAAAAATACAACTATAAAGAAGCTTTGACATCCCAACTTTTCAGCCAAATAATTTCTCAAGACAATGGAGTTTCCTTTTTCAAAAAAATAGAAGCTCATATTTTTTAAAGTTCATACAAAATAACTCTTTTAAACATTGATTTTTTCCTGTTTCCATGCAGAGATGCCCTTTAATTGGTTCGCTTTTACCACGGCCCCTCCATCGGCCTGCATTGTCGTCATACGCAAATTCCTGGAGGCGTTTCTTGCCTGAAAGTGTTTGAAGGCAATTAGAGCAGCCTCGTAAGTCAAACTATTGACTTCTTTCATTTCAAGGTTGATTGAGAAAGATTGAATCGCCTTTAAAAAAGATATTGCTTTGGCAAAATTCATAAAGGTGTCATTTTCAACTGGCTCAATAAATTTCTGAACTGCAAAAAGAAGAGAGAAATACTCTAGTTTCTGGAGATTTGGAAGCACTTTTGATAACTCTTGAATATCGGAGTTCGTGCGAGAAACCCAAGGATAGTGAAAATCTAGTTTTCTAAGCTCCTTTTGATTTTGTAGAGCTTCACAAGCAGCCTGGAAAACCTGGCTGCCATCTATTCTTGGGCCTTGATAAGAAGGATGCCTCATGTCAAAGATAAAGATTCGAAGATTCTGAAGGCTCTTTAGCCCTACAAAGAAATCGAGAAAACTGTTCAGATCTGGGGAAATCATTGTAGATGCTTGATGACGAGTAATGGTTTTGAGGGCTAGGATTTGAAGTTGAGGTAGCTTAGAAATGGAATTTGAGAAGCAGTTCCGGAGAGTCTCGTCAATAAATTGGTTTCTTTCCTGGAAGTTAAAAGAAGTGATCTGAGAGAAATCACTCAAATTTTTGATGAAACCTTGGGTTGAAAGTTTTTCATTTTGCTCTTTGTCCAAAATATTCTTTCCTTGGATTTTTAGTCTTCTCAAAGATTGGGTTTTCTTCAGAGAATCGGTTAATTCTTCAAGAGAGTTGACACTCTCGAGATCAGAAGATTCATTAAATCTGATACTAAATTTGTCTAGGTTCTTCATTCCTCCGATAGTTTTGAATAAAGGTTTCAGCTTGTTTGGTTGGCCTGTTACAAGGCTCAGTCTCACCAATTGATTTTGGGCTTTCTTAAGGGCTTCTTGAAAAGTAACTATGGCAGATTCGTTGAATCTCCACATATATTTGACTTTGAGTTGGATCCTGATCCAAGGGAGGTCTTGAGTGATTTCAGAAACTTCTTGAAGAATCTGGCAGAAACGAATAAATCTGGAACTACAGTTTTCTTGATTATATGAATGACGTAACCTGATGACCATAGACTTCATATTGGGCCAATACTTTCTTTGCTTGGCTTGATTCAAGAGGTCTCTCAGTACTGATATATCATTAAGAGCTCTTATTTTTATTTTCATCTGACAATCTTCCAGCATGCTCAACATAGGAAGATAGCGAAGCGCTCGCTCATGATTCTGGTTCATTCCCTGAAAGGTGAGAGAGAAATGAGCGACCCTCTTGGCTTGTTTGAAGAGCTTTTTGACCATTCTTTGATCCTTCTGAATGATTCTTGATTCTGATTGAATCTCAAGATCCAGTTCGTTTTCTGATTCGTCTTCACCATTAGAATAAACAGAGAACTGAGAATCAAGAGAAGCCTCTGACTTATAAATGTCAAAGTCAAAACCTACATAGAAATTCAGCTTGAATCTCCTCCCGTCAGAAACCTTTTTGATGTCTTGCACCAAACGGCTCTGATCACTTCCGAAATAATAACCAACATCAGTCAAAGCAGCCTCCTGGAAAAGTTTTCTCTCTGGAGGAGAGTGATTTGCATATTGGATTGAGCCAAGATGAAGTCCATATTTTATAGCTTTATGTCGATTAGCTCTCTCGCAGTGAACTCCCCGATAGATAATGAGACTTTTGTTTATTGATGACATGTGATTTAAGACTCTTGTAAAAGCGGTCTTATGGATTTGTTTTGATATTTATTACAATATTCTTTGGTAATTTT
>Ga0182738_1007784_pt1 | contig 10788 bp, 10 predicted proteins | sample eDN5th30CBELigMG_FD_128876 | JGI IMG/M metagenome (GOLD analysis project Ga0182738, IMG submission 128876) | Enriched Miracle-Growth compost microbial communities from Emeryville, California, USA - eDNA 5th pass 30_C BE-Lig MG (version 2)... ... | reverse complement strand
GCAGTCGCCGTTGTGCGGGCAGTTGACGGGCCTCGCTCTGCGGCCGACGCGTGTGTGTACCTCGGTATGGCGCTGACAAAACGATTCGCCGTTGGCACGTCTCAAACTTGGGCGAGGGACGAGAGCAGCCGAGCGTGCAGCCGAGAAGACGTTCCCGATCGGAATCGTAACTCCACTCTGAGTGTCGAGATCCTCGGCTCCGTGGATGATCTCGACAGTGTCCGCTTCGAGTGGGACGACTTCGTCGAACATTCCGGCAGCGACATCTACTTCACAGTCGACTGGTTACAGGCATGGTGGGCACACTATGGCCGACAGCGCGACTTCGTCGGTCTGCTTGTCAGAGATCGCGGGAGCTTGGTCGGTGCTCTACCCTTCTGTGTCCATCGGGTTTGGGCGGGACCGGTTCCGGTGCGGTTGGGCAGTTTGGTCGGCGCCGATTCGACACTGCCGGTGTTCACGCCGGCGATCGCGCCTGGCCATGAAGAGGCGGTTGTGCATGCCGCGATCGAAAGGATCCTCGCGACGGGGTGCGACGCAGTGAGCTTCTCACCGCTTTCGGGGCTCTCACCTGTGGCCGCGGCGGTGGAGCACACAGCGGAGCACGCGTCGCTCAAGATTTTGCGGTCGGACAGCCACGGGCCCCACGCGGTATTCAACCTCCCGAAGACCTTCGACGAGTACCTCCTCGGTCTCAGCAGTGCACAGCGCAAAGCTCATCGGCGAAACCTGCGGAAGCTGAACGACCGGTACGCCCTCTCGTTCCGGACGATCAGCGGGGAAGAAGCCATCGGGTACTTCGACGGTTTCACAGATCTGCACGCATCGTACTGGCGTCGGCGGGGCAAGCTCGGTCACTTCGGTGACTGGCCGGGCAGCGAGGAGTTCAATCGCGAACTCGTCTCACGGATGTCATCCTCGGGACGGGCTCGGTTCTACGAGATCACGGGAGACGGACAGGTATTGGCGATCGAATACGGTTTCATTCTCGGTGATAGATGTTACTCGCGACTCCCTGCGCGAGTTGACGACCCGGCTCTGGAATCGATGGGCCTGGGCCGGTTGAGTATGGTGGAGAAATTCCGGGTTCTCATCGAAGGCGGGATCAGAACGGTCGAGAGCGGTCCTGGCCATTACGACCACAAGGTCCTGCTGGGTGCCGAGGAACATCCGCTACATCGCTTGGTGGTGAGTCGGGATTCGGGATTGTCGCGCTGGCGTGGTGAGCTTTTGATCCTCTGGGCAGATCTTCTCAATCTGGTCTACTACCGCGTCTGGTTTCTCAAGCTTCGTCGAAAGTTGCGGCTGCCGCCGCGACCTCTCTGGCGACCGTGGATACAGACCCGTGTGTGAATCGGGCATCGAAATCCGGCAGCAGTCGGTCGACATACACGAGTGAGTCGGGGGTTGTCTTGTTGTCCGTACGTTCTTCTCATGATGCAGATGTCAGGCGCGCATCGGTGTGCAACATCACCGTCCACGGGATCGGCGCGACCGACCGTGAGTTGGATCCGGGGGAACATCTCACCTGGGTCAGTGTCGCGCAGTTCGAGCAGGTCCTCGACGCGGTTTCAGGCCGATCGGACGTTCGGATCACATTCGATGACGGAAACGCATCTGATGTGAAGGTCGCGTTGCCGCGACTGGTCGAGCGAGGCATCACCGCGGAGTTTTTCTTGCTCGCAGGTGAATTGGGAAAGCTCGGGCGAGTGGACGACACCGGAGTCCGAGAACTTCTGGATGCAGGTATGTCGATCGGTTCTCATGGTTGGGCGCACCGTGATTGGCGGCGTATCGACGACGCGCAGGCCCACGAGGAATTCGAAGACGCTCACGAGAGGCTGAGCGCCGTCACCGGCAGTTCCGTGTCACGGGTGGCGATCCCGTTCGGTTCTTATGACCGCCACGTGCTGCGGAGGCTGCGGGACGCCGGCGTTACCCGCGTTTACACCAGTGACGGTGGGCGGGCCCGACCGGAAGCCTGGCTGCAGGCCAGGACCAGTCTGCGTCACGACATAGATGCGGACTGGATATACCGGTTGCTCGATCCACACACACCGCTTGTCCTGTCAGCGCGTAACAGCGCCGCGCGAGCGGTCAAGCGTTGGAGGGGCTGATGGCGCAAGACGGCGTATCGGCGCGCACCCGGCCCGCGGCGCGCGTGGCAGTGGTGATCGTGACTTACAACAGCGCCGATGTCCTCGGTGAGTGTTTGCACGCGCTGGCGGACGAGGGAACGCCGTTGGCAGCTGTGGTCGTTGCCGACAATGCGTCCAAAGATGAGACATGCGAGATCGCCGGGAGGTTCGCTGATCTCGACGTGACAGTTGTCCAGACTGGGCGGAACGGGGGATACGCCGCCGGCGTGAACGCCGGTGTCCAGGCTCTGGACCTGAGCGTCGTGGACGCCATCCTGGTGCTGAATGCTGATTGCCGTGTCTCGCCGAATACGTTGCAGGTACTGGCTTCAGCGCTGAACCGGATCAACTGTGGCATAGCGGTGCCGAGGTTGCGTTATCCAAACGGCGCTCAGCAATACACACTGCGCCGGAAGCCGACCGTGATCCGAGCATTGGTCGAGGCGCTGGTGCCAGGGCAACTGGCAGGGCGGCTGGGCCCTCTGGCAGAACGTGTGACCGATCCCCGGGTCTACGAGGAACCCGGGGTCACCGCGTGGGCCACGGGTGCTGCGATGATGCTCTCGGTTCGGTTGTTGCTCGACATAGGTATGTGGGACGAGTCGTTCCTGATGTACAGCGAGGAGACCGAGTACTGTCTGCGCGCGGCGGACAATGGTTGGTACACCTGGTACGAGCCCGCTGCGGTGTTCGAGCACGTCGGCGGTGTGTCCGAAACCAAGCCGATGTTCGCCTCGATGCTCACCGTCAACAAGGTGGAGCTGTTCCGACGGCGACACAATCGCCTGCACGGCGCTGCGTACCTCGCGGCTGTGGCAGTTGGGCAGGGCATTCGCGCCGCAGTGGGCCGGCCCACATCGCGTGCCTCGATTGCCGCTCTGTTGCAGCCGTCTCGCCGAATGCGGGAGCTGCCCACATGAACGGCAGGAAGCTCTTGGGTTCGACGACGTCGCGGATTGTGGGGATGGATGAGCTCAGCGACGAAGAGATCGACGCCTGGCACGCGCTCCGGGCAAGCAATCAGGCCTTGGACAGCCCATATTTCCACCCAGGGTTCGCCGCGGCGGTGCATGCTACCGGCAGACCGGTGTCGGTGGTCGTGGTCCGTGACGCGGCCGGAGCGGTGTCCGCCCTTCTCCCGGGGCACCGTGAGGGCGCCGTGTTGCATCCGGTGGGTTGGCCAGGCGCGGACTTCCAGGGACCGATATGCGGACCCGGCGAGGCACCCTCGCCCCTTGAGCTTCTGGTGGACGGCTTACGGGTTCTCACATTCGACCACTTGGTTCCTCAGAAGGCCGGTTTCGAACCATGGATCGTCTCCCGTCGGTCATCGCCGTGGATGGACATCACAGGCGGGCTGGATGGCTACCTTGATCGAGTGTCGCGAAGCGGCAGGGACAAGATGAAGGAGGCGCGGCGATGCCGGGTGAGAGCCGAACGAACCCACGGCCCGCTCCGGTTCGGTGTCGATGTCGTCGACGACGACGCCCTCGCACGTCTGATCGAATTGAAGCGCGCCCAGTATGTGAAGACAGGCAGCCGCGACTATTTCGCGAAGTCGGCTCACGTCCAGTTGATGCACAGACTGCTGCACACTCGTGGTCCTGGGTTCGGAGGTGTTCTTTCCACGGTCCATATCGGTGATCGATTGGTCGCAGCTCACTTCGGTATTCGCTCCGGTCACGTACTGCACTGGTGGTTCCCGGTCTACGATCCAGCGTTCGCACAACTGTCTCCGGGCTGGATACTGCTACGTGAGGTGATCGACGCCGCTGCCGAAATCGGCATCACGCGTATGGATCTCGGCCGAGGCGACGACGACTACAAACGTCGAGCGAAGACGGGCGAAACGGTTGTGAGTCAAGCTTTCGTCAGCAACAGTGTCACTCGACGAGTAATGCGCAGCGGACGTCAGGCGATGACAGACGCGGTGAAAAGGTCGCCCCTCGCTCCGAGCCTGCGACGGGCCCTTCACCATGTACGCGGTGTCAAGTCCTCAGGCTTTCCGCGGTCGGTGTGGACCTGAGCACGCGTCGCGCCCTTGTCGGGCGTGATGGCACTTCGACCGTATAGCCGGACCACAACAGGCCAAAAGTGATGAAGAACAGGAACGTTGCCTGTTGAAAGCCGAACAGATCGAATGTGAAGCTGGAGACCAGCACTGCGGCGAAGATCGCCCCTAGTACGTATGCCTGATACCGCTCTCGGGTGTTCGATGCGCATCGAAGCGCGGCGGCGATGCCGAAAACACCTCCACCGGCGAGCACGATCATTGCCGCAACTCCCACAAGGCCGCCTTGCACGACCGCTTGAAGCCACTCGTTGTCAAGTAGACCGTAGATTTCGGGGGGCGATGCGCCCAGCCCCAATCCGAATGCCGGATGAGCGCGGAAAGTTTCCGACACCGTCGCGTAGTCTGCCGTCCTGCCGAGGACGCTGGGATCCTTGTCCGACGTGAGGATCGTCTCCCACAGTGCCTTCACGATGTTCGGGAAGGCAGTCATGTACCCGCCGATGGCGACCAGTCCGACGACGAGGCCGATTGCGATCTGCCGAACGGTGTGAGCGAGCATCAGGACCAGAAGTGCTGCGCCGAGAGCGATCACCCCGGTCCTCGAAACTCCGGTCGGTACGGTCAGGATGGCCAAACCGCACACGGCGACCGACAGTATGCGGCGATTGCGAGTCTCGGCGAAGCGTGCGAAATAGAGAGCGAGCGGAAGTGCCGACGCAGTGAGGATGGAGTACTCGATCGCGTGCTCGGAGGTGCCCAAGGCACGTTCCACACCCGCACGTTCAACCAGCGACAAGGTATCCGTGCTGATGACGAACCCGGGTGGCTGCAAGAGGAAGCGCAAGTCGACAGAAGCAACGCTCTGGAGCAGGCCCACCAGGCACACGAACGCCATTCCGAACAGGAGGCAACCCATCACGAAGTTGCGCTGCCGCGTGGTCCGGACCCGTGTGACAACGTAGAGTCCCAAACCGACATTCGCGATGAGCGCGATCAGACTTCGTGTCATGCTCGCATCGGTGGCCGCTGACCCCGGCGAGGGGTCGAAATTCAGCAGTGCGACACCGTAAGTCGTGAGCCACAGGAAAAAGTAGAGCACGAGGATCAGCACACCCGGTTGGATCCTGCGGACCTTGCCCGTACGGCGGACCATCAGGAAACCGAGCACCAGCAGACCGAAGAACATCACCGCGATCATGCGCGCTGGCGAGCCGTTGCTCTTCAACGGTCCTGGAAATAGCACGTAGCTCGGTAGGAGCATCATCAGGATGCAGAGGATTCCGAGCAACCAGGGCCGGCGCCCTTCAGTCTCGACGGGTGTACTGATCAGGAATTCGGTCGAAGCGAACGGTACCGACTCGGTCGTCCTCACTGCCGTGGCCATATCAGGTCTGATTCACTTCTGTGCTTCTGATCGGCTGTCCGTTTGTCGACGGGGTATCGGACGCGTGATCCGCCCTGATCGGTTCGGGCCCATGAGATGCCTTGCGCCGTCGACCGATCCGGCTGGCCACCACATCGAAAAGCACAGTGACGACGACCGTGATGCCGAACCCCGCGACGAAAATCGCGATTGTCGAGCGGGTGCGGGCCGGCATTCCGGCGGCTGGGGTACTCGGAGGTGACACCATGAAGGGGCGGACCATCTGTGCGTCAGGGACCTGCGCCTGCTGCTGTAAGTTTCGCAGTGTTTCTTCGGCCTGAGCGGTGACGAGTTGCATCGTGATGGACACAGCTTCCTCGTCGGCATCCGTCGCCTCGATCATCACGAGCGGCAACTGCTGCATGTTCGCCGGGCTCGGGAACATCCTTGCGTCGTAATCCGGTATCCCGCCCGACGCGACCACCTTGTCGACCACCGCCGGCTCCTTGAGGCCCAGAGCCGTCATGTTGGCGATCAGCGATGCGCCGCCAACATCCAGAAGCCCGTTGCGTGGCACGGGAACCCCCTGCACCGCGTTGTCGATCCGCGAGCTCGGGGCGGCAAGGCCTATGACGGCGTTCGAGTAGTAAACCGGTTGCACCGAGTTGTATGTCGAGTAGCTGAGCCAGGTCACGATCGCCAACAGCGGAACAAAGACGTACCAGCGGCGGAAGCACGACCGCACTACATCAAACAGGTCCACGTCATGTCCCTTCGTAATGGAATCAATGGGAGTCCGGGGATTTGGCTGTGCTCAGGCTACCCACCGGGCGCGCTTTTCGATATGGATTCGGGATTTGCGGAGTTAATCCACTTTTGCCTCATCTGGCCCCAGTCGACCATTTGCCAGGGGGATAGCCGGTTTGTACCGAGGGTTGAAGTAGGTGTCACTGTGAGCAACCGGTGTACGCAGCTATTTGAAATGTAATGAACTAATCAAATACCCCCCAGCAGCGTGGGTTCGACAGCTTCCTGGCGTTGACAAAAGCCCAGGTGGAAGCCGTCATGAAGGTAGGAAAAGGGAAGACGATCGGATCCTCTCGACTCATTGTCTTGGATCTTCAGGTGACTTGTTCTGTCATGTGGTCCCATCTTGGCAAAGGGTGTTAGCATTGCGATCTCGACTGGCAGAATGCTGGCCCAAGGGCTTGCGGCGCGGGAAGGGCAGTCGATGCCGAGAATTGATAACTCACAGGGTGGTGATTCACTCGCCGCCCGGGAATTCAAGGGTGTCGCAGAATCCTTCGCGCCCTCTGGCCGAGCGGTGCGACGCGTCGCGGTTTTCGGTCTTGGTTATGTAGGCAGCGTTACTGCGGCCTGTCTTGCCAGCCGCGGTCATTCGGTCATCGGCGTCGATGTCAGGCGCGAGAAGGTCGACATGATCAACCGCGGTCAGAGCCCGGTGGTAGAAGGCGGCCTCGGCGAACTCATCTTCGGCGAGGTCGCCGCCGGCCGGCTCAGCGCGACCACGAATCCCGCTGATGCTGTGGCGAATACAGATATCGCGCTGGTATGCGTCGGAACGCCCTCGGCCGCGAACGGGAGCCTCCTCACGACGTATCTCGAGCGGGTAAGTGAAGACATAGGTGCTGCACTCGCGGGCCGTGCAGGACGCTACACCGTTGTAATACGGTCGACGGTTCTGCCTTGGACATGTGAGCAGATCGTTCTTCCGCGCCTGCAGGCCGCATCGGGACTGCGGGCCGGCGAGGATTTCGGGGTGGCGGTCAATCCTGAATTCTTACGTGAAGGCAGTTCGATCCGGGACTTCTTCGAGCCACCGAAGATCGTCATCGGCCAGTTCGACGCCGTCAGCGGAGACGTGGTTGCCCAACTGTATGAGGGAATGTCAGCTCCTGTTTTTCGCGTGCCACTCGCCGTCGCCGAGATGGTGAAGTATGCGGACAACGGATTTCACGCACTCAAAACGGGTTTCGCCAACGAGATCGGAGCAGTCTGCAAGGCCATGGGCCTTGACAGTCATGCCGTCATGGACATCTTCGTGGCCGATACAAAGCTCAACATCTCGAGAGCCTACCTGCGGCCGGGCTTCGCATTCGGCGGCTCGTGCCTGCCCAAGGATCTCCGCGCACTCATCCATCGTGCGCAAACCTCCGACGTCCCCCTGCCGATCTTGGAGAGTGTCTGCATTTCCAACAACGGCCAGATCGATCGTGCGTTCAATGTCATCGAGGCGACCGGCAAGCGTCGCGTCGGTCTGCTCGGCCTCGCCTTCAAATCGGGTACCGATGACTTGCGGGAAAGCCCCTTGGTGGCACTGGCGGAACGCCTTGTCGGACGCGGCTTCGACTTGCAGATCTACGACCCACAAGTCTCCGCGTCACGGCTGCTCGGTGCCAATCGAGCCTTCGCCGAAGCGCGAATTCCGTGTCTTTCACAGTGTGTTTCGGACTCGCCCGACGAAGTCGTCAACCATGCCGAGGTGTGCGTTGTCGGCGCAGCGGATCCAGAGTCGATCGCTGCTCTGAGGCGCGTCGACGGGCGCATCGTGGTCGACCTGGTGCGGTTTCCGGGGTCGGTGGACTACCAGGACGATCCTCGCTACATCGGCATCAGTTGGTGATGATCTCGGTGCTCCTGGTGTGGTTTCGAGTACGTCAATGCGGGCGCCGGCAGCCATCATTGCGCGTAACATTGGGTCCGACTGGTTGCGGGGGTTGAGCCCCTAGGGGGAAGGTGGCCATGCGGGTGAGCATCGGTCGATGTGTGTGTGAGCATATTCTTGACGATGGCTGCGGTACTGGGAGAGCCGATTTGGGCTCTGCGAGCATTTGCGCTGGCGCCAAGTGAGCCGGATACTCGTCACCGGTGGCGTAGGGACGATCGGCAGCGCGGTAGTTCGGCGATTGCTGCATGAGAGCGCTTACGAGATCCGAGTGTGCGATCAACGGCCGGCACCGCAGTGGATGAACGAGGCGTGTGAGATACGCACCGGGGATCTGCGTTCCGCCGACGAGGCGCGGGCGGCTGTCGATGGATGTACCCACGTCATCCATCTCGCAGCGATCGTAGGCGGCATCGCCAACTTCCACAGGCTTCCGCACACGCTCCTCGAGATGAATACCGGCCTGTACAACTCGGTGTTCAGCGCGGCACTTCGTGAAGGAGTCGAAAGACTCGTCTATGTGTCCTCGTCGATGGTGTTCGAGCAGGCGACGCAGTTTCCGACCACGGAAGAACACCTGCTGGATTGTCGCCCACCACGATCGGCGTACGGCTTCTCGAAGCTGACCGGTGAGATCTACTGCCGCGCCGTGCATGAGGAACACGGCCTGCCGTTCACCATCTGCCGGCCGTTCAATGCATACGGGCCCGGCGAACTGCCCGACACGGAGCCAGGAATCGCGCATGCCGTCCCCGACTTGATCAGAAAGGCGCTCTCGGGTCAGCACCCATTGCAGATCTTCGGCTCCGGTACGCAGACCCGTACGCTCACACATGTCGACGACATTGCGGACGGCATCGTCACGGCGATGTTCCATCCGGCGGGCGAGAACCAGGATTTCAACATCTCCGCCTCAGAGGAACACACAATCGCCGAGATCGCACAGATGATCTGGACGGCGTGTGGGCTGGATCCAGAGGATTTCGCACTGGAGAACGTGCCGACCTTCGAGGTCGACGTCCAGCGGCGATGGCCGTCGGTCGAGAAGGCGCGCATGCTGCTGGGGTGGCAGGCTCGCGTGGATCTGCGTGACGGTATCGCAACTACCGTCGAATGGCTCCGCGAGCAACAGTGTATTGCACGGAACTCCTGACGACGCCGCTTTTAGCTGCCTTCCACTGTTTGAGCGGCTTTCGGTGCGCGGCCGACAGGGTCGTCCGAGTCGGCATCGAGTTGCTCACGAGATGCGCGAAGCCACACCGCCGCTCCGCCGAGCAGGAGGGCTGCGAGTGCTGCCAACAGATAGAGCAAGGCTCGCTCGACCGGGTCCCTGCGCGCCGGCGTCGCGTCGCTGACCATCGTCGTCTGAACCTTCTGATCGTCCTCGCCGGTCGCCGTCTCGATCGCGGCCGTGTACGCGACGAACTCCCGCGCGACGGTGTTCGCGATCAGTTCCGCACGTTGCGGTGACGAGTCGGAGATCCTGATGTCGATGAGTGAGGTCTTGGGTGGAACGTTGGTGGCGGACAATTCTTCGGCGAGTTGCTTTGCTGTCATGGGTAAACCGAGTTTGTCGATGACGCGCTGGGTCACCACATCGCTTTTCAGCAGCGGGATGTACGTGCGGATGCGCCGGATAGCAACCTCTTCGTTCTGGTACGCCGCCGCAGTCGTCGATCCCTCGATCGACACCATCAATCGCGCCGATGAGACGTATGTGACGGGCAGCATCATTATCGCGGCTGCGCCGACGATGAGAACCAACCCGGCGACGAGCAGATACGTCGACCAGAACCGCTGTGCCGCAGCGACAAAAGATTTCAGGTTCAACCCTTCACCCCCGAAGGTTCGGTTTCCGTTTCCGCGTAGGGGTGCAGTGCCGACCGAACCGCCACGATGGTGGCAGCTGCTACCAGGCCTGTGAGCGCGACCCCGAAGAGGAGGAGTGGAAGCGGCACACCCGACGCGACCATCCGGCTGGGCATCCCGGGCGGGTCGACGACAACGAGTTCGGCACGCGGAACCAGCGATCCGGGAACCGACTCCAACATGCGTACCGTGGCTCCGTATCCAGAGAGGAACATAGTGGCCGTCTGCTGTGCTTGCCCTGCAGAAGGCGCGCTTGCCGTTACGGTGATGAGCGCGGTCCCAGGGACGTTCTCCGCGTTGATTCGCGAGGACAGGGTGGCCGGTGCGATGTCGAGGTGGAGATCGGCGATCACGCGTTCGGCCACAGTCGAGCTTTTCGCCAGCTGCGCGTAGGTCGCGGCGCGTGATCGAGCATAAGTATCGCCGCCGTCGACGACGCGGCTGACGTCGCCAGGCGTCCGGACCAGCACTGTCGCCTTTGACTGGTACATGGGTGGTTGAAGGATCAACACGACCGTCGCAACCGCGAGTGCAAGCAAGACGCCCCACACGAGCCACCGCCACCGAATTCGGAGGAGGCGCAGATAGGTCACGAGCACGGGGTTCACGACGGTGGCCTGACGTTTCGCGTCTGAAGTGCTTCGATCAGAGCCGCGAGAATCCGCTTTTCTCCTTCGGCGTTGGGGTGAATCTTGTCCGATACGAGCAGATCTGACGT
>Ga0182738_1007783_pt1 | contig 10788 bp, 10 predicted proteins | sample eDN5th30CBELigMG_FD_128876 | JGI IMG/M metagenome (GOLD analysis project Ga0182738, IMG submission 128876) | Enriched Miracle-Growth compost microbial communities from Emeryville, California, USA - eDNA 5th pass 30_C BE-Lig MG (version 2)... ... | reverse complement strand
CATTCACTACGCCTCAGAAAAAATATGAATTGGTTCATCTAATGAAAAATCGATTTAAGAAACCATAAAAAATGCATTCTAGGGTTTGATTCCAATTAAACCTAATTCTTACAAAACAAAACAGCCTTGTTCTTTCAAGTTTTTCATACACTTAACAACTTCCCTGCTACAACACCCCCTTCTCCACCAAACTCCTCAGATTCTTCTCCAAATCTGACTGGCACCCATTTAAATCACGACTCAATCTTTCAAGACTCCTCTCAAACGTTGCATTCTGTTCGCTTCTCGCCAAAAATCGATAAATATCACGACTTTTCTCATAATACTTCGCGGCCTGTTGGTAATCTCCAACCTTATCAAATAACTCAGCAAGAATCTGATACGAATCCGCAGTCTTTGAATGCGTTTCTCCAAGTGTGATCCTCATAATATTCAAAGCCTTTAAACCATATCTTATTGCTTTATCATCTTCTCCAAGCTTGCGATATACCCTTCGCAAAGTTTTATAAGATTCAGCCAGATCCAAATGGACATCTCCATAGAGGGATTTTCTGATTTCAATTGCTTTGAAATGACATTCAAAGACTTCTTTATATTTCCCAAGACCTTCATAGGCCCATGCTAGATTATTATAGGAGACTGCAATCGAAGGCTGTGCTTCTCCATAAAGCGACTTTTTCATTTCAATTGTCTGAAGATAATAATCGATCGCATTTTCATAATCCTCTAAGCTGTCATACACATATGCAATATTATTCAGTGAAATAGCAATCGATGAATGCTTCTCACCATAGATATGTTTTCTAATTTCTAGAGCTTCCTTATGATATTGGATTGCATCATCATAATTCCCCAGGCTTCTCGATATCATTGCAAGGCTATTATATGAATCAGCTATATCTACATGACTTTCTCCGTAGATTGACTTCCTGATATCAAGAGCTTTTTGATTATATTCCAGTGCTTTTTCATATTGGCCCATTTCCTTATATATCAAGGCAATATTATCATATGAATCAGCTGTTTTTGGATGGATCTCTCCATAGCCAGATCTGTTGATCTCCAGAGCCTTCAATGAATATTGGAGCTCCTTCTCTCCTTCCTTCAAATTGTAGTACGTATCTGCAATATTCTCGTATGAAGCTGCGATTGAAGGATGAATCTCTCCAAAGAGTGATTTGCGAATATCAAGAGCTTTTTGATGATGCTCAAGTGCTTTTTTATGCTCTCCAACTTCATTGTAAGCTGAGGCGAGGTTCTCATAGGAAGTAGCAACCTCAAAATGAGTTTCACCATACACTGACTGTTCAATCTTCAGAACTTTCATGGAAAGCTCGAGTGTTTTCTTATACTCTCCAAGGCAACTATAAATAAACCCTAATTGAGCATATGAAATTGCAGTCTCAGAGTGTTTTTCTCCATAGACTTCTCTTCTGATATCAAGAGCTTTTAAGCTTAACTCGGGTGCCTTTTGATATTCGCTCAAATGACAAAATACTGAGGCCACACAGCCCAATAAGTGAGCAGTTGAGGCATGTCTTTCTCCATAAATTGATTTTATCATCTCAAGCGCCTTGTTGTAATATTCAAGTGCCTTTTGATATTCTCTCAATTCACGACAACATCTCCCAAGGTTCACATAATAAACCATCTTCATTTTTTCTTGTTTTCTTTTGGTTACCAACTCTTTCAGACTGCTCATACAGAACACTTTACACTTTGCAAAATCATCTTCTGAGCAAAAATCAGCAAATCCTTGAGGTGGCTCAGGCTTTGCAAAAATTGCCTCTTCCTTCTCCAATCCTCTTTGTTTCCTTCCCCAAAAAGTAAACTCCTCTCGAAATTCTATCATCATCTCCTTAGCACCCCACTTGAACCTGTCATTTCCAACAAACATCTCACTTTCAAAATCTTCGCGGGTATAAAATACAAGGACTTTGAGCGACTTGATAGTTTCCTCCTTCAGAAATAATTCTTTTAAAATGAACTCTTCTTCAAAATCTGCCAGTCTTCTGCCATATGTGTCCTTCAAAATCCCTTTCAAGTCTTCAAGTAACTTCTGTTCATCAAAGTTAGTGGAAATAATCATAAGGAAGCTCCTCGCAAGAGACTTGACAAATTCAACAGCCTCTTCGAACTCGGAAAACAAATTCACTACCCCTTTTATACTCTCTTTCAAAGCTAAATCAATCTCTGGTTTCCATAAAATTATTGGATAGTCATCATCATGATCATGAGTTTTTCGGTGAGGTTGGTTATTCATTAAACCTGCACAGAATAAATCAAAATTGTGTTTCGAATTAATAAAAAGATTATAACTTTGAAATCTGACGTTCTTTAATTATTTCAAGGTTTTTCCGATGTTTTTATTTCAGATAATTAAGCTTAGTTTCTCGAAGAGCTCCGAAAAATATATCGACATCTCAGCCACTTTTTCCCTCAAAGATCCTGAGAATCCTTCTTTCTCAAAAATTTTATCCAGCTAACCTTCAAAGACCACCCTTTTCCTTTTTCAAATCCTTTTTCAAAGCCATTTTGATAATTATGATGAGAGCTGCATTTCTCCTGTTTTTCCTTCCTCGTAACTCCTCCTCAACAAGAACTTCAGCCAAAAGCATTTCATGCCAGTAAGCACTTTATCAGACTACAGAACCTCCAAAGCCTTGATTTCTTGGATCTCTCCATTAATCCTCACTTCTTCAAATACGACCCTTTAACCGCCCTTGGACGACCTCTTCATCTTTGTAAAGGGAATAACCTGGAATGAAATCATCATACTCCAGAAATTGAATGCTCTCCTTCATAAAGAAAGGTCGGATGTCTCTTTTCTTCTTGTGTGAATCCCTCAATTTTTTGTTAAAATCCAATAATCTCCCGAATTAACTCCAAAGAAACCTTAGATCTTTAAGGAATTGATAGATCGTGAGTCCTTTCTCCTGAGCCAGTTGAATTCTGGAAGTACGGTCATCGTCTGAGAAAAATTTTATTTGATTCATGAAAGATCTCTTTCTCACAGAGGATAAAACCTCCCAAAAATCTCCATGAAAGCTACTGGAAAGAAGGAAAAAGTTTTCTTTGGCAAAACTTTCGATTTCTTTTCATTCAGAGTTGATTTTTGTAATTTAAGTTTTCATAAGCGATTCTTAAAAAAGTCATCAAATTATTACCACCCTTGTGACAAGAAATGAAAAATGGATTTTCTAATCAAGACTGCTCAAATAGCTGAAGGCCTACCCCATGTCCCTCTTCAAGGAGGTTACCTTGAGTTTTCGAGGAAGAAATACCGATTTATTCTTTGATTTTTGAATATTGATTTGAGACAGGATTTTATTTACTTTGGAAAGAGATCATTTTCAAATCAGAGAATATAACTCTTATATATGTTTCTAAATTTTGAACATTCTCGTTCAAAAAAATTTTTTCTCACAGTACACAAAAGAATTCTTGACAAAAATTTTCTCGGAAAATTCGAAAGGAACCTTTAGAATGTCATTGTCCAATGATGGAATTTAGAGCCTTTTTTTGCGGCTCAAAGCCATTTTGGGAGACCTCGATTCCCATCACTGTTATTATCCAATCACTTTTCCAAAATCAACAAACCAATCGAAAAATTTTGTACTGAAGGAGAGCACGTCCAGATGATGATTTTGATTTCAGAAGGAGAACGATGCATTGAATTCTTCTCACAAAACAAAGTTTTATGCTTTATATTTCTCTCACACATACATAACGATTTATTTTATGAAGTCCTCCTCCTCACCACGAAATTTCAACTTCTGAAATTCTTCGCTAGATTTGATTGACACCTATTCATGTCACTTTTCACTATTTTGATACCTTTCTCGAGATTTTCATCGTATTCTCTTCTCATCAGAAATCTATAAATATCGACACTTTTGCCATAATATCTCAGGGCTCTTTGATATTCGCCGATCGCCTCAAACAACTCTGCAAGAATATAATATGAATCAGCAGTCTTTACATGTGGTTCTCCAAGCCTTATTCTCCTAATATTCAAAACCTTTGATCCATATTCTATTGCTTTCTGGTCATCTTCAAGCTTCCCATATATCCTTACCAAGCTTTGATAAGAATCAGCAAGGTCCAAATGTACTTCACCAGAGACACATTTCTTTATTTCAATTGCTTTGAAATGGTATTCTAAAGCTTCTTCATCTTCCCAAGTCTTTCATAAGTCCGTGCAAGGTTCTTATAGGACATGATAATTGAAGATTGAGGTTCTCGAGAAATGGATTTTTCAATTTCGATTGCCTTCAGATAGTACTCAATCGCCTTTTTATAATTTTTCGCACTCTCATATACATAAGCAATGTTATTCAGCGAAATGGCAACCGATGAATGCTTCTCACCATAGATGCGTTTTCTAATCTCTAGAGCTTTCTTATGATATTGAATTGCATCATCATATTTCTTCAGGCGTCGAGATATGGTTGCAAGATCATTATATGAATCAGCTATACCGACATGACTTTCTCCAAAGATCAACCTCCTGATATCGAGAACTTTTTGACTGTATTCAAATGCTGGTGTTTTCTCATATGCCTGTATGCTATTGCAACACTTTCATAAGAATTAGCAGTTTCTTGATGGATTTCTCCAAAACCAAACCTCCTTATTTCCAAAGCTTTCAATGCATATTCTAGTTCTTTTTCGTTATCTTTCAAATTTGCATATGTGCTCGCCAGATTCATATATGAAACTGCAACTGGAGAAGAGATGTCTCCAGAGATTGCTTTTCTAATATCAAGAGCTTTTTGATAAAATTCTAGCCCTTTTTGATATTCCCCCACAATGTCATAAGCCAATGAGAGATTATCATACGCTCCGGCAACCCACAAATGTTTTTCACCAAACACCGTCTTGTTAATGTCTACAGACCTTGCCAAATATTCCAGAGTCTTTTTATTCTCCCCGATATACTCATAAACGAATGCTAATCGACTATATAAACTGCTTGTCTCGGGATGACTTTCTCCGTAGAAAAATCTTTTCAAATCCAAAGATTTGAGAGTGCACTCCAGAGCTTTTTGATGCTCACCCAGAATATTTATAATATGGCCATAAAACACAATAGAGATGCAATTGTAGCATTCGTTTCTCCATAAATCGACTGTACAATACCCAAAGCCGTCGCATAATATTCAAGTGCCTTTTGAGTTTCTTTCTTCAGCTCTCCAAGACTGTTTCCAAGATTTGCAAAATAAATTATCTTCTTTTTCTTTGCTTGTTCCTTTAAACTTTTTATACAAAATTCTTTACACTTTACAGAATCTTCTTCTTTCCAAACATCACTAAATCCTTTCGATCCAGAAGGCTGATTTGGGTTGACGAAAATTGCATCTGTCTTCTCTAATCCTCTTTGCTCCTTTCCCAAAAACTAAACTCTGACCGCAGTCACTGTAATCTCTCCCTCACATTCCACTCCATTACATCATTTTCAACAAAAAGCTCGCTTTCAAAATCTTCGGGTGTATAAAATACATACACCCTGAAAGACTTGATATCATTGGCATTGATAATCAATTCTTTTAAAATTGATTCTTCTTCAAAATCCGCCAATCTTCTCCCATATGTATCCTTCAAAAAGTCCTTCGATACTTTGAATAATTCTTGCTCATCGAAATCTCTCCGAACAATCATAAGGAAACTGATCCCAAGAGACTTTGCAAATTCGACAGCCTCTTCAAACTCAAAAAATAAATTCCTTTCAAAGCCAAATCGACCTCTGGCTCATACAAAATTATTGGATAGTCATCATCTTCGTGAGTTTGATTCTTCATGAGACGCGGTTATTATTGCGAATTTAGAAAAAGATTATAACTTTAAGAGACGACGTAATTTAATTCTTTCAAGGGCTTTTGGGATGCTTCTCTTTTGATAATACTTCAATCCCCTCCAAAATTCCCTCAACCCTTCTAAAACCCCTTAGAATATCTCTTTTTGTATAAAACAAGTCTTCTTAGCCTTCAGAAATATCATTTCACTCTTGAAATTCATCTTTCCCATGTTTATAATGATCATCATAATAGCTCTGTATCTTATTCCCTTCCCTCAATTCCTTCTCAGCCCAAATTTCTCCCAAAGAAACTCTGTCTAAGACATTGTAAAAGAAAAGAAAGCTTAAAAGACGACATTTTTCTCATGACAATATCTCCATCAATTATCAATAATTGATCTCAAACCTCCTATAGTACTTCGATACCTTGCTCTATCTATTCAAATTGAATATTTTTGAGGTAAACGTTGTTTTAGTCTTCAATAATTGAATGCTTACTTTGCAACAAGAATGTGATGAATTCATTTTCATCCAGATGAGAATATTTTCACTTTCACATTAGAGGCTCCATTGAAAGAGATGTGAGAATCGGTTGAGAGTCAGGGCTCTTCTCTTGATTCAATTTAATCATGAAAAATATCCTCTTAGCTGGAAAAAAATCATGAACTTGGTGCGGTAAAGGAATTCAGCCCCTGAGTCAAAATGTGAATCTTATAATGTTGGAAATCAATAATGACGAATGGCTCGATGAAATCAAAACTTTTCTCAAATAGGATGAAGATACTATCAAATTTTACGAAGCTTGAAGGCAAAAAAAAAAATTCTCAAAAATTTTCTTTGGTCAGACGAGGAGAAAGCTAAATTCTTCAAAAAGATTTTCCATATCACTCACCATCCCTCCTTCCCTCATTTATGAAGGAATTACATACTAAATCTCAAAGAAGGCAATCTCTCAGAGTGAGTTTAAACCTCTCAAACTCTTCTCGTAATCTAATTGACATTCCTTTAATTCACTATCCACAGTTTCAAGACTTGTCTCCAGTTTTGCATTTTCTCCTTCTCCTGACCTCACAAGAAACTGATAGATATCACGACTTTTTTCATAATACTTCAATGCCGTTTTGAAATCTTCAATTGTGCGAAATGATCTTGCTAGACTATGATATGAATCAGCAGTCTTTGCATGGGTTTCTCCGATTAACAATCTCCTTATATTCAACGTCTTCAAATCATACTCTATTGCTTTCCGATGCTCTCCTTGCTTCCGATACAACCTTTTCAAACTTTTATATGACTCAGCAAGATCCAAGTGAATTTCTCCATATACACATTTTCTTATTGCAATCGCTTTGAAATGATATTCAAACGCTTCAGAAAGCTGATTTATACTCTCATAGGCCCATGCGAGATTATGATATGAAGTCGCGATAGAAGGCTGCGTTTCTCCATAAAGCGATTTCTTTATCTCAATAGCCTTCAGATAATACTCGATCGCCTTCTTATAATCTTCTAAACTGTCATACACATACGCAAGATTATTATAAGAAACAGCAACAGAGGGATGTTTCTCGCCATAAATAATCTTTTTTATCTGGAGGGATTTCAAATGATATCCTATTGCTTGCTGATAATTTCCCAAGCTTCTCGATATCAACCCAAGGCTATTATACGAAATGGCTATTTCCGTATGCATTTCTCCAAAAAGACTCTTCTTAATCTCCAGGGCCTTCTGATTAAACTCCAACGCCTTTTGAAATCTGCCCATCTCCCTGTAAATCAAAGAAATCTCATTGTAAGAATCGGCAGTTTCCGAGTGTATTTCTCCATAACCAGACCTCCTTATCTCAAGAGCCTTCAACGAATACTCCAGCTCTTTCTGATGCTCCTTTAAATTTCCATATGAACTCGCAATATTCGCATATGAAACTGCAATGGAAGGATGGATTTCTCCATAGATTTCCCTCCGAATATCAAGAGCTTTTTGATTATATTCAAATCCTTTTTTGTATTCTCCCACTTCATTATAAGCTGACGCGAGGTTATCATAAGAAGCAGCAACTTCAAAATGTTTTTCGCCGTACAGAGACTTTTCAATATCAAGGACCTTCAGAGAATATTCCAAAGACCTTTGAAATTCTCCAAGCGAGCTATAAACGAAAGCTAACTGAGCGTATGCAATTGCCGTCTCAGAATGTTTCTCTCCATAGGTCAATCTTCTAATATCAATTGCTTTGAGATTGATCTCTAAAGCTTTTTGATACTCACCTGAATAACGATAAACCACTGAGAGACAACATAATAATGATCCAATTGAAGCATGTTTTTCTCCGTAAATTGATCTGATCATTTTCAAACCTTGATTATAGAATTCAAGCGCCTTCTGATATTCCTTCAGCACGTGAAAACACCTCCCAACATTCACATAATAAAGCAGCTTCTTTTTTTCCTGTCTTCTCTTATTAGCTAATTCCTTTAAACTTGTAATACAGAATTCTTTGCATTTCGCATAGTCTTGTTCTGAACAAAAACTATCAAATCCTTGAGGTCGCTCAGGCTTCACAAAAACAGCGTCTGCCTTCTCTATTCCCTTGTCCTTCTTTTCCCAAAATGTAAACTCTTCCCGGAATTCAAACATCATCTCTTGAACACCTCCCTTCATCAGACCTTCTTCACCCAAAATTTCGCTTTCAAAATCTGCACGTGTATAAAAGGCATACACTGTGAGCGAACTGAGAACCTCCTCTTTGGCAAAGATCTCTTTTAAGATTGATTCTTCTTCAAAATCCACCATTCTTCTACCATATACATCTTTCAAAATTTCCAAACCTTCGATTAATTTTTTTTCATCGAAATCACTGTGAACAATAATAACAAAGCTCATCTCAAGAGATTTGGCAAATTCAATAGCTTTTTCAAATTCAGGAAAGACGTTAACCGTCTCTTTTGCATTCTCGTTCAAAGGGAAATCAACCTTTATTTCACATAAAATTCTTGGATAGTCATCTTGGTTTTTCAGTTTTTCACTTTGATTAGCCATTCAAAACTTGATAATTTGACCAAAATTGTTGTAAATTAAGAAAAAGATTATAACTTTGAGATCTGATGTACTTTAATGATTTAAAGGTTTTCTGATGCATTTATTTTATTATGTTAGTTCCTCAAAGACCTCCTAATCACTTTTCTTCATGATAAAACCTCCTCAAAACCTTTCTTCTTTTTGAAAAACATCGATTTTCCCCCAACCAAACCTATCTTATTCTCTGTTTTAAGGGAATTTCCTCACCTTGATGATGATTATGACGAATCCATGAACCAACTGACAGTTTTTTCTCCCTCCTAGCGTCTCCATTTAAGACTTCTGCCCAAGAAAGCTTGATACCATTTCATAATTCAAGATTTAAGAGAATTCCTAAAGACCATTGTTTTTTTCATTTTCTCGAAATATATCGGTTCTTAATTCTTTCTATCAAATCTTGCCAAGAACCCTTCAATACCCCTCTATCCCTCAATGTAAAACAACTTGGGATCAAATAACCCCTATCCTCAAATAATTCAGCAATTCTCTTTTTTAAAAAAGGACATCATGAATTCATGTTTTTCAGGATCATCATCCTCCAAAATTTGCTGAACATCCGAAAATATCTTGATGCAAGCACAGAAAGCCAGGGAATTGTGGAGATATTGTGCACCCTTTCTTCTAAACAAAGTTTCGAACGGATATAGGTCTGAAAGGAAAAGCCGTATCTCTTGATGAGAAATTTTCCTTAGGATTCTCAAGTTTTGGAGAATTTCAGTTTTGATAGAGACAACAGAACTCTGGAAGCCTTCGAGTTTGGGAGAGCTCGTCAGTTGTGTGGAATATCCAAGTCAATCTCATTAGAGCCTCTCATATAAAATTATAAAGAGATTCAGAAGGGAATAAAAGGTTTGAAATTCTTTGGCTCACAGAAATCATTTTTGGGTGCTTAAAATTCGTTATTGAAGGAACACATGTTTTACTCTGAGTTAATATTCTCAAGAAACTTGAATCTCTTGAACAGAAAAAAAAGCGATTTCTTCGATTTCAATCACACCAAAGAGATGAAAAATCTTTTTGAAATGATTTCAATCATACAAATTCGAAATTTTTCTTTTGGGGCTCTCAAAAATTATGAAAAGATCTCCAAAAAATTTTCTTGCAATTGATCTCAAAAATCTTCTAGAGAAAAATCTGGCTAAAAAATTTTGGAAATTTCAAAACAAAACAATAAAAACTGCGAAAACTTCTTGCTTGAATTTATAAATCAGTAAAATCCTTCTGGAAAAATAGCTTCTAAATTTCTCAAGGAAAATAAAATCTACCAAATGTCATTGGGTTGAAAAAAACTTTTTTTTAATTTTATTTCACACAACACAATTTGGCTGATGAAATTTCGGGCAAAAATGAAAATTGGGGTAAAAGGAGCGAAATTTCGGGAAGATCAGTCAAGTGATGATCCAAAATCCAAAGAATAAATGAAAGTCTTAGCTTTTTCATATCAAAGGTCTCTATCAATTCAATAAATACCAAGAATAAACAAATGGGCGTTTATATAATGTAAGTTGTATGGATTACCGGTTCTGAGGACTCAAGATAAATAAAATAAAAGAAAGAGAAAGAATTTTGAAAAATGAAGAAAAAAATCTTTAATTGAAAGTTTGATTTTTGCTCAATCAAATTTTTCTTTAAGTTTTTACAACAATTCAGTGTTGGGAAAAATTGAATTTTTTGCGGCCGATAACAGTTTTTATGATCAAGCTTGGCCACTTTTTGTAGCATTGAGGGAAATTTTTCTCCAGGGGAAAAAACATCGATATTTTTCTTTCGATAAAAAGCTGTCTCTAAAAACATTTCTTAAAATTTTTTTCTCATTTTTTCACAAAAATCCCCTTCTATCATTCTTATGTATCATCAGCAAATTTGAATGATTATCAAAATCAACTTCATAGTCTGTAAAAATATCTTTGCTTCT
>Ga0182738_1007782_pt1 | contig 10788 bp, 12 predicted proteins | sample eDN5th30CBELigMG_FD_128876 | JGI IMG/M metagenome (GOLD analysis project Ga0182738, IMG submission 128876) | Enriched Miracle-Growth compost microbial communities from Emeryville, California, USA - eDNA 5th pass 30_C BE-Lig MG (version 2)... ... | reverse complement strand
TTCAAAAAACATATGTGTACGACACCGAAAATGTATTTAAAACAATTGTCTTAAATACAAAAAAGCGTACACATTGTTTCGCAACATGTACGCTTTTACGAATTGTGGATAGGCTACACTTAGTTGGACAGAATTTTTAAGGTTAAGTAGACTACAGATCATACATTTGAGGAGAATCTACATGACCAAAAGAGAACGTCGAACATTTACAGAAGAGTTCAAACAACAGATCGTCCAGTTGTACCAAAATGGAAAACTAAGAAAAGAGATTATTCGTGAGTATGACCTGACTCCTTCTTCTTTAGATAAATGGGTGAGTCAGAGTCAGAATTCCGGTTCTTTTAAGGAAAAAGATAACCTAACGGCTGAACAAAAGGAACTGATCGAACTCCGAACGCGAAATAAGCAACTAGAAATGGAAAATGATATTTTAAAGCAAGCCGCGCTGATACTAGGACGAAAGTAAATGTGATCCAGAATAATCAACATAAATACTCGATATCAGCGATGTGCAAAGTCCTACAAATTCCTAGAAGCACCTATTATTATGAAGCAAAAGAAAGAGCAACAGAGGATGATATTACGTCCGATGTGATCGATGTATTCCAGGCAAGTCGTCAAAATTATGGGACACGTAAAATCAAGGTAGAATTAAAAAAGCGCGGACTCATCGTCTCTAGACGAAGAATTGGGCGCATTATGCAAGAGCAGGGCCTGGTTTCGACCTACACCCTAGCCCAATTTAAGCCTCATACGACATCATGTAATGAATCCGAACAGAAGAATAAACTAAACCGTGCGTTCGACCAGGGGAAGAAATGACGGTGGTTGTAAGCGATTTGACGTACGTAAGGGTCAATCAAAAATGGCATTACGTATGTGTTATTTGTCGATCTCTTTAATCGAGAAATCGTAGGCTTCAGTACAGGCCCGAACAAAGATGCCTTATTGGTTTATCTCCATCAAGGTCGACCTGCGTAAAATAAAGCTATTCCATACGAATCGTGGAAATGAGTTTAAAAATAAGTTGATTGACGACGCTTTAGAGGCGTTTCAGATTCAACAATCTTTGAGCATGAAGGGCTGCCCCTATGACAATGCGGTAGCTGAAGCAATGTTTAAAATCATCAAAACAGAGTTTGTGAAAGGTCAACATTTTGATAGTTTAGAAGAATTAACAAGGGAATTACACGACTACGTCCATTGGTTTAATCACATACGAATTCACGGGACACTCGGTTATGTAAGTCCGATTGATTACAAACTTGAACACCTTAAAAAAATTGTTTAGTTTAGTGTTGACACACCAATTAATCGGATTTTGTATATATTGACAACATGACAAATTTTTAATGCAGGAGTGGTGATATGGCTTCTAAAAGTAAGTTTGATGCTTTTTTATTTGGTCGTAATTATGAAAGAAATGACATTCATAATAAGAGTGCATACTCTAATGAACACGTTCTAGAGTTAGTTAATGGTCAAAGTAATCAACAATATCGAAAAGGTAAGAAAGTTGGTCCATCTCATCGTCCTCCTGTTCCAGTTGTATTGGACCCTACTCCAGCCCAGATTACTCCAATAGGAACGATTCCAATTTATTATAGAAAATCTTCGTAAACCTCACATGGTCCTGTTTTTTAAAAAAGACAACCTGCATAAGACCATATCCAAAGACCTTATAATCCCCTAAGTGACCACATTCTTTTGTGCTTTTTACCGTAACACGAAACTAAACAACTTACATCGCCTGCGTTTTCATTGACGTGGGCATTTTCATTTGTATACGTGTCATATTGCATGAACAGTTGGCAGGCCCAGAAGCTTCTCCCCTCACCTAAAGCTTATCTTGACAATCACGAGACAGAGAGGTGGAATTGGCAAAAGTATGTACAGTGCCTCCAACGAAAACAGTTAACCTATTTAATCAAACTCATAATTCTTTTGAGTTGCGTCCTATAGTTTCGTAAATTTCACCAAAATAAAAAAAGGGTTTTATAAATAATATATTTTAAAAGAGGCACTCCTTGAAACGTTATAAGCTGTTTAGCAGTGCCCATTCGTGTAGACATACCTGACGCAAGAATTACAGCAGAAATTCTAATGTTATTATTCACCATAGATTCATGGTATTAAAGATATTCTTTTTTCATTTTTCAACGAATACTGCTTTCTAAATTGTATTAGCTGAGCCATAATACTTATACTAATTTCCTCCGGCCCTTCTGCACCGATATGTAGGCCCACTGGAGAATGTATTTTATCAAGCAATTGTTTTGGGGGGCGTAAACGTTCTGTTCTGGCCCTTGAGCCCAATATCCCAATATAGCAGGGAGGGGAATGCTCCAACAGTAACGGTAGTATTTGTTTATCCCGAGAGAAATTGTGGGTCATTATTATGACATAACTATTTTCCCGTAGCTTGTTTTCCTTTAAAAATACTTCGGGATGCTCATTAATTAAGAAGTGCGCAGTTGGAAAGAAATTACGATTACACCTATTGCTTCTTGGATCAATAACTATTGTTTCAAAATCGAATGCCGAGGTAAGTTTAACAACAGGCTCTACATCTGGACCTGCACCAAAAATGTATAATGTATCCCTAGGTTTAATTCTTTCGAAAATAAATTCGCTTTCTAAATCATGTATAAATGTATACTGAAAATCGGTGCCTAAAATGGAAAACTCTTTTAAATAAGATACTAACCTTTGCTTAATGTCTTGGTCTTCTACATGACCGGTCACCATTTCATCATTTGAACAAAAAATTGTAGTCCCTGCTGCTACTTTCCCTTCTATGCTTTTTACGACAAAAATGGATTTTCCATCGTCAAGAAGCCGTTCTATTACGGGCATTAATGGCCGATTGTGGTTCGGAGGTATATGACTCCATCCGAATGGTTCCAGTAGGATTTTAATTTTCCCATTGCACCCTGATCCAATTCCCCAAAGGATGTCGTTATCAGAGGCTAGATCATATTCAACGACCTTAGAATGTAAAGTAGTCATCACTCCCGTTGCATGATAGGATAAATCCTCTTCTAAACAGCCCGCACTTAAAGTACCATACTGTTTACCATCTTTTCCGAAGAACATAGTCGCTCCTTTATGCCTATAGGCTGATCCCAATACCTCAATGACAGTTGCCCTTACAAAGTAGTCCTCATTGTGTTTATTCAATATTTTTATATATCGATAGAATTCACTCATATGATCACCCATTGCCTTATTCTTTAGGAACCAAATAACCTAATTTCATAATTAATGTTCTATACTAGTGGACTACTAACGCCTGTTTCTTGGTCTTTTTCTATCGAAACGCTGCTCCTTTAAAACTGATTTTACGGCTTCGCGAATTTCCTGGTAACTAGTACACCGACAAATATTAGAGCTGAGCCATTCTTCCATGATCTCATCGGTTGCGTCAGGATGTTGGTTCACGAGCGCATGTGCGTTCATAATAAATCCAGATGTACAATAACCGCACTGAAAAGCCCATTTCTCAACAAAAGCATGCTGCATAGGAGTGTCTTGTAATCCTTCGATTGTAGTCAGCTTCTTACCGATAGCATCAACTGCCAGCATCATGCATGACTTGACTGGCAAACCGTCTGCAAGCACCGTACAGGAACCGCAATCACCGTTCTCACAGCCGCGCTTGGCTCCTGTTAAGTCAAGTTTTTCTCTTAAAACATCTAAAAGCGTATCTGCCATTCTAACAGTCGCCACCCACTGTTCTCCATTTATATCAAGTGTCAATTTTTCAATCACGCTCTCACCCCTCCTAAATAAATTAGCGCATCGAGAAGTGTATTTCTCAGGACAAATATACGATATTCCCTAGAGCCGCGTATATCACTTATGACAGGGGCCGGGATTCGAAGTATGGCCCTGTCAATCCGTTCCTCAATAGATATATCTGTGTTATTTAACTCTTTCTCCATCTCATAAGATCGAAATGGAAAGGCACACAATCCACTTATCGCTAACCGAATTGAACGATCAACTTTTAATGCTTCTAGTGTTATAAGGGGATAATCTACTCGTTCACTCTTCCTTTTTTTCTCAATATAGAAAGGCATTTTCCTATACTTTCCGTCTACTTTAATTTGTACAAGAAATTCCCCTCGCTTTAAGCGCAGCTTTTCTTTGAAAATCTTATGAACTGAAAGTTGGCGAATACCTTCAATGCCTGCAACTACAAAAGTACTATTAGATAGTAGCAATGGGAGTACGGCTTCACGATAGATGATTTCACTAGCAAGATTTCCTCCCAACGTAATTTGATTCCTTGATGTACGGTCGCCTATCCTTACACAAGCCTCGCCAAGCAGGGGTAATATTTTCGATTCCCAAACTTGTGTTAGGGTAAGGGCTGCTCCAACAACAACAACAGAATCTTGCTTATAATCCAGGACATTACATTCAGGAATACCTTTTACATCGATCACTGCCTTTGTGAAAACCTGATTTAGTCTTCCGAGCGTAGTTATTTCCGTTCCACCGCTTAAATATATCGGTTTCTTCCCATCTTGATCTAGCTTATCAAACAATTCCACTGCCTCATCTATCGAAGAAGGGCGATAATAATCAAAATTGAAGTGGAGCATTAATACACCTCCCCTGCTTTCAGCCTTGTCTTCCAAATAAACTCTGGAGTAAGAGGCAACTGTTGTAGTGAAACATTTGCTGCGAGGGATAAACTATTTGCAACCGCTGCAGGCATACCCATTATCCCGTGCTCACCAAGTCCCCGAGAACCAAATGGGGCACCCTTTACTGGGTTTTCAATGAATCGGACGATATACTCGGGCTGCTCTCCATAATGCATCACTTTATAAGATCGAAACTGTGTGGTTAAGACTTTGCCCTGATCATCATACAGAAATCCTTCTCTCGTCGCAAAGCTTAGTCCCATATTCATCGCGCCCATCACCTGTGTCTCGGCGCCTTTATAGTTCAAGATTGTACCCGCATCAGCAACACTTACAGCGCGGATTAACTTAAAAGTATTATCCCTTTTGTCAAATTCAACTTCCACCGCTTGAGCTACCACACCCCACTCTGGTCCCTGAATGCCTCTTCCTGTTACCGGATCCATTTCCGTAATTCCTGGAATCATATACGTTCCTCTTCCAACAACTTGCGTTCCGGCGACTTTACCATCTGGAAATATATAACCATACACAATCTCAGAAAAATCTATTGAAATACTAGGTGAGGTCTTCTTATATACTTTTTTATTAGCAACCTCCAACTCATCTACTGGAACTTTCAATATAATGGCTGCAGTTCTTTTTAATTGCCTAATCGCATCTTCTACAGCTCTAAGAACTGCATTTCCGGATAGAAACGTTGTTCGACTCGCTGCAGTCTCCCAATGCTCAGGAGATAACTGCGTATTTACCTCCATTTGAATAAACACATCGTCTACGTCCATCTTCATTTTTTCGGCAACCATTTGCGTTAAAACTGTTTTTGTTCCTTGACCTATTTCTATTGCCGCGCAATTAATATTTATACCGCCATCCGAGTTAAAAGTTAATATTGCGCCTGCTCCAACACCTGGCGGTGGATCCCCATTCTTCCAAGTACAACTAATTCCTTTTGTCCGTACAATTCGATCCGAAATGTCAATTCGCTGTCCTCTATCCCAATCAATAAGCTCCCTTAGCTGCAACAAGCATTCCCTGATATCTCCAAGATTACTTTTATTCAAAAGAACTTTTGTAGGCGACGTGTCACCTGGCTGTATCGCATTTTTCAAACGAAATTCCAACGGACACATTCCCAGTTTATTTGCCATTATATCTATCGTTCTTTCTACTCCAAAAGCAACCTCAGTACGCCCGAATCCCCGAAAATCGGTTGCGTACGGATGATTTGTATACATACATAGTGAATCACACCATACATGATCTATGGTGTAAGGCCCAGTACAATCAAACGCTGCAGCCTTAGTAACAGGGACTGCCCTTTCTGCATAAGCACCACCGTCAAATAAAAAAAAGAGCTTTATAGCTTGTAATTTTCCGTCGCGTGTACACCCCATTTTGACCTTTGCATGTAATCCAATATGAACGGGAGATGTAACAATGTCTTCCTCACGACTATTACGAAGCCTTACCTTTCTTCCACCTACCGCTTTAGAAGCAACATATGCCAACGGTTCTAATTGCACACTCGTTTTAGCACCAAACGATCCCCCGACTAAGGGAATATGAACGTGCACCTTTCCTTCATCAATATTAAACGTTTGACTAATCAATTCTCTCATTTCAAACGGTTCTTGCGAGGCAGAATGTATAATCACTTCTCCAGTCTTTTTAATTTCTACATCTGCACATCTTGTCTCTATTGCTGTATGATCAGATTGTTTAAATGAAAACACTTCTTCTACAATTACGTCACTCCGAGCAAACCCGCGTTCAATATTACCCTTTCGAATTCCTTGTCGGTTCGCTATATTTGTGCCAGGCACAGGTCGTATACCTCCGGATGTACCTGTGGTGTCAGCATCTTGGTCAATTAGGTATTGTTCAATTTGATCATGAACAAGGGGAGCGTCCTTTTGATATGCCTCAACAGGTGAATTCACTACACGCAGAGGTTTGTACTCAACACATATTAAAGTGACCGCTTGAATGGCAATGACTTCCGTATCTGCGATGACCATTGCAATTGGTTCTCCATAATATCGTACCTTGTCAAATGCAAGCAGCGGGCGATCTTTAATAGTAGTCCCAATCAACAGTGGATAGTCTTTGCCAGTTACAATCGCACGCACTCCCGGTACCTTCCACGCTTCTGTTGTATCAACATTTCCTATATAGGCATGTGCATAGGTACTCGTCAACAGCTTCACATGTAATGTACCAACCTCTTGATGATCATCAATATACTTTACTCTCCCGGAGACCTTATCCCAACTTTCTTTCTTTAGGACGCTTTTCCCAATAACACGATACCGCTTCACACTTTCTCCCCCCTTTCGCCACTATAAAATCCTATTAATTTTGGAATTTTTTTAGAACTAAGTACTCACGGTATGTAAGGGAATACAAAAGAGGAGCTTTAAATTGACATATTTTAAAAATGTATAGAAGCTTGTCATACCTTTAGGGGACATCACTGAAAAGGAGAATGCTGAAAGGTGCTTGCCTTGATTGAGTCAGAGGTAATCAAAGGAACGTATTTTGAGCCTTCGCCTATTAATTTCGCGGAGCATCTTCATGAAAGGAAGCGGATGTACCTCTTATTCGTTTCCTTGATCTAGGGCATACTCATGCGACAATGCTGCTTGCCCAAGGCATACATGCTAAAGTTATTTCCGAGCGGCTTAGTGTCACAGTAATATTAAAACGACACTGGATATCTATTCGCATGTACTTCCAAACATGCAAGAAGAAGCAGCTAATCAGATTGATGCTTTACTATCTAAAACACAGTAAATCATCGTGGGCACCAAAATGGCACCAATCCCACTATTCGTGCCATTTGGTGGGGTGTCTAGCTAAAATAGAAAAAGCCCAAACCCTTGATACAAAAGGATTTGAGCCTTGTTTAAAAGATGACCTGTGAGGGACTTGAACCCCCGACCCCCACCCTGTCAATCTCATTGGACTAAATTAAGCTAGTTCAACTGAATTAAATAAGTTCGAAAAAGGTTGATTTATCAAGGGCTTTAAGCAAATCCAAAATCAAATGAGTTAAATAAAATCAACTCAAAAAAATAATTATGTGAGCATTTGGTTAGCAAGTGGTCTGTTATAATTAAGCTTATAAAGCATAGTTACATTCAAATAAACAATCAATCGGAATATAAAATCACATAACTTCTAATTAATTATTTAATGTCTCCGCTTTCAACTTGCGCGGACTGTATGTGGCACCACAAGAAATGTTGGTAAGTTTATCGTATTTATACAGTATGTCAACAACGGATTAAAATTCCCTTTTTTCAACGGAACAAAATTCCCGATTATCAACGATTTATGACAGCTGGCTGAATGCCGGCTTTTTGCTTCTCACGAAGCCTGTAAGAGCCTCCCTTAATATTAAATGTAGTGGCGTGATGTAGAAGACGATCTAGTATTGCGGTTGCTAATACTTCATCGCCAAATATTTTTCCCCATTCAATAAATGACTTATTAGATGTAATAATCAAAGATCTGCCTTGTTCATAACGTTTAGAAATAACCTGAAAGAATATATTTGCACTTAGATTATCAAAAGGAAAATAACCTAATTCATCAATAACCAATATGTTTGGCCTACTCCAACGTTTTATCACCCTGTTTATGAGTCCTTGTTTTTCTGCTTTATTACATTCATTGATGAAATCATCTGCTCTAATAAAGAGGGTGGTATAACCTTTTATGATTGCTTCTGTAGAGAATGCTACTGAAAGGTGGGTCTTGCCTACCCCTGGAGGACCCAGGAGTAAGACATTGTCACCATTTTCAATAAACCGACAGGTTAGAACCTCCTTAACGCGCTTTTCACTAATACTTGGTTGAAAATCAAATTCAAAGTCATGAATAGTCTTTTGAAATGGAAGTTTTGCTTTTAATAATCTTTTCTCTAATTCTACTGATTCTCTGTATTGAATTTCGTTTAACAGAATAGTGTTAAGAAACTCAGAATATGGTACATTATCTTTAGAGGCATCTTCTAGTAGACCTTCAATTTGGTCTGCAGTATGCTGCCATCCAACTTTTATTAGTCGTTCAGTTAGATGTTGAGTGCTCATCCAAGGTCACTCCCTTCTAATTGTTCATACACTTGTAGGGAACGTTGTTCCACTTCAAGATCAGGGGATTGATTGAGACTGGTCGCCAAACCTGTAGTTGTCTCATTCAATCCTTTTTTATAATGTTCCAGCTTCATATGAACTTCTGTTTTCCCTATTAGTATAGGATGCTTAGCTATACATTCAAATTCATCATAAATTTCAATGTGGTGATCAAGTGTTTCTTTTATCTTTACTTTCTGGCCTACAAATCGGAACGGAACAGAATACCGTTTCCCATTATAAGATATAAAGGAGTCTCTACTCACTTCGCGTATTTCCCAATGTGCAAGTGGAAATGCTGGTTTCATATTAGAGTTTCCTAGATGTTTTTGTTCTAGTTCAAATCTCTTTAACGGTGATTCATTTGTAGTACCATTTGGTTTTTTATTTGCTGTTTGATCCAACCACTTTCGAACATCCTCATTTAATGAATGTAAATTCGGCTGATGCCTTCGCTTCATAAAGTTCTTCTTGAGATAGCCAACTACATTCTCCACCTTTCCTTTCGTTTGAGGTCTACTTGGTTTACATGCCTTTGGAACAATTCCATAGTAGGCAAGGAAATCTTCAAACTTTCTATTAAACCGAATTTCAATAGGTGTATGCTTAGTAACTGCTGTTTTCATATTGTCGTAGAGTATTTGCTCTGGTACTCCATTAAAGTATGCAAATGCATTCATATGACATTTCATGAGTGTCTCCAAATCCATGCTGCTTGTGAATTCAATATATTTCATTCGGGAATAGCCTAATACCATAACGAAGGCATATACTTCTTTCATTTCCCCATCAACTTCAAATTTACCTACATGTGCCCAATCCATTTGAGCCTGCTTACCAGGGGGTGTCTCAAACCGTAAGGTTGCTTGTTTCTTAGGACTTTCTCTGTACGGTCTAACAAAATCCCTTAAGATGGTCATTTTCCCCTTATAACCAAGGGTTTCAATTTCATCTAGTAAAACTGCACAATTTATGGTTCCTTCCTTAATTCTTTGAAGAATATACTGTTTATAGGGATCAAGTATACTTCCTTTTCGATCCACTTTCTTTTTAGAAGGCAGTGTATCTTGCTTTATGTACTTACGTATTGTTTTTGGATCAAAGCCTGTTTTCTCAGAGATAGCTGTAATGGTCCAACCTTTCTGATATAGTTCTCTAATCATAAAAAATTCCCCAATCTTGATCATTAGTTTCTCCACTCCGATTTATCTAGTATCGAAACTAATTCTCCGTTATTTTAGGGGAATTTGGAACCGTTGTTATTAGGGATTTTATCACCGTTGCTAACATAGAGGGAGAAAATATTAAATAGCAATACAATTGGAGGTAAAAATCGCAAATGATTTGGTACCTCTTTTTTATTGTCGTATCAATGTTTTTATCGCTTTAGCTTTGGAATTAGCATATAAATTCGCACACCATTTAGCAAAAGCACATAAATTTATGTGCTTTTGCTAATTTGCTTGCTAAATGCAGTGCTAATTGAATGGATAATAGTTTAGCTAACAGGGAATTGTTTTGATAAACAATGAAAATCAGGAAAGGATAAGGAGTAAATGTGAATATGAGGTGAATTTTATGGTTATACGATACTTAATATTAGTAGGATTTTTCGTATTTGTGTTTACCCCACTACAAAATGTAAAAGCGGAAAATGTTCCAAAGGTTGAAGATTCGTATGTCACAACAGAGGATATTGTTTCAGACCTTGTATTTCCAACTATTGATAAAAGAGTGATAAAAGAGTATGGAAGTGATGAACTATTTGACTGGGAATGGCAAAGAATCATCGATATAAAGTACAACGACAATCATTCTTATGATGTTGCTGTAAGGATTAATATCCCTTCCAGAAAGGATGATAATGTTAAAGAAGATTTAGTTAAGGTAAGAGTATCCCCATCCTGTGACAGTGGAAAGATTAATAAGCAGAGATGTACTCACGATTTTAAAATAGAAATAGTTGATTACAAACATTTGTCCAAATAAGGGTT
>Ga0182738_1007781_pt1 | contig 10789 bp, 12 predicted proteins | sample eDN5th30CBELigMG_FD_128876 | JGI IMG/M metagenome (GOLD analysis project Ga0182738, IMG submission 128876) | Enriched Miracle-Growth compost microbial communities from Emeryville, California, USA - eDNA 5th pass 30_C BE-Lig MG (version 2)... ... | reverse complement strand
GCACATCGACGCGGCCGACTGGGAGCGGGTCATCGAGGTGAACCTGCTCGGCACGTTTCGGACGGTGCGCGCGGCGCTGCCGCACCTGGTGGCCTCGAAGGGCGCGCTGTTCCTCGTCTCCTCGGGGTTCGCGGCGGCGCCGGGACCGCACGCCTCCGCGTACGCCGCGAGCAAGGCGGCCATCGAGTCGCTCGGACGCAGCCTGCGGATCGAGGTCGCGCATCACGGCGTCGCGGTCGGCGTCGGGTACTTCGGATTCCTCGACACCGCCCTGGTCGCGGCGATCGACGCGGACCCGGCCGCCGCGCGCTCGCGGGACGCGATGCCCGCGGCATTCCGCCGAGTGCATCCGGTGGACGCCGCGTCGGAGGCGATCATCAGGGGGATCGAACGGCGCGCCGACAGCGTCGTGTATCCGAAGGTCCTGCGCGGGCAGCTCCTGCTTCGCGGCCTGCTCGGCAGATCGAGCGAGCGCGGGTGGCGCAAGGCGATGCCCGAGGTCGAGCGACTCGAGCAGGAGCAGCACGGCGGCCGATAGCGAACGGCCCCCGACCCTGGATGCGAGATCCTGGGTCAGGGGCCGTATCGCACTGCGTGCGCGAGGGGGGACTTGAACTCCACGCTACCCCCTCGCGTGCAGGATCGTGAATCGGCTTCCTCGCCCCGGAAACACAGGGAAGCGCGCGCCTCTGCTTATGGGCGACTCCTTCTGGATTCAAGCATTTCCACGGCCGGTAGCACATGGGTTAGCACATGAAACGAGCGAAGCGGAGCCTCCCTTCGTGACCCGCTCTTCCAGCATGCGGGATCGTGCCGGAGGCCGAAAGCCGCTCGCTGCGCTCGGGCTTGCGCCCTCCGTCTCGACTCCGCAATTAGCAGAGAGCGGGTTCGAGTGGGACGCTCGCCGGACTCCTTTTCGGGGAATCAGCCGCAGCAGGGATGCTCTTTCTACTGGCTGCCGAACGTCGAGCCGAATTGCTGGCCGTTCGATCCGATCTGGATTGCATTCACCGGAGTGGTCGTACAACTCGTCGAGATCGCTGGCTGCTTCTGGATCGTCCACGGGTTGATGCGCACGGCGCAGGCCACAGCAAGGCCTCGACACATCATTCCTCTGTGGTCGGGGAAGCGTTGTAGGCGCATGCTGCATGCGGTGGTGGAGCGGCCAGCGTCACGCGAGCGGCCGCTTGGCCCGAGACGGCGTAGGCACCGTCGTCCGCGATGCTCGCTCGGCGCGCGATGCCGAGGAGTCCCGCAGACGACGGTGCCCGTGTCTCGACCCGTCAGTAGTCGCAGCCGCGAGCCTGACCGGAGATCGTGTACGCGTCCAGGAAGTTCGCGCTGACCGCGTACAGCGGATCGGTGAGGTGGTAGGTCGGCGTCGCATCGTTCCAGGTGAACGGGTGGGGAGTGTAGGACGGCGCCGGCTCGTCGTGCCGGTGAATGGTCGGTCCCGATGTCGTCGCGTAGAGGATCACCTTGTAGCTGTAGCAGTTGAGAGCGGACCAGCTCTGCGCTGCCGCGGGGATCACCGGCACGAGTGCCAGCGCGAGTGCCGCGGCACCCGCGATGAGGAGATTCCGGGGCCGTGTGAGTCGTTTCATTGCAGCTTCCTTTCTTGAGAGGTTCGAAAGGCGGCGGCCGCGTGGCCCGGGGGCGGATCGTGGCCCGCCGTCACGGCGACGGTATGGCCGGCGTCGCGCGCGGCTTGTCCCCCGGTCGGTGAACAGGTCGTGAAATCCGGGACTCGTGGCGGCGCCGCTTGGCTTTCGGATCTACCGTCTCCTCAGGCGATTGGAGGCCATGCGATGAGACGTCGGCTGATGGGCATGGGTGCGCTCGTCGCGCTGGCCGCCACGGTGTGCCTGGGTGGCTGCACGTCACCGACGTCGACTCAAGGGCTCGATGCGGCGGGGCTGCAACAGGTGCGCGAGGAGCTGGACCTGCAATGGGAGTGGGTACTCGCCGTCGATCCGACAGCCTCGCGCCCCGAGGTCGAGATCGTCAGACTGCTCATGCCTGAGGAATGGGCACCGGTGACCGCCGAGTGCCTTCGAACCCAGGGCTTCCCCGATGTCACCGCCCGATTCGATGGGGGTGTGACTCCCGGCACGCTCGCCCAAGGTCAGCTCGGCGCCTATCAACTCGCCACCTACACGTGCGCCGCGATGTACCCGATCGATCCCAAATATCGTCAGCCGCTGGATGAGCAGCAGTTGCGCGCCCTCTATGACCACTATGCGGGCCCGCTCACCGCGTGCCTCGAGGGAATCGGGCTGTCTGTGGCTGATCCGCCCAGCTTCGAAGTGTTCAAGGAGACCTTCGCGACCGCCGAGACGTGGAACCCGGTCGCCGGCGCCGTAGGTTCCGACTTCGACGCCTATCAGCGCGTCTACGCGGAGTGCGACCTCACGCCGGCAGGTCTCTACGATCGGTGAATCCCACCTGAACTCGACTCCGGAAGCCTTGCCGCGGCTTGCGAGCCGGGTGTAACTTCCGCGGCATCGGGAGGACCCCTCCCGCGACGCGAAGGAGAGAATCTATGCGTGACGGACGGCGACGAGGCACGCGCCTCGCGACGATTGCGGCCGCGGCCGCAGCCACGGCGGGCCTCGTGCTCGCTCCCGCGATTCCAGCGATGGCGTTCGCACCGGTCGAGCTCGGCGGCTCCGCCTGTGGCAGCCCCATCTCGTTCATCCGAACGGCATCGACCGGGATCACCAACCACAACCGCGACTGGGTCCAGCGAGCCCAGTGGAACAACGGAACGATCATCATCTACCGCAAGTCCAACCACCCCGGCACGTTCTCGCAGTCATCGGTGACGAGCATTGAGCCGGCGTATCTGGACGTCGTCCAGAAGGGCTGCGGCGAAGGTCCACTGATCTGACGGCGCACTGCGGGTCACGCCGGGAGTCGCGATCGGCATCAGCCGCCGTCGTGCGAGACGTGACCCGCAGCTGCCTCCGCGGTTTACCTCGACGCGGCACTGACCGTCGAGGTGCGCCCGCCATGGCGTTGGATGTGGCGGTCCAAGGACCGCGCGTGTCGGCCGACCGGCTAGTCTCTCGCGCAGGAGGTGGGCATGCGAGTGCTGACGAGGCGTTGGACTCTCCTTGCTGGCGCGGCCGCGGTGCTCGCGCTCGGCGGGTGCGCGGCGCCGGCCGAACCGGTCAGCGGCATGCCGCCGTTGCCGGACCTCGCCCCTGGCGAGGCGGATCAGCTGATCGCCGAGGGACTCGATCAGCAATGGGCGTCGGTGGTATCCCGGTGGCCTGATGCGCAACGCCCTGAAGTCGAAGTCGTCCGTCTCATCTCGCTTGCCGAATGGGGCGAGACGCAGGCCGCGTGCCTCCAGGGGCTCGGCTTCGACGTGACCACGACCGGGGACGGCGGCATCAACTTCAACGTGCCGGAGGCCCAGCAGGCTCCGCTGGCCTTGGCCCAGTACGAGTGCGCGGCCAAGTACCCCGTGGACCCTCGTTACACGACGCCGCTGACGCGCGACGAGATCTCCTTCCTCTACCGGTATCAGACCGGTGAGCTCACCGAATGCCTCGAAGCAGCCGGCTACAACGTGCCGAGCCCGCCATCCGAATCGAAGTTCATCTCCGACTACCTCGGCGACGGGCCCGACTGGAGTCCGTACGCCGACGTCGTGCCGAACAGCGACGCCGCCTGGCAGGAGATCTCAACGAAATGCCCGCAGGTGCCTCCCGGGTTCCGCGGGTTCTGAGCTCAAACGGTTCCGCATCGAGATCGGCCCGCGGCGTTCTCACCGTCGCTGGCGCAGTTGGACGCAGTCGAGTACCTGGAGTCAGTCCCAGAGGTCGCCAGGCTGCTGCGGACACGTTTGCATGAGTTCGGCGAGCGCGCTTTCGCCCTTCTCCAGGGCCTGCGGCATTGCGAATCGGAAGGGCAGCCACGGGTCTGAGTCGAAAGTCTCGAGGAACGTCTGCTCGGTTGGAGGGTCTGGCACTTCGTAGCCGAGCCCTTCAATACACCTGAGTTGCTCGCCGACGTAGAAGCCATAGAGCCGACTCAGTTGATCAGGAGATAGCGGCCGGTTCATCCTCGGGTCCAGCGGGTAGCGGGCCGAACATACATACCTTGCCAGTTGAAAGGCCTGATCCTGCTCGACTGGAATCCCTCCGAATCGGAGCCCATCGCCGAGCTCGGTGAGCACGACCTGAGGGAAGCCCTCCTCGTGGAGGCAGTCCCGCATCACCTCCGGCCATTCAGTTCCGAGGATGACCCGCACGCGAGGCACCTCCGGCCGGTCCGCCTCCGGAAAGCGGGCTGAGAAGTCCAGCCAGGCCTGATCGATCGCCGCCTGGATCACCTGCTCGTCCGTCGCTGTCTCGGAGATGGATTGCGGAGGCGTCGACGCACATCCGGTGAGAAGACCGCAGATCGCGAAGACCGGGATGGCGAGACTATGACGGCTCATCAAACCCATCCTCCACCGGACGAAAGCAGGGCTCCTCCCTGTGTCGCGAATGCCCAACAGAACCGGGGCATCCAGGCTGCCAGCCGCGCTGAGAGTTCTACCGTTCGCACTCCCTGGCTGGGGGTTCGCGGGAGAATCGCCGTTGCTGAGGGGCGGCGCCATGAGGTGGCCGTTGAAGGCGTTCGAGGCCTTGTAAACGCTGAACTGCTCCTTGCTCAGAAGGGGCGAGAGTCGCGTCGAGTCCGAAACCTGATGCCCGATGCCCGATGGCCGGGGACCAGAGGTAGCAGCCTGCCGCGGCCTATCCGATGCTCGAAGCGGTTGCAATTGTGTCGTTGACCAATACCTTGGCCGACCGGTAGCAGAGGGGCTCGGAAGCGCCGGTGCCCGGCCACCAGCGCCCGGCATAGTTGCTGATGCTGGTATGTGAAACATCGCCGGTCGTGATGCTCTCAATGAATACGTGAGACGAGCTACTGCGTCCGAGGCCACCACCATGCCAGGTCGACGCGCTTGCAGGAGATTGGCTGAACTCGAGCTTGGCCGCCGTGGCGTCCACGGGCACAACCGGGGGGCTTCGCGGCCGGGCGCCGCGCACGCTGCACGCACAGGCGAAACCTATTTCATCGATTCCGTTCCGTGCCGTATGCGCCTTGAGGACGGGAACGCGAGCTCAACTGAGGCCGACTTCACCCGTTGGGCTCGAGCACAGGGCTGGACCATCTTGCCCACCTGCCCTGGCGGGCAGAGTGCTCGCTGTGCCATGGCTACCGCACTCCGAACCCTCGGTTGGAGGTCCTTGGTGCAAGGGTTTCCTATCGGCGATAGGTCCATCCGGGTGGCGGGCAGAGCGTGGTCACTCTCTCCCACTCGTCTCTCGGCAGCGGTCCCAGAGACGAGTGGGCCGTGTATGGATTGCCAGCCGCGTACAGATCAAGATACGTCTGAAGGCTCGGGACCTCCGGCGTATAACCCAAGCCTTCGAGGCACGTGGCCGCGTCCTTCTCGAGAAGGTAGATGCTTTTCAACTCGCTCTCGGACAAAGGTGCCACGTCCCGTCTGGCGTTGAGCTGTTCAACGCACGCGGAGAGATCCTCATTGAAGACGTCAAGCTGCTCCTGCGCTACACGCGCCTCGCCTGTCCGCGGGTCTACAACGTCCCAGCCTTGTTCCTCGAGACAGGATGCGAGGTTGTCCATCCGAGTCGTGTCGATCGAGCCAGCAGACGGCACGGTCTCGGCTGGTCTGACCGAGGCACTGCAGGCACTCAGCGTGAGTGTGGTGGCGACCAGGGTCGCCACCACACTCACGCTGAGTGCCCGGTGAACGGGCCGCTGAGACGCGCTAGATGCATCCAGCATTCGCGTACGAGATCGATCCCGTTGCCCAGATCGTCCAGTGCGTCGAGCTCGTTGCACCGTAGGACTGGAACGGATAGGGCACACCCGGGATGTCCGGATAGAAGCAGAACAGCTGTCCGGTCGACGCGTAGTGGTGGTACCCGTAGGTACCGGTCGCCGCGCTGGAGAGCGTCACTTCCTTCGGAGGTGTACAGGTTCGATCCCCGTCGACCGCAAAGGCCGCGGATGGAACTGCCACGGCCGCCGCGACGAGCACCACTGCGCCCGAGGCCAGTAGAGATAGGCGTGTCCGACTTTTCATCATTTCCTGCTTTCGTGCGGTTTGGCACGGCAAGGATGCTGAACGAGCCATGCCTGATGGCAAAGGGTCTATCTACTCCGTTTGTGCCCTTCCGGCAACCCTTTCCCGTACAAGACTCCTTGACCGGCCGCCACAAGGCAGCAACACGAACGCACGTCGCAGCTCGGATGTCACCGCCCTCCGGCGGGCATCCGAGCTGCGACGCTAACGGTCGCTTCTCCTGCGAACTACGGGGGAAACTCCGGGCACTGGGCCACGAGGTCGTACCACTCATTGATGTCCGCCACGTTCGCGGCGACCGCGGCGTAGACGTTCCACATGTCACTCGTGTTGTAGGTCTCTATGTATCGATCCCGCGTCGGCGGTGCGGAGGCCTCGTAGCCGAGACCGGCTAGACACGGTACGGCGACATTGACGAGATAGTCGTAGTGGTCGCCGATCTGTGCCTCGGTGAACGGTTGGTAATACTCCGGCGCGAGCGGGTACGTCGCAATGCACTCGTAGATCGCAAGCGCCAACGCCTCCTCCTGCTCGCGCGTCGACGAGAACCAAAAACTGCCGTCTGGGTCCGTGCCCGCGTCGAAGCCCGCCTCCCGTAGGCACTGCGCCACGGTTTCGGGGAACTCGGTGCGCGTCACTCGCCGGACTGGCTCAACCTCGGGTCGAATTGCGTCGGGGAAGCGCGAGGACACGTAGATACCCCATTGCGCGTCGAGGTATTCCTGCTCCGACATCGCATACGCGGAGGCCGAAGGGGATGGCGCGGGCCCCATAGCAACGCACCCGGCCATCGTCGGAACGAGGGCGAGGACAACGCAACACCCAAGCAAACGGATCCGCGCGCCCAATTAGTAGCAACCGGTCAGCGTGTTCGCCGAGTATGTACCGTCCGTGCCGGTATGCCAGTCAGCATTGTGGAATGTCGACACCGAGAAGTGCGTGCCGACCCCGACAAAACCCTTGCCCCAGTTGAGCCCCGACGGGAGCGGCCAGTAGGTATGCGACTCGCCGGTGCCGCTTCCCAGATAGGAAGTCAGCCCGAGTACGGCACTGGCACCGCAATTTCGGGAGCCGTCCCGTGAGTCCACAGCCATTGCGGGCGCAGCGCTGAGCAATGTCAGCCCGATCGCCGACGCACCGGCCGCGACCGCGACCAGCAGAGTCTTCTTGTTCATGTCTTCCTGCCTCCGATCAGAATGTGGCGGACCAGGGTGAATGTCGCAGCGCGCGGACGACAAGGGTCGCGCGTTTACACAAGCGACGCTCGAGCTCACTCTCCAGCGTTGTCTCTCGTTGGAGAAACCACCAACGAGTCTCGGCCTACCACCGCGGAAGTTGAGCGTCAACCTCGAGCTTCGAGCTCGGTGCGAGCATTCCGATAGGGGAGGGTGCTCGTGCCCGGCGCAAGGCCACGGCTTCAGGGGTCCTCGCCCGCTGGCTAGTGTTTCGTGGGAGGATCACCGTTGCCGAGAGGGGTCCCATGAGCTCGTCGTCGAAGCGTTCGAAGTCTCGCGCGCGCTGGTGGGTCGGCGGCGTTCTCGGCGGGATCGTGCTGCTGGCTGCCGGCGCCGCTGTCGGATGGGCCGGCAGCACCGTGTTCGCGCCGCCGCCGGATGTGCTCGATTCGACGCCGTACACGACGGCGGAGGTCGTTCAGGGCGAGGTCGGCTCGAGCATCAACCTGAACACCGTCGCCGAGTGGAAGTCCATCCCGATCGCCGCGAACCTCGCCAGCGGCACGGTGACTTCGGTCGCGGTCGGTCCGGGCCAGGAGGTCGGGGTCGGCTCTGTCCTGTACGCGGTCAACCTGCGTCCGGTGGTGATCGCTCAGGGCGATGTCCCGGCGTTCCGCAGCCTCGCCCGCGACACGGTGGGCGCCGATGTCGCGCAGTTGCAGGCGATGCTCACGCAGCTCGGCTTCTACAGCGGGGATGTCTCCGGCGACTTCGGGTGGCGCACCCAGCAGGCGGTCGAGGACTGGCAGGCGAGCCTCGGCCTGGATGACGATGGCGTGGTGCAGGCGGGCGATCTCGTGTTCGTGCCGACGCTGCCCATCAGGATCTCGCTGGACGCGGAGAAGGTCGTGCGCGGCGCGTCGATCGGCGCCGGTGATCCGGTGATCTCGGGTCTGCCGGCGGCGCCGGGATTCCGTGTGCCGGTCACGGACGCGCAGTCGGCGATGATGCCGGACGGCACCCGGGTGGAGATCACGGGCCCGGACGGTGAGGCTTGGGAAGGCTTCGTGACCGACCGGGTCGCGCAGCAGCAGGGCGGCACCATCGACGTGATCCTGTCGGGGCCGGACGGCGCGCCCGTCTGCGGCGCCGACTGCGGGTCCATCTCGGTCACCGAGCAGTCGCTCCTGCGCTCCCGGATCGTGACCGTCGAGACCGTCACGGGGCTCACGGTGCCCAGCGCCGCGCTGGTCTCGCGTGCCGATGGCACGATCGCGGTCATCGAGGAGGACGGCACCGAGCATCGCGTCACGGTCGTCACGAGCGCGCGCGGCATGTCCGTCATCGAAGGCGTCAGCGCAGGCACGCGCGTGCGCGTGCCGGTGAGCGGGACCTGAGGCGATGCCGGCGCTGCTGGAAGCTCAGGGCCTGACCTTCGGCTACGAGCGGGATGCATCGCTGCTGTCCGAGTGGTCGGCGTCGTTCGACGCGGGCGAGGTCGTCGCGATCACGGGTCCGTCGGGCCGGGGCAAGTCGACGCTGCTCTACCTGCTGGGCCTGATGCTCGCCCCCGGGGCCGGTGGGATCCTCATCGACGGCGAACCCGTCCAGTCGCTACCCGATCGGGCTCGAGCGCGGCTGCGCGCCGAGCAGTTCGGGTTCGTGTTCCAGGACGCAGCGCTGGACGCCAGCCGCACGGTGCTGGACAACGTGCTCGAGACGACCCTGTATCGCGGCGAGTCGCGTGCGGCGGCAGTCGCGGTCGCCGAGGAACTGCTGGAGCGCTTCGGGGTGCAGCTGCGCGCCGAGGCGAAGCCCGGCCAGGTCTCCGGCGGACAGGCGCAGCGCATCGCGCTGTGCCGCGCGCTGCTGGGAAGCCCTCGGATCCTGCTCGCCGACGAGCCGACCGGGAACCTGGACCCGGCCTCCTCCGATGTGGTCATCGACGCCTTCCACGCGCATGCGGCGACCGGCGCGGCCGTCATCGTCGTCACGCACGACCCGACGCTCGTCGCGCGATGTGACCGGAGCATCACGCTGTGAACGCCGCGATCCGTCGACTCGGCGGCGTGATCCGCGAGGCCTTCGCGGCCGCCTGGTCCAGCCCGATCGCCTCGGTCGCGACCGTCATCATGGTCGCCGGCCTGTGCGTGACGGTGCTGCTCACCACCGGCCGCACGGTCGGCGCGGAGCAGGCGGTGCTGGGCTCTATCGACTCCGCCGGCACCCGGGCGATCGTGGTGCGCGCCGACGCGTCCGCCGGGCTGACCAGCTCGGTGATGGGCCGGCTATCGACGCTCGACGGCGTCGAGTGGTCTGGCGCGTTCGGCCCCGCGCACGATGTGACGAACGCGGCCGTCCCCGACGGGACGAAGGTCGCCGCCCGATTCGCCTACGGCGCGCACCTGACCGCGATCGGGATCCCTGAGTCGTCCGCGCTTCCTGGATCGACTGCCTGGGGCACCAGCATCGCGCTCGGCCTGCTCGGTCTGCCCGACGACGCCGGCGCGGTGATCACCCAGACCGGAGCCGACTACACGGTCGCAGGCCGCATCGAACTACCGGACTGGCTGACGTTCTTCGAACCCGCACTCTTCGTGCCAAGGCCCCAGGCGGACGCGGAGCCGGTCGCCGTGCTCGTGGTCATCGCCGAGCGACCCGATCTCGTCTCCGCGGTCTCGGCCGCCGTCCAGTCCGTCCTGGCCGTCGACGATCCGACCAAGATCACCATCACCACCAGCGAGACGCTCGCCCAGCTGCGCGCGCTCGGGCAGGGCCAGCTCGGCGCCTTCGGCCGAGGCCTGGTGCTGCTCATCCTCGCCGTCAGCGGCCTGCTCGTCGCCGCGATCCTCACCGGCCTGGTCACCCTGCGCCGCAAGGACTTCGGCCGCCGCCGCGCGCTCGGCGCCACCCGCGGGCTCATCGTCGGCATCCTGCTCACCCAGACGCTCGCACTCGCGATCCTCGGCGCCGCGCTCGGCACCGGCATCGCCACCGCCGTGCTCGCGTTCAGCGGCGACCCGCTCCCGGGGTGGGCTTTCACGCTCGCAATCGGCGTCCTCGCCATTGTGGTCAGCGTGGTCGCGGCCCTCATCCCGGCGCTGGTGGCCGCGCGGCGCGATCCGATTCGAGAGCTACGGGTGCCCTGAGTCGGGTCGCGCCCCGTCGCTGGCGACAGCTGGCTGGCACAGTCAACGCGCCCGGTGGAGGCCCATGAGCTCTCCTCGAGAGCTGCCTAAGACGAACTCGCATTCGTACTGTCTCCCGAACCACCCTTGCCAACGAGCTCGATCGCGAGTAGACCAAATCCAAGACGACGCGCCATGCGGTCAGCCATCTGGATACCGCAAGGCTGACTCGGAGGTAAGCAAGATGAACACAAGGGACTAATCGGGCTGGAGACAGTGGTCGCCGCCGCCGCGCTCCTGGTGCCGGCATCCGCGGCGTTTGCAGACGCCTGGAAGAACGGAACCCAGAACTGCACCACCAACCAGACCGGCGT
>Ga0182738_1007780_pt1 | contig 10790 bp, 2 predicted proteins | sample eDN5th30CBELigMG_FD_128876 | JGI IMG/M metagenome (GOLD analysis project Ga0182738, IMG submission 128876) | Enriched Miracle-Growth compost microbial communities from Emeryville, California, USA - eDNA 5th pass 30_C BE-Lig MG (version 2)... ... | reverse complement strand
TTTTTAAACTCAGTTAATTTGAAAGAGATTTTTTCTTATGAAAAGTTTGAAAATTTTTTTCTGAAGCTTTTTCTCAAAGAAAATCCTTCTGGGCTAAAAACTACCTTTTCTTCATGCTGTTCCTTCGAAGAAATTTCCTTCAAATTTTTTCTTCAATTGATCTGATTGAAAAAGACAAGAAAAATTTTAAAGAGAAAACTTCATCAGTTCTGAATTCAATCAAAAACTCAACAAATAACAGAATATTTCCATCTTCTAAAATTACTTTTTGAGGCCTCACGATGCAGTTTAGCATCTATCAACTGATCTTTGACGAAAAATACGTCAAGGGTTATTCTTCAGAAGATCTAAAATGTATCTCAAAAGTTTTTTTTTAGTCTCATGAACCATCTCCGTTATTTCCAATCAAAGTTAAATTCAAGTTATAAATCATGCGAAAATTCATTCCTCAAGGTCCTGAAAAAAGTCTTTTGGGCTGAAAGTGCCTTGAACATCTCAAAATAAGTGAAATGAGAAACAGTTACAGCAAGTTCTTTTAATCATCGCGTTATTAGCACAGGTTTTTTATTGAGAATTTTTATTTTAAAAAAAATTAAACCTCTTACTGAAAACCAGTATTTTATTTTTTTTTAAACTTTGAAGTATGAACCTCAATTTAAATAGCAGCTCCTTCTCTTGGTTAAACATCTTATATTATGAGGACAAGCATCAACAGAGCTTGTTTCGAGGTCTTACTCATTGATTTCCTCTTTATTCAATCTTCGAAACCCAAGAAATACAAACCTATTATAAAAAGGAATTCCCTCAAAAAAAGAGCAGACATATATTGAAAAACATTGTCTCATAATGAGAAAAATCACATACTTTGAAGGATGTAGAAACTTTGGGTGAGTCGAAATCGACCCCCTTTTGTTCTTTGAATTCCCAATTTCAAACACAATCTAAAAATCAATTTTTAAAATTTTACTTCACCCTCGAAGATTTCTTGTATGTCTTACTTATCCCAAGGAATCAGTCAAACCTTTCAAGAAACATGAGTTTCTTTTGACCAAAGTGCAACTTCAAGAAAATTCTTTTCATTCATCTTCACCACAAAATTATTTATTTTCATTAAAATTCAGATCTCTCAAGCTTCATACTACTTCAAGATTTCCTTGAGATCCCATATCTTCATCTACTTTTCCCTCGACCTTTCTCTCATCTCATCTCCTCTCAAACTGCTGATTTCAAAAGAGAATTTCTGACTTTTTCTCTCAAGGTATTGAATTTTCAAAGAATGTAAATCAAAGAAAAAATTGGAATATTTAAAAGAAGCCAGGAAATGACGGAAAGAAACTAGGAGAATAGAGGCAGTGACTGGAAGAGAGATCGACATGGGGGTTAACCAAGGATTTTATAAATAAAATCATTTCGATACAATCTAAATTCGAAAACTAACTGAAAAGAAAGGACAATGAATCAATTCCTTGCGCTTTTTCTGCCATAATAAAGTCTCTTGAAGTTCACACCTCGAGATCCAAAGAGTGCTCCTGATATATTTGTTGATTCTTTCGATTTTTTCAATCTCACAGCTCCTCTGATGCAGATTCGGTCAATTTTGACTCCATAGAAATTTCTATTTTTTAATTTAAATAAAAAGATAAGGCAATCTTTTGAAATGAAGACATAGAGGATTTTCTTTCTTCTGCTTTCTCAGACCTCCTTTCTGCTCGAAAAACTTCAACTTTTCAAAGTCGATTAAAGATTTAGAAGGGATACGGAAAAGATGAACCACCTCTTTTCTGCTTTTTTTTAAAAGGCATCTTTCACCACCAAGATTTATCTCTTTGCAAATAAATTTAACTGATTTTTTCTAAATCATAATCCTGTCACAAAGGCTCTTCAATATTCTTGCCTTTTCTTTTTAAAAATTGCATCATACCACATCTAATCCCAAAAAGATAACTCATACAAGTAGCAAAATTTGAAAACTAACGATATTTTAAGTAAAAAAGACAAATAGACTTTGCCTCTTTGAGATAAAAAAATTGGAAAAGCTTGATAATTTTGAATATGATGGATTTTCAGAAGTTTCATATCCTTCATTTTCTTTTAATATTTTTCGTTACCCAGACAAGAAATTGTTTCTCATTTCAATTTTATGATGCTTATTGCTGTTTTTCGAGATTAAATAAACAGCTTTAAAAATTAGGGCAAAATTAAATTTTTATTAGCTCATGCGATATTAAAACTTTAAATCCAGAAAGCGAATTAAAAAAAGAAGCTCCTTTTCAATCTATTCAAGAGACCTAGAAATAGAGGAGGACAGTCTCATTGGAGCTTCATCTCATTCTTCATCACGTAGAAGCCTATTAAAACCCATAAAAGACCTACTGAACCTCCAAAAGATGTCTTATCTCTCAGTAAATCCCTCATCCCTTCACTAAAACTGAACATAGATCTCTGTAGCTGTTTATAAAGAGTTTCGATATTTTCTTTTCTCTCTTACTTCTGAAAGGATTTTGATGCTTGTTTGAGATTTAGGAAAGTTTTTCACAAGAAAAGCATGGAGAGGAGCTCATCTTTTCTTTGTAAATTATTTTGGCTGAGAAATTTATTTTATAATGATTCACATGGAACTTCTCATTTCTATTGATTTCTATGAAAAAGACACAAAACATTGTTTTCTAAACAGTTTTCATCTCTTAAAGAACACTAAGTCTCGGATTCTTTTTATTGATATCAAAGCAGTCCTCCTCCGAAATAAATTTCTCACAAATCGGCTCAAGTCCTAAATTGAGCTTCTAACTCTCTTCTTCGAGTGAGCTTGAAACCATAACTCATCTCAATGATTCAAATATAATGCATGATTTCAAATTATAAAAATTGTTTTTGTTTTTGAAAGAGAAAACCAAATATAGTAGAAAAGGACTTTTTTGAATTTTTACACAAAGAAAAAAAAACCTGATTCAGTCCCTTGAAAACTTGCAGAAAAATAAAATCTCTTGAGGCTAAAGAGATTTCACACCTTATGATAAATTTTAAGACTTTCAAGAAAACCCTTTAACTCTTTTTTTGAGACTTCTTGTTCTCCAATTCATTTTTCCACTTGTGAGTGATTCCTCACCTTGAAATAAAAATTCTTAAAAAGTGCTTTCGATTTATTCATTATTTAACAATTGTTTTCATTTCTCTGTTTGATAAAAAATTGAAATTTTCACACTTTTCCTCTGAGAGTAAGGCTGAAAGAGAAGATTTTTCAGAGATGGCAAAGAATGATGGAGATTTTAATCTCAAACATTTTTCAAAGTTTTTATGTCAAGCAAATCAGTTTGAGGCACTTAATGTTCTGAAGATGTTAAAATTTTATTTCTCAATTCAACCTTTGCCTCTCCTTGATTGCTTTAAATTTTATTCAAATTATTCTTTCAAGTTTTGAATTTCAGCGTTACCATTATGGTCTTGTTTTTCTGATTCTAAGAACCAAAGGCAAATCAAGAGCGTCTTCACAAAACAGATTCACCTAGATTGAGAGGTAAAGCATTGACTTTCCAAGAAAAATTGACATATATTCTCTAACAAAATCCTTTACAAATTTTTCTTTTTAATGAAAAAAATGAATTAAAAAATTTGTCATCTCAGCTAAAACCCTTTAATCAATCCAAAGGCCCAAAAAAAATTGTTTTCTCCTTGCTCGATATCTTTATTCTTTTGCTTCCTCTCCTTCACAAAGAATTCGTAAGATTCAGAGACTCGCTGAGATTTCTCATAAAAAATTAAAAATTCAACTCATTTCTACTTAAATTAGTACTCTGAATGAGTTTTTTGCACTTGAACTAAATTTTTTTTGTTGCGCCGCTCCAGACAAATTTTTCTCCATCTCTTCTTACAAAAATTCAATTATCCACAAACTCTAAAAAAAAAATCAATGGCTCCTTCTTCCACCATGACTTCAAAACTTGAGCTTTTCACAAATCATAACCATTTTCCTCTTCTTTGACTTGACCCTCAACATTTTTCAAGTCAAGATGGCGATCATTCCTATGAAAATATAAAACTTGATTAAAAACCCGCCCTTCAAACTCTCCTTAAAATATAAACCCTTTCCTCTGTATTGGAGGACACACCAAATTAATTTTTATTAACTCACCTTCCAGAACAACTCTTCATCTTTATTTTTCATGAAACCTGTATTTTCAAGTCCATATTGAGCTTCGAATCTCCATAACCTGTTCCTTACTACAATTCCTTCAAAAATTACAAGGTGAGACTGAATGAACCTTTGTGTTCAAAAATAGAAACGCTCCATATTTTCCCCCAAATCAATTGGTGCTACGAGGCTGATAAAGCCTCAGCAGGCCTCTTTTGAGACGACTTTTCTCGTTAGCAATGGTAGAGACGTGGATGAGCGACTCACAGACTCCTCTCAAGGTCCTCATAATCTCACTGAAAAAATGCGTTAATTCCTTCATGATTTTTAAACCCAAGTGAAGTTAATCGTTATCTGAACCAATTCTCAAATTCAATTGATGAAAAACGTCATAACGCTTCTTTTCCTTTAGACTATATCTTAGATCTTGAACCTAACTTATAGAAATTAGATTAACTTTCGTTTTTGTTGAAATTAAGGTTTCCCTCAAAGCTATATTGTCTCAACTTCAACCCTTATTCAGATTATTCCTGAGACGCTTCATTCAAATCTCAGCCTTTCAGTCTCATTTTCACGTGAAAAACGATCAAACTCTCCTAATTTCGATCAATGTTGACTTTTCAAATGGAATCACTCAATCACTCTGCCAAAGAAAAAAAAAACCTTTGTTCCTTCGGAAATGGTTTTCTTTGTTATACGAGAAAGAGATCTATCGCTGTCAACAAAATTAGCACAACTTTGCCCACGAAATATTAAAAATCCATGAAGCACAAATTTAAATTTTACTGCGAATTAGAGTTGGACAATCCATTCACATCAGCCAGATATTACCAATTCACTTCGGATTATTAATTTTCATGCTCAGCAGCAATCGTGAACACCCTCTCAACTTCCTTATTTCCCACATTTCGACATTCTCGCTCAAGACGAATCAGCCTCTTTCCACTTCTTCACTCAGAAAAAATGGAGTCGTTTTACTTAATTCTCAAGTTTTCTTTGAAGAAAAATGCTATTGTCAATAAATTTATCCTCGAAATCTTATGGTTTGGCATATTGCTTAATTTGGAGTTGGCCTACCTGTCTCTGTGAGAATGTGGTTGGAGAAAAGGGCGCCGTGAGAAACTGATATTTAGCATGTGATTATTTATATAAAATAGCTTTAATTGAATTAATTCATGTTGTTTTGCTGGAGAAATTTAGACTCTAATTGAATCAAGAGAACTCCAAATTAAATTTTTAAAAGCTTTCAAACCCCAACAGCTTGCCTTTTCTTCTTAAACATTTTCTTTCTTTATTTCAAGGGGATGTAAGAATATTCTCTTCATTCTTCATTCTTCCTGAAACAGAGAACCTGTAAATTTTGACCAAACTTTTTTTCTCTTGAATTCCCTTGATTATTAAACAAATGAAGGACAAAAACACTGAAGGATCAATTTTTCTTTTGAAAGTTTGAGGCTCAAATTGGACCAGCATTCCTTTCGCTTTCCCCTGAAATAAACTAAGACCCAAGGATTCCACTTCTTTGTTGATTTATCTCATAACTCTCAATCATCAGGAGAACTCATCTCCTTTCAGGATGAAAACAATGGATTCGGACCGAATTTTTAGGCTGCTCCTACGAAGGGATTGAATCAAAGGAGGAAAATTGGAGCCTCAACATAACAAAAAAACCCATATAACAATTTCTTTTAATTAGAGAAAGTGAAGAGTATATTTTGAAGCTGATCGTTAATAAATTAAATTTTTCAACCTACAATCATTATACACTCAGAAAATAAAAACATAAACAGTTCTAATTTTGTTGTTTTTCCGACTTTCATTCTGCCTCTTCGTTGAGTTTTTTCTCCGACTTGTGAACTAAAATTTCACATTTTCTTATGAGACAAAAAGAATCTTAACGAAATGGCACGGCTAAATTTGCAAAGAAAATTGTGGCGATTTTCAAGCAGGAGTTCACCAAGTTATGGCTCAAATAAAACGCTCAAATTTCAATTAAAAAAAAAGCCTTGATAAAATTATTCGTGTTATTCAAATAAAAAAGTTTGTTATATCAGAAGATTGAAAGTTAATCTCTCAATTAAAAAAATAGAAACATTCGAAAACCTCTCATTTAAAAATCCAGTTAAAAAATCGATTTCTTCTTTTTTTACCACAAACAAAAAATCCTAACAGAAAAAAAGTCACAAGACAACTTCTCTTTTCTTCATCTCCTTGGTCCTTGATCTCTTGTCTTTCCAAGGGTTTCAGCAATATCTCGAATTTTTCACCTAAGGAAGAAGTCCTTTGTGAAGCCTTTTCTCTACGTTATTTCGAGGATAATTATTTTGATTCAGATTTCACAGATGAGAAATTGAATTTGGTGATTTTTCCAAATTAAAAATTATCACGTTTTCTTTGAGCTCTCTTGAAATGTCGACCCTTATGGCTCACAATTATTCAAGTAAATCTCTTCAAGCGAAGTTTTGAATCCTTGACTCGACCCTTCTGATTTTCATAAAGAAAATGTCTTCTCTTTCTGCTCCTTAGAAGGGGCTCTTTTAGGTTTAAATTTCTTCATACGGCTGTTGATTGAGGAGTTTCATAGACGATGTCTCCGTCTTTCGTTAGTAATATCAGGTTTGATTTGAAGAAGAGAGAGGAAAGAATGGCGTTTCAGACTTTTTAAAATTGAAAAATGTGTTTTTCGTTCAGCTTTTAAAAATAATTTTGATGTTTACAGTTGTCACACCAATTAATTTAACCTCAAAATTATGAGCATCGTTTTTAACTCGGCTTTGAAACTTTCAAAAAACAAGCCCATCTTCAATAGAACCCATTAAACCTCTCATCTTTTCTTTCCTATAAAACTTGAAAACCTTGAATATAAAGAAAGACTTTTTGAAAATATTAAGAGATAATGCATGAAAAACTTTTTCGTCAATGTCAAAACTTTATTTTCTCTTTCAAAAACCTTAAAAGACGCTCCATGAGGGCTCTTGTTTCCCTTGACTTCCAAACCGACAACATACAACCAATTTCGAAAGACCTTCTCTTTGAACATGATTTTAAGCATCAAATCTCTTGAATTCTCAATTGAAGGGACTGATCCTGCAGAATTCACAGCCTATCTCGATATATTTGCTTCAAGCGAAGAAACCCCTTCAAGCTGGCCATTCTTTCCACTTCGTAGTGCATCAGTGTGATTCAAAATTAAAAAGTCAGTTAGAGGGACAACTCACTCACAAAGAAGGGATAAAGCACCCCATAGATAAGGAAAAGAAGAGGAACCTAATACCTCTAGAGGCTTTTTCTCGGCCGTAGCTTCGACAAAAGCCAAACTAGCCCGTCCTTATTGAAGCCTTCTTTGTGAACTAGCTTTTTAAAGAATGGCTTATAATGTAAATAAAATTTAATTTCCTTGAAAATAAGTTAACACGCAACTGTCATTAGAAAAGCAATTACTCTATTAATTGGCGCCCAAATATTACAAGAGTTGACTCAAAACTCGAATTAAAAAATAAAACCCTTTCGAAAGCAATGGATAATAATTCCTTCAATTGTTTGCCATGTAACTTTTGATTTTTACCGGTGAAAAAAATAAAACATCCCAAGAGTTGTCCACAAACTACGAAACACTTCATCAAGAACGAGTTTGATACCCATTTTACAGCTCTCATTGAAAAGTTCAGACCTTGAGCATCAATCCTTTTGGTAAGCCAAAACTGTTATAAAAAATCGGAAGCCTAATAGCGCGTCATATGTCTCTCTCATCTGAAAAAATTGAAATTTAACAAAAGAGCGCTTCCTTCCTCTCTGATTATTTCTTTTTAACATAGAACAGAGCCTCTTTGTGGGGGTCATGATGGATATATGAAGTGATTTGTGATTCAGGGTTTTTGAGTGGCTCTCTCATTTTTATTACGTTAAATTTAACAACAGTTATAACTTTAAACCTTCATTTTTGACAAGCTAGGCTCCATCCAAGCTTTCAGCACCTTCTCCGCATCCTTTTCTCGCCTCATCTCGAAATCATCTCTCTGTTACCTTTCCTTTTATCAACTCACACAAGCAACTCTCAAAAAAGAATATTCCTTGAGTTTCTAAAGAGTAAGAGAGCCTAACGGCAAAGCCGATTTTTTAGGTTATTTCTCGGGCTTAACTTTGAGGTTTTAATCCTTGGAGTATTTGAATAGATCTGGCAAGGTTTTACCTCTAATAGTAAATACACTCTCAATGTAAAGTAATTTCCCCGCTAAAGTCTTCAAAATATTTATATTTATATTTCCCTCGAACCCTTCTAAGCAAACAAATATTTTCTTTCCATCACAAAAGAAGCCTCAAACACTTCATGAGTCTACAAGAATTTGTTGAAAAAAGTAAATTCTGGACGTTACGTAGATAAATAATTCTTCATGCATAACCGAAATCTTCAAGGAATGGAGGTTTAGAATAGAGTTACAATTTCTCGCAATGAACGGAAAAAAGCTATTTTCAGAAGTGGGATTTCCTTGCCAGAATAAATTTGGTGATCAGAGCGTAATTGGCATGGAGGAAAAATTATTTTTCACTCAGGAAATAATGATTCGGATTTATATGGCTCTTTGACGTGAACGACCATCAAAGTTGAATTATTAAGTGACTGAATCTTTGAAGAAGCTTTTATGAGCTGAGGATGGGGAGAAACAAAGCGATAGTGGGCCAATTTAAAAGTTTTGCCTGCGTTATGTCAGGTTTGAAATTCGATAAAAAATCACCAAAGAGCAAATTATTAGAAAACAACAGTCTTTCAAATCGAATTTTCCTTTTGCTTTAATCTAAAAAGTTATTTTAAGGTTCTCTCATTCAAAGTTTTGCAACATAAAACCCTCACTTTGAGCTTCTCGTGAGAGTCTGAAAGCCTTCTTTTCTACAGCTTCTCTTTTCTTTTACAGAAGATGGATTACAGGAGAATACTAGTCTTAAAAATTTTTTCTCGAATTTTACATTAATTTCTCTCGCATTAACAAGACAATTAACCCAAAAAACGTTTTTAAATATAGCCAAATTAAAATTAGCCAGATACCGCACGACATCCATAAACTTTGAAACTTTTTAAAACTTTTTCACAACCTCCTCTTCTCCCAAAAAACCATAGCATTCTAGTTCTTTTGAGCATTCTCTATTGAACCACCACAGCCTCAGTCTTATATCCCCAAACTTTCTCTCTAATAGTGCGAAGTTTCAATCTCAATATTTCTTCATCATAAATCAAAAAACGAGTGTTGGGTTTAAAAATTCGACATTCAGGCAATTTCAATAAATTTTATCCAACGCCCAGCCTGTCGCTATATCTCACCTTCTTTGGCCAACCTTGTCCTTTTCTCTTCCCCAATCTTATTCACCACCAAAAAAAACATTTCATTCATTCAATTAATTCTTAATCTCAAGAGATTCTCAGCTATTTTTCTTTCAAAACTTCCACTTCTCTTGTCGCGTTATCGGCCTCTTATATTCCCTCTACAAACTCGTTTTATCTCAAGAAGAGTTGGGACTCCCGCGTAAATGCCTAACTCACAAGTAAAACAAATCTTTAAAATTAAAAATTACAAATTAACGTATGCCGTTATCGCTAACTCAACTTAAACCCTCAAAACCCTTCTTCATTTTTTCAAAGGTCTCAAGAAACACGAACTACACCCTTCCCATCATGATGACAAGCTCGTTTGTTTTCTCTCAAAGACATCTTTCGTTTTCTTCAAAAAAATAATTCTAGCGTGAAGAGAATTTCCTTTGTTGGTTTAATCAAAACAAAAAGTTTTTTTTCTTTGATTCAATTGAAATTTTGTCCTTTGATTTTTGAGTTCAAAACTGATTTTACTTTTTCATTTAAATTTTGCCTTAAAATCCAAAACTATTTTTCACCAATTGGTCAATAATTCTTCTTTCCTCTCTTTCCCTCCATCCCTCCCTCTTTCTTGAAACTTTTTCTTTTCTTCTCATTCAATCATTCACGCGTCTCAAAAAAATCACACCTCTCAATCTCACTTTTTCTCTTCCCTTCAAAAAGGTTTCTTCAGCTTTTCATCACAGAAGCCAAGCGACATGTTCTCAGAGAAAATAAAATAACAATGATTTTGATTATCAATGATCGGATTATTAAATGCGGTAGTAATTTTTGTCGTTAATGGATTTCAAATAAACAAAAGAAATCAAAGGCGTTACGCCATCCATTCTGTCTTAATCTTCCCATCCCTCACCTCCACCTAAAATCTTCATACTATCAACAAATTTTATGAGAGCATTAGTTGAGAGAGTGCCTTTCGATTGTCCCACCCCAGATTCTTTGAAAAAGTTATTCTTAACTCCCTGAGTGCGGAAAATTCAAAAAAAAATTTCTCAAGAGATTTTTTTTTAATACTCAGCTGCGGAACGTATCAATATTGATGCGCTCAGGAAATAATTTTCATACCCCCAACTGCGGAAAATTCAAAAAACTTTCTGAAGATATTTTTTTTTGAATGCTCAGCTATGAAATGTATCAAATTTCATCCTCTCTTTAATAAAAACTTTCTTCAATAGAAATGTCTCGAAGCTTGAGAAAAATAATCATTTTTAGCCCGTTCTTTGTTTGAAGCATATCGATACAGCCCTTTTCAAAAAATTTCCTAGGTTCACAAATACATCTTTTTTATTGAAGAAATTT
>Ga0182738_1007779_pt1 | contig 10790 bp, 7 predicted proteins | sample eDN5th30CBELigMG_FD_128876 | JGI IMG/M metagenome (GOLD analysis project Ga0182738, IMG submission 128876) | Enriched Miracle-Growth compost microbial communities from Emeryville, California, USA - eDNA 5th pass 30_C BE-Lig MG (version 2)... ... | reverse complement strand
GTATATTTTATCCATATGTAAAGGGATCTCTCTTATACAAAGAGTAATGTTCAACATAATGATATCTCAATGGAGATATTTATCATGAAGCTGACTCTTTAAGAGAAATCCCTATTATTAAAACTGTTTTACTGTTTTGTGATATAAATCAACCTAATCTCAACAAGAGAAATCCCATATTAAGGTTTTCTTTGGTATGTCCACAATCGATTATGGTTAGATGTTTCTGGAAAGCAATCTCCTGCTTTCATTTTTAACTTTTGAGGATTATTTATGTTGCTTCCTGTTTCACCGATCTCTATATATAAGCCATTGTTTGGTGCCTTTTGCCCTGGACGAAACTGTCTATTTTGACCCAAAATAAACTCCTCCTTTAGCTATCCTTTACCAATTCAGAAGTTAAGTAAACATGAACATAAATACGTTTTACTTAACTGGTTATTATTATTACCCTTTTTGGCATGAACATTACGGAAAATAATAACTGGTAAGCGTAAATACTTTTTCATTATTGGAGCATGCTATACATGGATAAGTAAGCAACATAAAAAAGCTGCTAACGAACACTACATTTGTTAACAGCTTTTAAATAATTTACTTTTCTCTTTACCATTTATTTTAGTATTTCAACTAAAAGTGCTTTTTGAGCATGCAATCTATTTCCTGCCTGTTGAAAGACATATGAATGATTCCCGTCAATAATTTCTGTTGTTACTTCTTCTTCTCGATGGGCTGGTAAACAGTGTAAGAAGATATAATCCGCTTTTGCATGCTTCACTAAGTCTGCATTAATTTGAAAGCCTTGGAAATCCTTTAAACGCTGTTCGTTTTCCGCTTCCTGTCCCATGCTGGTCCATACATCCGAGTATATGGCATCTGCTTGGTGGACAGCTTCCACTGGATCATTTGTAAGGACAATCTCACTGCCGCTTGCTTCAGCAAAAGAATAAGCTAATTCTGCCACTTTTGTATCTACTTCATAATTTTTCGGTGTAGCAATGGAAATATCAATCCCTACCTTTGAGCATGCTACTAGCAAGGAATGGGCAACATTATTTCCATCACCAATATAGGCAAGCTTTAAACCTTTTAAAGTCGCTTTCACTTCTAATATCGTAAGCAGGTCTGCTAATGCCTGGCAAGGATGATACAAATCCGTTAACCCATTAATCACTGGGATTGTTGCATGCTCTGCTAATTCTTCCACAATTGAGTGAGAAAATGTACGAATCATAATCCCATCCACATATTGTGATAGAACTTTTGCGGTATCAGAAATAGTTTCTCCTCTTCCGATTTGGAGGTCACGACTATTTAGATAAAGGGCATGGCCTCCTAGCTGATGCATGCCTGCTTCAAAGGATACTCTTGTTCTTGTAGATGATTTCTCAAAAATCATTCCCAATGTTTTCCCTTGAAGAGGAGCAAATAATTCTCCATTCAAGTGCGCTTCCTTTATTGTCTTTGCCTTATCGAGTAATTCAAGAATCGTTTCTTTTGAATAATCAGCTAATGTTAATAAATCTTTTCCCTTTAAATTTAAATCGGATGCGATCATCATACCGTACTCACTCCTTTTTTTATCTCTTCATGCCATTCCTGAATGGAATGAACAGTTAATTCGTTCTCTTTGAAAGAGGTAATAAATGCCTCTAAGCTTTCCTTTTGTGTAAAAGTAATTATCCGATTTCTTGTAGCTAATTCACGAGATAATTTATCTTCTTTTAAATTTGTTGGATTGTAAAAAGCAACTGTTCTCTTATCCTTTAATAACGATTCAACCGTATTATTATCAGCCATTTTTACAGAAAGCTGTACCTGTTCAGCCACTTTATAAATCGCCTCTAAGTCTTCTGTCGTTTTTACAACTACTTTCATTTCATGTTTCGGCATTTTCTTTAAGGTAGGATGAAAGACTTTTTTCAAAGCCTTTTCAACAGTGGAAGCAAGTGCAATCCCCTCGCCTGTTGAACGCATTTCTGGTCCTACTTTAGAATCTAAGCCCTTTAAAGCATAATTGGAATAAACAGGGTACTTGACACAAGTAAATTTAATATCATCGGTAAACGTCTTTTCTTCTTCAGTGAAAGCATATTTCCCAAGCAATATTTTTGTCGCAATTTGTACTAGTGGCACCCCAGTTACTTTACTTACAATCGGAACGGTGCGACTGGCACGAGGATTAACTTCAAGCACATAAACCTCTTCGTTATTAATAATATATTGGATATTCATTAACCCTTTATATCCTGTATGTCTTACAATTTTTTTAGCATAAGTAATCATTTTTTCTTTTATGTTTAACGATAAATTTCTAGCAGGTAATAATGATAGACTATCGCCTGAATGTACTCCTGTTTTCTCAATATGCTCCATAATAGTTGGAACACAAATATCAACTCCATCAGTGGCCAAATCCAATTCTGCCTCAGATGCCTCCATAAATTGATCAACAAGCACTGGGTACGGTACATCTGTTTGCAAATATAATTGTAATGCTTCTTCATCATTAATACGTTCCATTCCTTTGCCGCCAATAACGTAAGATGGACGGATTAGAACTGGAAAACCTATTTTCTGCACTGATTGTATAATCTGCGCTTCACTTTCCGCTATATCTCCTTGAATATGCGGTATATCTTCTTCTTCTAAAAGCTTATAAAATAAATCCCGATCTTCTAACACATCAATGGTACTGCTGTTTGATCCCAAAATACGAACACCGTATGCTTCTAGCTCTTTTGCAACATTAAGTGCTGTTTGACCACCTAATTGTACAATAACATCCTTGATTCCCTCTGATTCGATAACATTCATAATATCCTCTACTACTAATGGTTCAAAATACAGGCGGTCTGCAGTAGCAAAATCAGTACTGACGGTTTCAGGATTGTTATTAATAATAATCGTTTCAATTCCTTCTTCTTTTAAAGCAAATACTCCATGAACAGAGCAATAATCAAATTCTATTCCTTGCCCAATTCTTATTGGTCCACTACCAATAACAAGCACTTTTCGTTTATCACTTTTATTTTGTTCATTATCACCATAGTAGCTGGAATAATAATAATTTGTCTTTGCTTCAAACTCAGCCGCACATGTATCCACCATTTTATAAATAGGGAGCACTGCAAATTGTTTACGTTTTGCTCGAATCTCTTTTTCAGAGCAATTCCAAGCACTGGCTAAAAAGGCATCACTAAACCCTTTTTCTTTCCACTTCCATAACTCTTTTTTTGTTACTGTTTGGAGCGAAGAATGGATTATTTCTTTTTCCATATCTATTAATCTTTTAAAATTATACAGGAAAAACAAGTCGATTTTTGTTAAATCATGGATTTTAGTAACTGACTCTGACTTTCTAATAAGTTCGAGAATGACAAAAAATCTTTCATCTGTTTGTTCGAGCATTTTTGCATATAACGCTTCAACAGACATCTCGTTTAATCCAGGTAACGTTAAATCGTTCCCTTTTATTTCAAGGGAGCGAATTGCTTTTAATAATGCCCGCTCCATATTCCGATCTATTCCCATTACTTCTCCTGTTGCCTTCATTTGTGTTCCAAGTTTTCTTGATACAGCAGGAAATTTATCAAATGGCCATTTAGGAATCTTAACAACTACATAATCTAATGCTGGTTCAAAACTTGCAAATGTATCGCCGGTAACCGGATTTATCAGTTCATTTAGCGTGTAACCAACTGCCAATTTTGCAGCCATTCTTGCAATCGGATAGCCAGTAGCTTTAGAAGCTAAGGCAGATGATCTGCTTACTCTTGGATTTACTTCAATTAAATAATATTTCTTGCTGTTCGGGTCTAATGCAAATTGGATATTGCATCCGCCAATTATTCCTAATGCAGAAATGATTTTAATAGAAGCAGAACGAAGCATTTGATATTCTACATCTGTCAATGTTTGAGATGGAGCAATAACAATGCTGTCACCAGTGTGGATTCCAACTGGATCGATGTTTTCCATATTGCAAATGGTAATACATGTATTCATGCTATCTCGCATTACCTCATATTCTACTTCCTTAAAGCCAGCAATACTTCTTTCCACTAAGCATTGACCAATTGCGCTTTCTTTCAAGCCACCAGTTACAAGATTAGTGAAATCTTCCATATTTTCAGCAATGCCACCACCTGTTCCGCCTAGCGTATAGGCAGGGCGTACAATGATAGGGAAACCTATTTCATTTGCAAAGTCTACAGCTTCTTCTACTTTATGAACAATTTTGCTTTCTGGTACTGGCTCATTTAAGTGATACATTAATTCTCTAAACGCTTCTCTATCTTCTCCTTTTTTAATCGATTCGATAGAGCTTCCCAGTAATTTCACTTGATACTTTTCTAAAATCCCTTGTTCACTAAGTTGAAATGCTAGATTTAATCCTGTTTGGCCCCCTAAAGTTGCAAGGATTCCATCAGGCTTTTCTTTTTGAATAATCATTTCTAATACATCTACTGTCAATGGTTCGAAATATATCGAATCTGCAAATGTTTCATCTGTCATGATTGTAGCTGGATTATTATTAACAAGTATGACTTTATATCCTTCTTCCTTTAAAGCCATGCATGCTTGTGTACCAGCATAATCAAATTCTGCTGCCTGACCAATTACAATTGGTCCTGATCCTATTACAAGTATAGTTTTTATCGTCGTGTCTTTAGGCATATGCAAAAACTCTCCCATTATTTGCTTTAACGTTTTCTATAAATTCATCAAATATATAACAACCTTCAGAAGGTCCTGGATTCGCCTCTGGATGAAACTGAACAGTTTGCAATGGATACATGCTATGAGACAGTCCCTCTACCGATCCATCGTGAAGATTATAAAATCTTGCTTCACAGCCAGTAGCAGTTAAACTGTCTTCTTTCACTACATAGCTATGATTTTGTGAGGACATAATCACCCTCTTTTTCTTTCGATCCATTACAGGATGATTGGCTCCTCTATGTCCAAATGATAGTTTAGTTGTTTCTGCCCCAAGTGCTAATGCTGCAAGCTGATGTCCTAAGCATATACCAAGAGTTGGATAATGCGTAATCAAAGCTTTAATGGTTGGCAAAATCCCCTCTAATTCCTTCGGGTCCCCTGGTCCATTGGAAAGAAGAATTCCATCAGGTTGTAATGATTTAATACTTGTAAATTCTGTATTATATGGTACTACCGTCACTTTACATTCACGTTCTAATAATGCCGTTAACATGCTTTCTTTTTTTCCGAAATCAACGAGGACAATATGATATTCTCCCTGTCCATATGTTTTAAAATTCTTATCTGAAACTTTTGCTACTTTTCCATCTTCCTTTAAAGAAAAGGTATTACTAGTAATCTCTTTTTCTGCAGTCATCACTGCAGGCATGGAACCCGATTGTCTTATATTTTTGACAATCGATCGAGTATCCACATGTGTAAGCATCGGTATATCCCATTTGTTCAAATAATCCTGTAGTGAATATTCAGCCTGATAATGATAAGCCTCGCTATTTGATTCATAAACAATAACACCCGCTACATGTGGCTGTTTGCTCTCAAAATCTTCCTTATTGATTCCATAATTTCCGATTAGCGGATACGTAAATACGATTATTTGATCCTTATACGAAGGGTCTGTTAATACTTCCTGATACCCAGTCATTCCAGTAAAAAATACGATTTCTCCCTTTACCTCTTTGACTTTTGCCTCTATTGCAAAATCGCCTTTATATTTCACACCATTGCTTAAGTGAAGATAACCTTCCATTGTGTTTACACCTCGATAATGAATGTATAGTTACTCTTTATATCTTATAATTATACATCATCATGCAAAAAAATACATATTAGATTGTGATTTTCGCATGAATATTTAGATTTTTTTCTAATATCTCTAACGCTTTTTCGAAATCTTCTTGTAGAGTATTAAGACTTGGTAATAATCGTATAACCTTTTCTCCAGCATTTAAAACGATTAATCCTTCTTTTCTTAGTTCTCCCAAAATCGAAGCTACTGGCATATCCAGTTCAATTCCAATCATTAATCCTAATCCACGAATATCCTTCACTAGTTGATTTCCAACTAGCTTTTCTTTTAGAACACTAATAATCCATTCACTTTTCTTTTGTACATCATCTAAGAAGGATTGCTGAAAGATGATTTCCATTGTTTTTACGGCTGCGGCCATCGCTAAAGGATTTCCTCCAAATGTTGTTCCATGACTACCTGGTCCGAAAAATTCTTTTAACTTTCCATCTGCAACAATAGCACCTGTTGGTATACCATTTGCCATCCCTTTTGCTAAACTGATAATATCTGGTTTAATTCCAAAATGTTGAAATGCAAAGGCTTTTCCTGTTCTACCAATCCCTGTTTGAATCTCATCAATGATTAGCAAAACGCCTTTTTCTTTGCAAAGTGCTTCTACTCCTTGTAAAAACTCTTTTGAAGCAACAAAAATTCCGCCTTCTCCTTGCACCACCTCAAGCATGACTGCTGCTACATCCTCTGTTAATAGCTGCTGTAAAGCTTCTAAATCATTAAAAGGAACATATTCAAATTTATCTAGCATTGGACCAAATCCCTGCTTGATTTTATCTTGACCCGTTGCGGACATTGTTGCAAATGTTCTTCCATGGAAAGATTGCATAAAAGTTAGAATTTTAGTTTTTCCCGTTGCCTTTCTTGCCAGCTTAATCGCTGCCTCATTTGCTTCCGCACCACTATTTGCAAAGAAAACAAGATCTAATCCAGACGCATTTGTTAACAGTTCAGCTGCCTTTTCCTGCAATTCTATTGGAAAAAGATTAGAAACATGCCAAAACTTATTTAATTGTTGTTCTACAGACTGTTTTACTTCCGGATGGCAATGACCTAAATTACAAACACCTATCCCTGATGTAAAATCTAAATAAATGCCCCCATCCTTACTATATAAATAGCTTCCTTTAGCTGATTCTGGCTCAATTTCCCATTTTGAATAGGTTGGGAATAAATGACTCATTCTATAATCCCTTCTTTCACAACGATTTTTGTTCCAAGTAAGTCTTCCCCATCAAAAAATTGTTTTTTGCCTGATACAATCATTACACTATTTAAACCACTTTCTAATGCAGCTATGGCAGAAGTAACTTTTGGAATCATTCCACCACTAATCTGACCAGTTTCGATAAAATGATTAATTTCCTCCTGTGCCATTACTGATTGAAGCCTTCCATCTATTAAGATTCCCGCTACATCTGTAACAAAGAGACATTGTTCCGCATGTAAATACTTAGCTACTGCTGATGCCACATAATCTGCATTTATATTTAATTTCCTGCCATCCTCTGTAATTCCTAAAGGTGTTATAACTGGGATTAAAGCTTCTTCTAATAAGGTGAAAATCAGCCTTGCATTCACCTTTGAAACAGCCCCTACTAAGCCAAGCTTTTCTTCATCAATAATAGATGCATTTATACAATTATCGTCTGTCCCATTAAGACCAATACCATTTAAGCCGTTCTCCCTTAACAACTGAACCAACTTACGATTTGTTTTTCCAGAAAGAACCATCTCTACAATTTCCAGTGCCTCTTCTGTTGTCTTACGAAGCCCATTATGAAATGTTGCTTTCACTTGAAAATAATCAAGCATCTCATTAATGTCTGGACCGCCACCATGTACAAATACTAGCTGATAGCCATTATCTTTTAGCCTTTTTAAACTAGTAAAAAATTCTGAAGTTAGTTGATCGATTACACTTCCCCCACATTTTATAACAATGGTTTTCATCGATTTCACCTCAGGTTCTGTAGCTAGCATTTATCTTGACATAATCATAAGATAAATCGCAGCCCCATGCTTTTCCTTCGCCATCTCCATTATGCAAATCTACAAATATCTGAATGAAATCCTGATTTAAGTAATTGATTGCCGCTTGCTCTGAAAAGGATTGTGGCTCACTTTCCTTGAGCATAATGATATCCCCAATCGCTATATCTACTCTTTCAGGATTTACTGAAGTTTTGGTTTGACCGATTGCAGTGATAATTCTTCCCCAGTTAGCATCTGACCCATAAATTGCGGTTTTTACTAAGTTGGATCCAACAATTTGTTTGGCAATAACACGTGCTTCATCGTCATTATTACTTCCTGAAACTTTTACCTCCACAAGCTTCGTTGCTCCTTCACCATCTTTTGCAATCTGCTTAGCAAGACTCTCACATGTTGTAGCAAGCAGTTCCAAAAAGATTGGGTAATCAGGATGATCTTCTGTAAGTGATTCATTTTTCGCCATTCCATTTGCCATAATTAACACTGTATCATTTGTTGAGGTATCTCCATCCACTGTAATTTGATTAAAAGTGGTTGGAATGACTTTACTTAAAGCGCCTTGTAGTACTTCAGACGAAATATTTACATCTGTCGTAATAAAGCCAAGCATTGTTGCCATATTAGGATGTATCATTCCCGATCCTTTTGCTGTTCCTCCCATTGTTACCGTAACCCCATTGATAGTAGCGGCAAAACAGCATTTCTTCATTACTGTATCAGTAGTAAGAATTGCCTCTTGAAAGGCTTCGGCATTTTTCAGCGTGGCATTAAAATCGAAGTTTTTAATGCCTTTTTCAATTTTATCCATTTGTAAATATTCACCAATTACACCTGTAGATGAAACAGCAACATATTCTTCCTTAATCTGAAGATAGTCTGCCATCATTTTTCTCATTTGATAGGCATCCTTTAAGCCTTTCTCTCCTGTACATGCATTTGCACATGCACTATTAACTACCACTGCCTGTATTTGCTTTTCCTTTGCAATAGATTCTTGCGTTACTTTTAAAGGTGCAGCTTGAAAATGACTTGTTGTATATACGGCAGCACAATTTGCTGGAACTTCACTTATAATGGCGCCAATATCTTTTTTGTTATATCGAAGTCCTGCGTGCACACCAGCAGCTTTAAAGCCAATCGGAGTGACGATATTTCCATCTTTTATTACTTCAATATGTGATGAATGTTCATGAATATTGTTAATAACCTGCACGTAGGCTCCTCCTTATGGGTAAAGCGGAAGAAACTGTAATCCAGTTGTTTCTTCATAGCCATTCATCACATTTGCATTTTGAATGGCCTGACCCGCAGCCCCTTTCATTAAATTATCAATAACGGATACAATCGTTAACCTTCCTGTACGTTCATCCACATTTATTCCAATATCACAATAATTGGAACCTGTTACTTCTTTAATGGAAGGATAGGTATGAAGTGGTCTCACTCGCACAAAAGGACTATTCTTATACATTTCCATATATAAATCATGCAAATAATCATTTGTGACCATTTTATTTAATGTCGCGTATATAGTTGCCATTAGCCCCCTGCTTGTCGGCAGCAGATGAGTTGAAAAAGTAATAGCTTTCATCTCAGAATTCCATTCAGCTAATTGTTGCTCTATTTCGGGAATATGCTGATGTTGATTCACTTTATAAATTTTAAAATTTTCACTCATTTCAGCAAACATATTAGCCCTAGACGGACTCCTTCCCGCTCCCGATATACCAGATTTCGCATCAACAATGATACTATTTGGTAAAATCATATTTTCTTTCACTACTGGTGCTAATCCTAATAGAGTTGCAGTGGGATAGCATCCTGGGTTCGAAATTCTCTTACTAGAAGCTATATTTTCTTTATTCCATTCGGAAAGACCATATACAAAACTATTGACAAGTTCAGCTGAAACAGGTTCTTTTTGATACCATTTCTGATAATCATCTGTATTCCTTAATCGAAGATCCCCAGATAAATCGACCATTTGTATTTCTTTATCTACGAATTCTTGAACCAATCTTCCAGATACACCTGTAGGAGTAGCGAAAAAAACAATATCACATTCTTTTGCTATTTTTTCTGGATTAATTTGTTCTAATTTATTCTCCATAATATTAAATAAATGGGGATATTCATTCCATACTGGAACTTCATCTCTTGTTGTATGTACAGACTTAATTGTAAATAATGGATGGCTATGCAAAATTCTAATTAATTCCGCACCACCATAGCCAGTTGTACCAATTATAGCTGCCTTCATGACTTCCTCCTTCCGATTGAATAATTGTATATTTAATCATTTTTATTTATAATTATTAATCTAAGATTCTCTTATTATAAAAACTACTGCACATAAAATCAACACTTTTTCATAAAAGTGATAGTTTTCTTATTTTTCTGATAATAATATAGGTAATAGGTTAATGAATTTAATTAGATTGTTTGTGTGGGAAAATTTTTAGATGAAGATTGTTGGAATATGTGTGGATCGTATATGCTATTTTGATTATTTCTTCTTTTGTTTGAATCATATCTGCTTATTTTCAATCCTTTCTCCTTTGCTTCGAACACTATATGCATTTCTGCCGGTATCCATTCTACTCGAGAAAATTCTAAGCCCTCTATCTTCATGGAAAAAACTTCACTTTAATCCATAAAGATAGAGAATTTCTTGATTCAACATCAACATCATATGAGGCATTTATCTAGTGGTGTCAGAAATTTTCACAAAAAGCTCATTTATAAATCTTCTACTACTATATAAACAGCTTTTACTGGCCCATGGACCCCAACAACTAAATCCATTTCAATATCAGCTGAGTTACTTGGTCCTGTAATATAGTTAATGCAAGACGGAAGCACTTCTCCGTTTTGTACTTTTTCTCTTAAGATTTTTGCTGCCTGCGTCATTCGTGGGACAATCGTGCTTTTTGGAATAATAACCACACTGTTTACAGGTAAAAAACTGACCGTTCTTCCACGATTT